>Ga0181578_10000665_pt1 | contig 33021 bp, 23 predicted proteins | sample 071ome_21_FD_148659 | JGI IMG/M metagenome (GOLD analysis project Ga0181578, IMG submission 148659) | Coastal salt marsh microbial communities from the Groves Creek Marsh, Skidaway Island, Georgia - 071401CT metaG (spades assembly) | ecosystem: Environmental > Aquatic > Marine > Intertidal zone... | reverse complement strand
CTCCGCTCAGTCGTCATGGTCCTGCCTCGTCGTGGGTAAGAGAATCCGGAGTACCCTGTGTCAGCCGGCGGGAAGTCTCGACCCAAGACCCAATGAAATCAAGAGTTGAGTGGGTCGGCGAGAGTTCCGTCGGCGAGGCGTGAACCCCTTGCGCCGGCCTTCCTCGCCCCGCAGGCCCCCCCGACGCCCCGGTCGGGGCGTCGGGGGGTCTGCGGCTCAGGGATCTGCATCTGATCCTCCCCCTTCGCCGCAGCCTCCACCTCGGCCCACGGCTCGGACACCCACTCGTCGTCTCAGGGTCGGGTCGGTCGATTCCGCGGGAAAAGGACCATGCGGTTCCGAGGAATCGCTCGGATCTCCCGACATCGTCGTCGGCGCCTCGTTCGTTCCGCTCTTCGGCGGGGCGCGCGCCCTGGGCGGGTCCCACACGCAGCGCCCGGGAGTCATCGACCCCGGATGAGACAGGGGCCCGGAGAGCTACCGCTCCCCGGGCCCCCGCCCGCACCCTGCTCCCGCGTCGGGACAGCCCTAGGGACAGGGCCCCGTGTCGTCGCAGCCGAAGGGGTCGCCAGCGGTCGGGTCCTCGCCGCAGGAGAACCCGGGCGCCGGCGGCGGCGCGCCGCCGGTGAAGAGATAGGCGAAGAGGAAGATCGCGTCGCTGATGTCCACGCCGGAGTCGTCGTTGGCGTCCGCCGCGTCCATGCAGCCGAGGCTGATCCCTCCCACGAAGAGGAAGCTCAGGATCCTGATCCCGTCGGCGAGGTTGACGGAGCCATCGAGGTTGGAGTCCGCGCGCCGGAAGCTCGTGACGGGAGTCGTCACGCACTCGACCGTGGCGCAGGCGCTCGCAGAGAGAGCGCACCCATCGGTCGCGACCACGCAGACCTCGTGCGTGCCGGCGCTCGGCAGGTCGATCTGCGCCGCGCCACCGGTCAGGCCGCTCGCCACCTCGACTCCGTCGATCAGGATTGCGAAGGTCGACGCGCTCGCGGCGGCGAACCCGGACCAGAGGAGGTCCGCGGCGCAGCCGCCCGTCGAAGGCAGGACACCGGTGGCGATGAGCGTCCCCGCGGTCGGCGCGGGGTCGAGGTCGCAGGCGAGGTCGCAGCAGCTGCTCGCCCCCGCGATCCCCCCGACGATCGGCGTCAGGCAGAGGGTCCGGACCGCTCCCTCTCCGGGGAGCAGCGCGAGCTCGGGAAGGACGAAGGATGTGTCCGTCCCGGCGAGGGTCTGGATCAGGGTCCCGTCGACGCGCACCTCGATGCTGTCCTGCACCCCCCCGTTGATCCAGGTGAGGGCGTACTCGCACCCGCAGCCATCCGCGGAGGTGGAGCAGGCGAGTCCGGTGAGCGGCGTCATCACGACCTCGATCGAGCCGGACTCCGTCTGCGGCACGAACTCGGCGGTCTGCTGGTTGACGATGACAAGCTCCACCGGCGGGGTGCCGAGGGAGGCGCAGAAGTCGATGGGGGTGGCGGTGCCGCTCGCTCCGAGGCTCTGGTACTGCGCCACGGACAGCTCGTGGGCGGTCCCCAGCGGGAGCGCGGAGCAGAGCGAGAAGCAGATGATGGCGGCGTGCGTGTAGCCGTCGGCCAGGGAGGCGAGCTCGTGGAACTCCGGCATCGACCCGGCGTTGCTCGTCGCGGTCGCCGCGCCCTCCCCCGCGTTGAGCAGGGTCGCGGAGGTGGAGTCGTGGCAGAGTCCGTAGGACCAGCCGCTGACCTCCGCCCCCAGGGAGGAGTCGAGCGTGACCGGGACCGTCGCGACCCCTCCGGGCGCGACCTGGATCGATCCCGCGCTCAGGGTGTAGACCTCCTGCGCGTCGAGGGACGCGGCCGGGGTCAGGAGCCCGAGGAGACAGACCAGCGATGGGAGAAGGGAGACTCCGAGGAGTCGGAAGACGAGATTCACGGTGCTCACTCCTGAAGATGCGCGAGTGGATCCCGAGGAAACCCCCGATACGGGGCCCCCGTCGATCCGGCTCACATCCGTTGCGTCCCCACTTCGACGATCATCGAAGCCCACGAGGAACGCAGGGACTCGGCCCTGACTATTATTCTTCCATTGCTCCCGATCTCGTCCAACCATCGTTACCGTGATTGCCTCGGGGGTGGGACAGCTCGGACAGGAATGTCCGGTCCTGCCCCGCCCGAGGCGCTGCGGAAGAGCGGATGTCCGCGAGATCGCGTGACCCTCGCCCGGCGGTGTGTCCGCCCGCGCTGCTCCGCCATCGCTCGAAGCGCGTCCCCGATGACCAGGCCGAACGACGGTCGAGAGAACGCCCGAAGGAGCGCGACGAAGAGCGCTCGCAGGACAGCCGAAGGACAGGGAGTCGATCCCCATGCAAGCTCGCCCCTCGCATCCCGTCGTCACCACTTCGCAGCTCGCCTCGCTCATCCTGCCCCTCGCCCCCCTGCTGCTGCTCCTCCTTCTCCCGAGCGCGGTGGACGCGCAGAACGGGGATCGACGCGGAGAGGAGCAGCCGGAGAACTGGCGCGCGTTCGACATCCCCCCCGCGCCGGTCCTCTCGCCCGAGGAGGCGCAGGCCGACTTCAGGCTGCCCCCCGGCTTCCGGATCGAGGCGGCGGCGACGGAGCCGCTCATCGTCGATCCGGTCGCGGTGCGCTTCGATCGGGCGGGGCGCCTCTGGGCGGTGGAGATGCGGAGCTACATGCCGACCGTGACCGGCGAAGGAGAGATGGAGCCGCGCGGCCAGGTGGTCGTCCTCGAGGATGAAGACGAGGACGGCATCTTCGACCGCAGCACCGTCTTCCTCGGTGGCCTCGTGAACGCCCGGGCGATCGCCCATGTCGAGGGCGGGGTCCTCGTGGCGGAGCCGCCCTCCCTCTGGTACTGCCGCGACGTCGACGGCGACCTCCGCTGCGACTGGCGGGTCGAGCTCGGCCCCTACGGCGACCCGAACCCCGACAACCTCGAGCACACCGAGAACGCCCTCCTCCGCGGACCGGATGGCTGGCTGTGGAACTCGAAGTCGACGCGCAAGCTGCGGGTGACCCTCGCCGCGGATGGTTCCCCCCGGCTCGAGGTGCGCGAGACCGACTTCCGGGGGCAGTGGGGGCTCTCCTTCGACGACCGGGGGCGGGTCTACTCGAACTCGAACTCCAGCTACGCCTTCGTCGACCTCTGGCCGGTGGAGTACTTCCGTCGGGGGGCGAACGCGGGGGCCCCGGTGGGCCAGCCGCGGATGCGGGCGCGGAACCTCGCCCCGAGCGAGGCGGTCCACAGCATTCGGGTGAACACCGGGATCAATCGCGGCTACCACGACCACATGCTCCGCGAGGATGGTCGGCTCGCCCGCACGACCGCGGTGAGCGGAGGGACCTTCCTGCGCGGGGCGCAGCTGGGACCGGAGCTCGTCGGCGATCTCTTCATCCCCGAGCCGGCCGGGAACCTCGTCGCCCACTTCCGGATCGACGAGGCCGATGACGGGCTCTCCCTCCGGGGAGAGCAGGCGCTCACCCCCGACGAGACCTGGGGGGAGAGAGCGTTCCTCGCGAGCACCGACGAGCGGTTCCGCCCGGTCGACTGCATCGACGGGCCGGACGGCGCGCTCTACATCGTCGACCTCTACCGGGGAATCATCCAGCATCGTCAGTTCGTCACCTCGTATCTCCGAAAGCAGATCGAGGAGCGGGGCCTCGACACGCCGATCGGCCTCGGGCGGATCTGGCGGGTGGTCCGAGAGGACCGCCCCATCGATCGCACCTCCCCGATCGGGCGCTTCGCGACCCTCGCCGCCTGCATCGAGAGCCTCTCCCACGAGAGCGGCTGGGTGCGCGACACCGCCCAGCGGATCCTGACCGAAGGGCTCGAGAGCCGGGAGCTCGGCGCCCACGGCGGGATCGAGGCCGGGGTCGAGGCGCGGATCGCCGCGCTGCATCGGCGGGTGGCGGGCGGTCCCTCCGACAAGGGCAAGGTCCACGCGCTGCGCACGCTGGCCGAGCTGCGCTCCCGGGGCTACCCGGCCCTCGACCCGGGGCTCCTCTCCCGCGCCGCCGGCGACGCGGAGCGGGAGGTGCGGATCGCCGCGCTCCGCGCCCTCGAGGCGTGGATCGCGGCGGTGGAGCCGCGGGAGGGAGAGACCCTCCTCGCCCTCCTCGACCTGGTGGAGGCGGGCCTCGACCACGACGACCGCGTCACCCGGGTGCAGGCCGCGTTCACCTTCGGAGAGGTCGGGCCGCGGGTGGAGCGCGCTCTCCCCCCCACCGACCCGGCGGCGGCCCGGCCCCGCACTCTGCTCCTGCGCGCCCTCGCCACCCACCCCGAGGACCGCTGGCTCGCCGCCGCGCTCCTCAGCGGACGGGCCGGCTCCCTCGGCGCCGACCTCGAGTGGCTCGCCGCCGCGCGCCTCGACCGCACGGCCCCGGTGGCCGCGCCGCTGCGCTACCTCGCGGAGACCGCCACCGCCGCCGCTCTGGACCATCCCCGCTCCTCCCTCCCCGCCCTCCTCGGCCTCGTCGATCGGAGCGCCGCGGCGGACCCCGAGGCGGCGCGGGCGATCCTCTCCGGCATCCGGCGCGCCACCGGGCGCCGCGGCTTCCCGATGGTCGATCTGAGCGAGGTCCCTCCCACCCTCCGGGATGTGGCGCGCTCCCCCCTGGGCCCCGCGGCCGAGGGAGACTGGCGGGAGATCGCCCGGCGGATCCGCGTCACCGAGACGGAGCGCCCCCCGCGAGAGCGTCCCAGCGAGCCGCCCGCCGTCCTCCAGCGGCGCCGCTCCCTCTACTCGACCTGCGCCATGTGCCACGGTCCCACGGGGGAGGGGCTCGCCGGCCTCGGTCCGACTCTCCGCGGCGCCCCCCGGGTGACCGACCCCGCGCGGACCCCCGAGGTGGTGCGAACCATCCTCGACGGCCTCACCGGCCCCCTCGAGGTCGATGGCCTCGAGTGGAACGCGACGATGCCGGGACTCCGCGGGGCGGATGCGTTCGATGATGCGGCGATCGCCGATGTCGTGAACCACCTCCGCCGCGGGCTCGACCCCGATGGCCCGGGGGCGGATGCCCCCCTCGTCACCGCGGAGGAGGTCGCCCGGGTCCGCAACGCCACCGTCGGCCGACAGCAGCCGTGGACCGACCGGGAGCTGCGAACCCTCGCGGAGCGGGCGCCGATGCGCCTCTTCGACGGGGTCTCCCTCGACGGCTGGTCGAAGCACGGCGGGGCCGCGACCTACAAGGTCGAGGACGGCTGCATCGTCGGGGTCACCGCCCCGAACACGCCGAATACCTTTCTCTGCACCGACCGCGCCTTCGCCGACTTCGAGCTGACCTACGAGTTCCAGGTCGATCCGGTGCTGAACAGCGGGGTCCAGATCCGCAGTCGCATCGACGGCGGGGACCGGGTCCGCGGGTATCAGGTGGAGATCGATGTCGACCCCTTCCGCGCCCGCTACTGGAGCGGCGGCATCTACGAGGAAGGGGGGCGCGGCTGGCTCGATGACCTCTCCGAGGATGTCGATGCGCGGATGGCGGCGCGCCCCGAAGGGTGGAACCCGGTGCGGGTCCGCGCCCGCGGGGGACGGATCGAGGTCTGGATCCACGGTCGGAAGACCGCGGACCTCCTCGACGCCGAGGCGCTCGAGGGCATCGTCGGGCTGCAGGTCCACGGCGTGGGCAGCAACCCGAACCCTCTCCGAGTGCGGTGGCGGAACCTGGAGCTCCGTCCCCTCGGCCGCAGCGTCTGGGAGGCGCTCCCCCTCGAGCGGAGCGCCCAGCTCCTCGAGGGGAACCACTGGAGCCGGGTCGAGGACGGATGGCGCGGCGCGGCGGGAGGTCCGCCGATCCTCCTCTCGACCCCAACCGAGGAGAGCCCGAGCGTCCACCGCGTCGCCGGCACCCTCGAGCCCGGCGCCGCCCTCCTCCTCGACGGCGTGCGCTTCGATGCCTCCGGAGTTCATGTCGAGTGCTTCGAGGGGGGAGCGAACCGCACGATCGACCTCGCGGACGGCATTTCGACCGACCCCTCGGGGCGCGTCACGATTCCGACCACGGTGATCCTCCGTGATGGAGGCCGCCTCGTCGTCACCCAAGCGGGGCGCCGCCTCATCGAGTGCGGTGGGGTGGAGGCGCCGCGCGCTCTCACCGTGGCCGGGGAGGGCGGGGAAGCGCGCCTCACCACCCTCGACCGACTCGCCCCGCGGCGCGCGGGGGAGTAGGCTACAGACTCCTGTCCCGCCGTCGCGAGGCTCAAGCGGCGAAGCTCACGGTTCGAAGCACGAAGTTCGGGACTCGAGAAGTCCGCAGCCCGCAAGAGACTCCGGGAGGGATCGATGACCCCCATCGCCAAGGCCCTGCTCGCCTTCGCCCTGCTGCTCAGCGTCCTCGCCTTCGCCAGCTCTCGCCGCAGTCCCGCGCCTCTCCCCCCGAGCCCCTCCCCCACCGCGTCACCCGGCGACACCTCCGCTCTGGAGGCGGAGATCCGGCAGCTGCGCGGGGAGCTCCTGACCTTCGAGGCCCGCCTCGCCGCGGTCGAGGAGAGCGGGGCGGGGAGCGCGCGCCCATCCGAGCCGGCGGGCCGGGAGGGGATCGAGCGATCGGAGGGGCTCAGCGGTGCAGCCAGCTCGGGAGAGGTCCTCGATGCGCGCATCGATGCCGCAGTCCGCGCCGCCATCGAGACGGACGGCGTCTCCATTCTGGAGGCGGCGCGGCGCCGCGCGGAGCGGGAGAAGCAGCGCGCGGGCTTCGAGAGCTTTGCCGCCCGCTTCGGGGATGGCCTCCCCGAGGTCTATCGCCGGATGGCGGAGGAGATGGCCCTCGAGCCGTCGCGCCTGCGGCAGGTGCAGGAGACCCTCGAGGCGGGCTGGATCCAGATGGAGGACCTCGTCGCCCAGATGGGGGAGGACCTCCCGCCGGAGGAGGAGCGCATCATCATGGGCGAGATCAAGGGGAGCGCCGCCGGCACGATCCAGGAGCTCGGCGGCATCCTCAGCGGTCCGGAGCTGCTCCAGCTCGGCGAGATCATGACGAACAACGAGGGCACCGAGCGCATGGGCCAGGGCGTCATCGGAGCGGGCAAGGCGCAGGTGGCGGAGACGGGCGGCGCCGAGACCCCCTAGCGGACCCGGACTCCGCTCTCTCCGATCAGCGCAGGGAAGCGGACGGGCCCGGAGGAGAGCTCAGGAGAGCGGCGGCGAGGCGCCGTAGCGGCGATCAGAGGCGCGGATCGGCGGCCGCCCGGGCCGCCCCATCGATCCCGGGAGTCCCCTCTTCCCGACGATCCCCCGCGGTGGTAGAAGCCTCGATGGCACGCGGGGCTTCGGGGTCTGAAACCCCCCTCTCCGTGCCTCGTCGCCGACGTTCGAGACTCTCGCCGTCGGCCGGTCTGTCCGCGGATCCACTCCGACGGGACGGGCCCGGAGAACACGGGTGATCCACCCTTCCACCGAGCTGCGCTTCATCGGAACCGATGTCGGATTTGGGGTCTTCGCCACGGCGGAGATCCCCCCCGGGACGCTCGTCTGGGTCCTCGACCCGTTCGATCGGGTCTTCGAGCCGGAGGAGGTCGATGCCCTGCCTCTCCCCCTCCGCGCCGTCGTCGAGCGCGGCAGCTTCCTCGACCCCAGCGGCCGCCGCATCTTCTGCTGGGATCACGGACGCCAGGTGAATCACTCCTGCGACCCGAACTGCCTGGAGCTGGGGGTCTCCTTCGAGATCGCGGCCCGGACCATCCGGATCGGGGAGGAGCTCACCTGTGACTACGGGTCCATCGGCGTGCTGCTCCCCTTCGAGTGTCGCTGCGGGGTCCCGCAGTGTCGGGGCTGGGTCGAAGACGCGGCGGCGGCCGGGGATGATCCACAGGAGCCCACCCTCTCCGAGCTCTGGGCGCTGGCGGACGCGGTCTCCCAGCCTCTCCTCCCCTTTGCCGCGCCCGACCCGCAGGGGGCGGAGCGACTGGCCGACCTGCAGAGGCGGCGAAGGAACCGACGACGGCGGGAGCGCAGGCGAGAGCGGCACACCTTCGAGCGGCGAGGAGCGCCGGTCGAGCCCGTGAGTCGAAGGAGACGGTCCCCCGTCGACATCCTCCCGGCGTCCGCGGATCCGAGCGCGCCTCCCAGCGCGGGCGTGGCGCCATGATCCACCCCGCCACGGCCCTGAGACCGGTGGACCCGATCGTGGGGATGGGGGTCTTCGCCACCGCCGCGATTCCGGCCGGCACCGTGACCTGGGTCCTCGACCCCCTCGACCAGACGATCGAGCCCCAGCGCCTCCGCCGCCTCCGCCGCGAGTGGAGTCGCTGGCGAGACCATCACACCTTCGCCGATCGTCACGGACTCCGCGTCCTCGCCTGGGACCTCTGCCGATCGATGAACCACTCCTGCCGCCCGAACTGCGCCGGGACGGACCTCGGCTTCGAGATCGCGATCCGGGACATTCGAAGCGGTGAGGAGCTGACGAACGACTACGGCACCCTCCACATCGCGCCCCGCGAGGGATTCCCCTGCCGCTGCGGCGCCCCGGGGTGTCGAGGGGTGGTGCTGCCGGACGAGAGCGCGACCGTCCGGTGGACTCCCGCGGTCCGCGCCGCCCTCGAGCTTGCAGCCGGGGTGCCCCAGCCCCTCGCCGAGCTGCTCCCCCTCGGATGGCGGGAGCGGGCTGAGGAGGACCTGCGCGACGAAGGACCCGCACCGAGCCGAGTCGCCCGAGGAGCCTCCCCTCCCGCGGCCGCCGAAGCGGAGCCGCGCGCAGAGGAGCTCGCGCCTCAGTCCTCCCTCAGCAGCTCCACCATCGCCCGCCCCATCCCCAGCCCCACATCCATGTAGGTCCGCGCATCCCCCCCGTAGTGGCTGTTGGCGCTGCCGCCTCGCCAGAAGGGATGGGAGTAGACGGTGGTGACGTTCCCCGCGAAGCCGGGGTGCTTCCCCGACCTCCCGTCGACGGCGAGCTGCGCATCGAGGACGCGACCCTCGTTCCCCTCCGCCCCCTTCTTCGTCTGAGCCAGGGTCGCGCAGACGAACGGGGCCTTCGGGGCGCCGAAGTCACGGCGGAGCTGCTCGATCAGGCGCACGAGGTTCTTCTCGTAGTGCGCGGAGTGCACCGCGTTCCCGCAGTCCTTCGCCCCCTGCCACCAGAAGAAGCCGGCGACTTCGAAGCGACGACCGCCGGGATAGTACTTCGCGAGGTCGGCGAGGACACGCTGCGCGTGGGCGATGTCATCGTCGTACTGCTTGCCGGCGTACCAGTCGATCGCCTTCGGCTCGGTCCCTCTCTCCCATCGATCGGGGCTGTCCTTGTAGCCGGCGTAGACCATCCCCTCCTCCTCGAAGCGCGTGCTCCCCGGCGGCAGGAGGTCCCAGCCGAGGCTGCGGTTGCCGATGCAGCTCTTCAGGATGAGGACCGGGGCGTCGATGGCGTTCCCGAGGTGGTGACCGATCCCGATCTCCGGTCCGATCTTCCCGCCGCTGATCGTCAGCCACTCGTTCGTGAAGAGCTTCATCCCTCCCCGGTGGCTCATGACGCGGACATTGCGGACATCCTTCCGGACCGTCCACGCGCCCGCCTCGTCGACGAGGAAGGGATAGAGACCTTCGCTCCGGACGGCGTGGGTGAGGGAGCCTTCCTTCTCCGCGGACCCGACCTTGCCGAAGCCGAGCATGTTCGACTGCCCGAGGAGGATGAAGACCTGCACCGGCTTCCGGAGGTCGGCGGGGCGGCCATCCGGGTCGGGGAGGGTGACGGCGGGGACGCCGGTCTCCTCCTTCTCCTGGGCAAACAGGGGGAGAGACGCGAGGAGGATGAGCGCGGGCAGGAGAAGGACGACACGAGAGAGGAGCATGGCAGGCCTCACGAGGATGGGCGGGGAGGAAGCCGCGCGACACGGTCGGGGCCGCACGGTCGGGGCCGCACGGTCGGGACAGCACGGTCGGGACAGCACAGCGCCGCCCGGCGTGAAGCGGAGGCTAGGGGATGCCCGCCGGAGGATCCAGAGCCCCCGCTTCCCGACGGGCGGGAGCCGCGAGGTCGCTCGATGATTCTCGAAGGACCGCCACCTGCTAGACTGGGGCGCGCGGAGCGTCCCCGCTCCGCCCCACTGGAGGAGGAATCCCTTGCTGAAGCCCCGTCTGTCTCTCGCCCTGCCCCTGGCGCTCGCCCTTCCCCTCCTGCTCCTCTTGGGCGTGACCGCCCCCGTCGGCGCGCAGCCGATGAACGACACCTGCGCCACCGCCCTCCCCATTGTCTGCGGGGATGTCGTCGTCGGGTCGACGACCACCGCGAGCCCGGAGGCGCTTCCCTTCTGCGGCACGAGCGACGGGACCGCGGGCGCGGTCTGGTACCGCTTCGCGGGCACGGGGGACATCGTCACCCTGAACACCTGCCAGCCGGGGACGACCTACGACACGAAGATCCGGGTCTACACCGGCACCTGCGGCAACTTCACCTGCGTCACCGGGAACGACGATGTCTCCTGCAGCCCGGTCTACCGCTCCGAGGTCGAGTTCACGACGATCCCCGGGGTGGACTATCACGTGGTGGTCCACGGCTACTCCGCGGCGAGCGGCGACTTCGAGATGCTCGTCACCTGTCCCCCTCCCCCGGCCCCCGGTCCGAACGACCTCTGCGTGAACGCGACGGTCATCGGACAGGGCGCGGTGAATGGGAGCACCCTCGCGAACGACCCGGACGGGGAGTCGAGCTGCGGCGGCTCGGTCCCCTCCCCCAGCGTCTGGTACCGCTTCGTCGCGACCGAGGACCTGACCCTCCGCGCCCGGACCTGCACCGCCGACTTCGACACCGTCGTCTCGATCCACTCCGGCTGTCCGGGGGATCTCTTCACCGAGCTCGCCTGCAGCGATGACGCGTGCGGGAGCGGCTCGGTGGCGAGCGTCGCCGCGACCACCGGGGTCGAGTACTGGATCCGGGTCTCCGGGGCGGGAGGGGCCGCGGGGGACTTCACCCTCGAGGTCGACCTCTTCGACCCGAGCCAGGTCATCGGTCCCGATGTCGTCTACACCGACTGCGTGAGCATCTCGAACTGGGGCGAGCTCGGCGGGATCCGCGCGTACTCCCTCGGGAGCTACACCTGCAACATCGGGGATGAGAACCTCGCCTGGGGCGGGAACACGCCGCTCCTGGGCATGAACGCGTATCGCCTCTCGGACGGCCGGCTGACGCAGATCGGGATGTCGTGGATGAAGCGGGGGACCGGCGCCGCGGTCGGCAACGGCTGCGGCCTCACCTGCAACGGTCAGGGAGGGAGCGTGCTCGGCGTCGGCTGCCGGGATGTCTACGGCTCCGGCTTCAACGGCTCCCAGAGCATCCTCGGACCGCGCTCCCAGGTGAACGCCTTCACCGGCGACAACCCCGGCTCCTCCGGCGCCTCGCCGACGATCCTCTCGAAGCGGCTTCAGGTCGCGGAGGCGGACCTCGCCGGGGCGGGGGACCTCCACTTCGTCGAGGGGGTCTACGTCGCCCCGGATGACGCCCTCGCGGGCAACGCGTGGAACAACGCCTCCTACAAGCGGGTGACCGTCTCCCTCCCCGGCTACGACCTCGACCCGGTCGGGTTCATGGAGCTGTACAGCCCGGCGATCGAGGCGTGGCGCGATCACGGCAACGGGGTCGACACGGTCGACGACTCGGTGGAGCTGACCACCGCGGACATCCCCGGCGAGGGGCGCTTCCATGTCGCGAGCAAGGTCACCGACCTCGGCGGCGGCCTCTATCTCTACGACTACGCCGTCTTCAACCTCAACTCCCACCGCTCCGCCGGCTCCCTGACGATCCCCCTCCCCAATGGAGCGAGCGTGAGCGGGATCGGGTTCCACGATGTCGATCACCACAGCGGGGAGCCCTATGACCCGACCGACTGGGGAGTGAGCGTCGGTGCGTCGGACATCACCTGGTCGTCCCCCCAGACCTTCGCGCAGAACGAGGACTCCAACGCCCTGCGCTTCGGGACGATGTACAACTTCTGGTTCGAGTCCGATGCGGCCCCCGGCGTGGTCGATGCCACGATCGGGATCTTCCGCCCCGGGACGCCGGATGCGATCGCCGTCACGGTGCAGGGCCCGGCCGTGCCCGTGGTCCCGCTCGAGCTCTTCCGCCGGGCGGACTGCAACGACGACGGGGGGCACGACATCTCCGACCCCATCTTCCTCCTCTCCCATCTCTTCCCCGGCTCCGCCACACCTCCGACCCTCGCCTGCCCGGACGCGTGCGATGGAAACGACGACGGCGACCTCGACATCGCCGACGCGGTCTTCCAGTTGAACTGGCTCTTCGGAGCGGGGGCCCCCCCGGCCCCGCCGATCGCCGCCTGCGGTGAAGACCCCACCTCGGACGGGCTCGCCTGCCCGGGGAGCGGCGCCTGCCCCTAGGGGAGGCGTGACCGTCGCTCCGCGAACTCTTGCCTCCGCCGCGTCTTCCTCGGAAGATCGGTGGAGGAGGTCCCGGACCGGCGTCGACCGGCGGCCGCCCCTCGAGCTCGCGCCGCGCCGTCGCAGGGAACCCCCGGAGCTGCCATGAAGTCGATCCTCGTCACGGGCGGTTGCGGGTTCATCGGCTCGAGCTTCATCCGGCTCATCCTCCAGCGCGACGCGGCGACCCGGGTGGTCAATCTCGACAAGCTCACCTACGCGGGAAACCGCGCGAACCTCGCCGACCTCGCGGGCGATCCGCGCCTGCGGTTCGTGCACGGCGACATCATCGACGCCCCCCTCGTCGAGGAGCTCTTCGCGACGGAGGAGATCGACGCCGTCGTCAACTTCGCGGCCGAGTCTCATGTCGATCGGAGCATCCTGCAGGCGGAGCGGTTCATCCGGACGAACGTGCTCGGCACCCAGAACCTGCTCGAGGTCGCGCGCCGGGCCTGGAGCTCCCCCGGCGGCGGCGTGCGCGAGGGGGTTCGGTTCCTCCAGGTGAGCACCGACGAGGTCTTCGGCTCCCTCGGGCCCACCGGCCGGTTCCACGAGGGCTCCCCCTACGACCCGCGCTCCCCCTACAGCGCGAGCAAGGCCGCCGCCGACCATCTCGTCCGCGCGAGCCATCACACCCACGGCCTCCCGACCCTCATCACCATCTGCTCGAACAACTACGGCCCGCGCCAGTTCCCGGAGAAGCTGATCCCCCTCGCCCTCCGGAACGCCTACGAGGGGCGGAGCATTTCGGTCTACGGGGATGGTGAGAACATCCGGGACTGGCTCTTCGTCACCGATCACTGCGCGGCGATCCTCGCCGTCCTCACATCGGGAGAGGTCGGGGAGACCTACTGCATCGGCGCGAGCTGCGAGAGGCGCAACATCGAGGTGGTCGAGGCGATCTGCGACCTCCTCGACGAGCACGCGGGGCGGGGGCGGACACCCCGACGCGACCTCATCGCCTTCGTCGCCGACCGCCCGGGTCATGATCGCCGCTACGCCATCGACGCCTCGAGGATCACCCGAGAGCTCGGCTGGACTCCGTCGGTGCCCTTCGAGGACGGGCTGCGTCGCACCATCGAGTGGTCCCTCGCCCACCCCGAGTGGATCCGGGCGATCCGAGCGGGGGGCGACGACGAGGAGGCGCCCCCCGCCCCGGCGGAGGGGAAGCGCTGATCGCGGAGGCGGGCTCCGTCGCGCCGAACCTCCGGTGAACCTCGACGGAGAGGCCCGCCCCCTCGCTCCCTCCATCCCGAGCCCCGCCGGTCGTGCTAGACTGCCCACGGCTTCAGGCCACCCCCGGACGACTCGGGACCGCCCGCCACACCGGCGAGGAAGGTCCGGCTCGACCCGCTCTCCCCCAGGTTGGAGGTCATCGATGCATCGCATCGCACCCCCGGGCTCCCGCCCGCTTCGCGCACGCTTCCGCGGTCGCTCCCTCGCGGGCCTCGCGCTCCTGCTCCTGATCCTCCCCGCCGGAGCGTCGGCCCAGACCGCGCCCCGGGAGGGGATCGAGGAGCGCCCCCTCGGCGTGCATGCCATCGTCGGCGCCACGCTCCATCTCTCTCCGACCGAGGTGATCGAGGGGGGCACGATCATCATTCGCGATGGCCGGATCTCCGACGTCGGTCCCGGGATCGCGATCCCCGCCGAAGCGCGGGTGCACGATGCGACCGGACAGACGATCACCGCCGGCTGGATCGATCTCGATCACCGCATCTCCCCGAGACGCCCGGGGGAGGATGAGAGTCGCGCCGGCCGCGCCTGGAACGAGCGGATCCATCCCGAGATCGACCTCGCGAGCGGACTCGTGCTCCCGGATGACACCGCGGAGGCGCATCGCCACGCGGGCTTCACCCACGCGGTGGTCCACTCCGACCACGGGATCCTCGGAGGAAGGAGTGCCATCGTCCGCCTCAGCCCCGCCGGCGACGAGACGACCGCCCAGCGCCAGACCGTGGTCCTGTCCGACATCGGTCAGAGCGCCGCGCTCGAGCATGGCGGCTGGGGGTCCGGCGGCTATCCGGGCTCCCGGATGGGGGCGGTCGCGCTCCTGCGCCAGACCCTCCTCGACGCCCGCTGGTACCACGAGTCGTGGCGCTTCCACGACGAGGACCCGACCGCCCACCCCCGCCCCGAGGTGAACGAGGCGCTCGCCGCCCTCGGACCGCTCCTCGAGGGGAAGCAGCGCCTCTTCCTCCGCAGCCGTGACGAGCTCGACCTGCTCGGGCTGGGAGAGATCTCGAACGAGTTCGGCCTGACCGAGCGGGTGATCCTCGGCTGCGGCACCGAGCAGCTCTGGCTCGATGAGATCGCGGCGCTCGGCGCCCCGATCGTCCTCCCTCTCGACTTCCCCGACGCCCCGACCGTCGACGGCCCCGGCGGGGACTCCGGTCTCCCGCTCCGCACCCTCGAGCTCTGGGCGCGCGCGCCGGAGAACCCGATCCGCGTCGACCGCGCCGGGATCCCGTTCGCCTTCACCCCCCGCGGCCTCGGCAGCCCCGGGGACTTCTCCGAAAAGGTCCGCGCCTCGATCGAGCGCGGTCTCCCCCCGGAGCGAGCGCTGGCCGCGGTGACCACCACGCCGGCCTCGATCCTCGGGGTCTCCGACCGCGCGGGGGCGATCTTCGCCGGCGCGGGCGCGAACCTCACCGTCCTCGACGGAGCCCCCTTCGCCGAGGACACCGAGGTCGTCGGGGTCTGGATCCACGGGGTCCACCACCCCACCTCGATGGCGATGGAGAAGGACCTCCGCGGCACCTGGGAGCTGACCCTCGTCGATGGAGACGCCCTCACCGTGCTCACGATGGAGGTCACCGGCACCGAGGGCCGGCCCTCCCTGAAGGTCCTCGCCGACGGCAACGAGGTCCGACCCGCCGAGCTTCACCGCAAGGGGAACGAGGTCGGACTCACCCTCGGCGCCACGGCGATCGGCGCGGAGGGGTTCATCCGTCTCGGAGGAGCCTACTCCGGCGGCGAGGTCTTCGAGGGGATCGCGCGGACCCCGGCGGGGAAGGACCTGCGGGCGATCGCCCGCCGCACCGCGCCCTTCGACGAGACCGCGGCCGCCACCGAGGAGGCGGAGCCCTCCGAAGAGGAGGCGGGCGAGGTCGCGGAGGGTGAGGGACGCCGCGGACGCGGGGGTCGGGGGGCCGGTCGCGGAGCACGCGGCGGGGGCCGCGGCTTCGGCGCCCGCCCGGGGGGCGGCCGCTCCGGCGGCAAGAGCGATCCGGCGGTCTGGGCCGGGAGCGCCGATGAGCCCCTCCCGACCCCGCTCGGCGCCCGGGGCCGCACCGAGGCTCCCGTCGGCGGGGGCACCGTCCTCTTCCGCGATGCCACCGTCTGGACGAGCGGACCGGAGGGGATCCTCGCGAACACCTCGATCCTCGTGAAGGACGGGAAGATCGCCCGGATCGGCGGGGACATCCCCGTCCCCGGCGACGCCCTCGTCGTCGACTGCGAGGGGCGCCACATCACCCCCGGCATCATCGACCCCCACAGCCACACTGCGATCCGCGGCGGAGTGAACGAGGGGACCCAGGCGGTCACCGCCGAGGTCCGGATCGGGGATGTCGTCGAGGCGGATGACATCAACATCTACCGTCAGCTCGCCGGCGGCGTGACGACCGCCCACCTGATGCACGGCAGCGCGAACCCGATCGGCGGCCAGGGCCAGGTGATCAAGCTGAAGTGGGGCGCGGGACCGCGCGCCCTGCAGGTCCCCGGGCCGAAGCTGATCAAGTGCGCCCTCGGGGAGAACGTGAAGCAGTCGAACTGGGATGCCCCCACCGGCCGCTACCCGCAGACGCGGATGGGCGTCGAGCAGATCTTCCGCGACGCCTTCTGGGCCGCCCGGGCCTACATGGCGGAGTGGAGCGAGTGGCGCGCCGCGCCGAAGGGCAGCCGGGCCGCGCCGCGGGTCGACCTCGAGCTCGAGGCGCTGGCGGAGATCCTCCGCGGCGAGCGCCTGATCCACTGCCACAGCTATCGGCAGGACGAGATCCTGATGCTGATGCGCGTGGCGGAGGACTTCGGGTTCCGGATCGGCACCTTCCAGCATGTGCTGGAGGGGTACAAGATCGCCGAGGAGATCGCCCGGCACGGCGCGGCCGCGTCGAGCTTCAGTGACTGGTGGGCCTACAAGTTCGAGGTCTACGACGCGATCCCCTACAACGGGGCGATCCTCCAGCGCGCCGGGGTCCTGACGAGCTACAACTCCGACAGCGATGAGCTCGCCCGCCGTCTCAACGTCGAGGCGGCGAAGGCGGTGAAGTACGGCGGGGTTCCCCCGGCGGAGGCGCTGAAGTTCGTCACCCTGAACGCGGCGATCCAGCTCGCCATCGGCGACCGCACCGGCTCCATCGAGGTCGGCAAGGACGCGGACATCGCGATCTGGAGCGGAGACCCCCTCTCCACCTACAGCCGCTGCACCGAGACCTGGATCGACGGCTTCCGCTACTACTCCCTCGCGGAGGAGGAGGCGTGGGCCGCGCGCGACACCGCGCGCCGCGAGCTGCTCGTCCGGCGCGTCCTCGAGGAGAAGCACGGCGCGCCGAGCGCAGCGGGGGACGATGCCGCCCCAGCCGATCCGCCCCTGAAAGGAGCCGGACGATGATTCCCGCCGAGAAGACGCGGATGCGTCCCCTCCCGATCCTGTGCCTGCTCGCCCTCGTCGGCGCCGCGCTCATCCAGTTCGGCTCCCTCCCCGCCTCCGATCCGATCCCCGGGCGGAAGCAGGTGAAGCCGATCGCGATCGTCGGCGCGACGATCCACCCCGTCGATCGCACACCGATCGAGGCCGGGACGGTCCTCTTCCAGGGGGGGCGCATCGTCGCCATCGGCGAAGGAGTGGAGATCCCCGCCGGCGCCGAGGTGATCGATGCGAGCGGGAAGCATGTGTATCCCGGCCTCATTGCGCCGAGTACCGAGCTCGGCCTCATCGAGATCGGCTCGGTGCGGGCGACCCGCGACCAGACCGAGGTCGGCACGATGAACCCGAATGTCCGGGCCGAGATCTCCATCAACCCCGACTCCGAGCATCTGCCGGTCGCCCGCGCGAACGGGATCGCCCTCGCGGTGACCCGCCCCTCGGGGGGTCGGATCTCCGGGACGAGCGCCCTGATCCGCCTCGACGGCTGGACCTGGGAGGACCTCACCGTGGTCGCTCCGCTGGGGCTGGAGGTGCAGTGGCCCTACCTCGCCACCGGCGGTCGCGGTCGTCGCGGCTGGGGGGGGAACGCGGCGCGCGCCCAGTCGGAGCGCGACACGATCTTCGCCCGCATCGACGAGACCTTCACCGCGGCCACCGTCTACGCCAACGCCCGCCCGGAGCCGGCGGACGGCACCCTCGACGGCGCGGCTCCCGATCTCCGCATGGAGGCGATGCGCCCCGCCGTGACCGGCGAGATCCCGGTCTTCCTTCACGCCGAGGATGCGCGACAGATCCGCTCGTCGGTGGAGTGGGCCCTGGGGCGCGGCCTGAAGCCGATCATCGTCGGCGGCCGCGATGCCCCGACGGTGGCGGGCTTCCTCGCCGAGCGCCAGGTGCCGGTGATCTACGGCCCGATCCATCGCCTCCCGAGCTCACGCGACGAGGCGCCGAGCGCGCCGTTCGACGGGCCCGCCACCCTGCACGAGGCGGGGGTCCCCTTCGCCATCGGCGCCTTCGACACCTCGAATGTCCGCAACCTCCCCTACCACGCCGCGACCGCGGCGGCCCACGGCCTCCCGCCGGAGATCGCCCTGCGGTCGCTCACCCTGAGCGCGGCGGAGATCTTCGGAGTCGCGGACCGCTACGGATCGATCACTCCGGGGAAGTCGGCGACGGTGATCATCACCGACGGCGATCCCCTTGAGATCACCTCCCAGGTCGAGGCGATGTGGATCGACGGCGTGCGCGTCGACCTGCGCAGCCGCCACACCCAGCTCTTCGAGAAGTACACGGAGAAGCTGAACCGCGCCCGATAGGTCGACCGCTCCGCGTGAGCGACGACCGCCGTTCCTGCGAGGCCCGGAGCTGCCGAAGGCGACTCCGGGCCTCGCCCGTTCCCGATGGGCGCCGCCGGCGCCGGGAGTCTCCCGATGCATCTCCTCGACCTCCGCTGCTCCGAGTGCGACCACGCCCACCCGGCCGATGTCTGGCAGTCTCTCTGCACCGCGTGTCACGCCCCCCTCTCCGCCCGTTACGACCTGGAGGCGGCGGGGGCGGCCCTGCGCGACGGCGCGCATCGCCGGCGTCCGAAGGGGATGTGGCGCTGGCGCGAGCTCCTCCCCCTCCCGGCGGGCGAGGAGCCGGTCACCCTCGGGGAGGGGGACACCCCTCTCCTCGAGGCGCCGCGCCTCGCCGCGGACCTCGGGGTCGCCCGCCTGACGGTCAAGGACGAGGCGCTGAACCCGACCGGCAGCTTCAAGGCGCGCGGCATGAGCGCGGCGGTGACGATGGCGCGCCACCTCGGCGCGACGACCCTCTGCGCTCCCAGCGCGGGGAACGCCGGCGGCGCCCTCGCCGCCTACGGCGCGCGGGCGGGGATCCCGGTCGTCCTCGCCCTCCCCACCGATGTTCCGCGCTCCCACCGCCTCGAGGGGGAGGTCCACGGCGCGACGGTCCACTTTGTCGAGGGGACGATCGCGGACTGCGGTCGCTTCCTCGCCGGGAAGCGGGCGCGCGATGAGGACGGAGCCGGGGCGTGGACCGACCTCTCCACCCTGAAGGAGCCGTGGCGTCTCGAGGGGAAGAAGACGATGGGGCTCGAGCTCGCGGAGCAGCTCGGGGGGGAGCTCCCCGATGCGATCCTCTACCCCACCGGCGGCGGCACGGGACTCCTCGGCCTCGCGAAGGCGTTCGATGAGATGCGGACGATCGGGCTCCTCCCCGCCGACCGCCCTCTCCCCCGCCTCTACGCGATCCAGGCCGCCGGCTGCGCCCCTATCGTCAATGCTCTCGTCGCGCGAGAGGACGAGGCGCGGGTCCCGGACGCCCCTCACACCGTCGCCTCCGGTCTGCGGGTGCCGACCCCGGTCGCGCACCGCTGGATCCTCCGCGCGGTCCGGGAGAGCGGCGGGGGAGGACTCGCGATCGAGGATGGGGAGCTGGTCGAGGGGAGTGACCGGATCGCCCGTCGGGAGGGGATCTTCTCCGCCCCGGAGGGAGGCGCCCTCGTCGCCGCCCTCGCGCGCCTCCTCGCGAGCGGCGCCATCGAGCGGTCGGAGCATGTCCTCCTCCTCTCCACCGGCACCGGCCTCAAGTACGGGGAGTGCTGGGAGCCGGGACACCCCCTCTGCCCCCCCGAGGAGGGGCGTCGCTGAAGGGGTGCGCGCGGGCGGATCGGGGCTCGTCGGCGATCGCAGGGAGCCGGGACAGCCGGCCCCAATCGCCGTTCTGAGGCGGATCCCGCCAGATTCCCGCCGATGGGTTGTCGCGGAGGGCGGGGTTCGCTAACTTCTGGGGCTGCACTTCAAGGATTCCGCCGCTCGCTCCCCTTCGGGGTGGAGCGCGGTCGTCCCCGAGCCCGCTGCGGGCTGGGGGGACCCCGAAGGCGAAGACTGTCGACGACAGAGGACCGGGAGAGACGACGATGAAGGTCAAGATCCGCAAGTCCGGCGTGAAGCGCAAGAAGCAGGGCTTCCGCGCGCGCATGAAGACCAAGGCGGGACGCAAGCAGATCAACGCGCGTCGCCGCAAGGGGACCCGTCGCCTGACCGCCTGGAGCTGACGCCCGCCCGGGGGTGACCCCGACGCGCACCTCAGCCGGCGCACGGGAATGAAGAGACCGCGAATGAAGAGACCGCGGAGGAGTGCCTCGCACCTCTCCGCGGTCTCTTCGTGTCCGGGGGGTCTCTTCGTGTCCGGGGGGTCTCTTCGTGTCCGGGGCGCGCGGCCGGTCGGTGCGAAGCGGCGCAGCGGCTCGCTCCTCCCGCCTCACTCCCCCTTCACCTCGATGAGCCAGTCCGCGCGGTCGACGAGGAGCTCGTCGGGGTCATCGATGACCCAGGGGGTCGGGTCGCGGACCTCGACCTTCAGGCGGTAGAAGCCGGGCTCCATGTCCTTGGCGCGGAGCTGCGCGCCGTGAATCTTGCGGCCGTCGAGGTCGATCCGCTGGGCGATCCGGGTGTACACATCCCCCTGCCCCTCCGAGACCCCGGTGAGGCCGGTCGCCTCGGGGCGGCGCGGGTCGGTGCGGCCGAGGGGCACGAGGCGCCACTCCACCTCGAGGTCGTGGGAGAAGGGCTGCATCGGGGTGACCTGAAAGACGGTCTCCTCCTTCGCGCCGATGACGACATCCCCGGCGGCGGGTTCCAGCACATCGATGGGCCGCACCCGCCGGTAGATCTGCTTCACCATCACCTCCATGCAGACGACGCAGAACGCGGTGTTGTCGCGCATCATGCAGCCCGCCTGGGGGCGCCAGACCTCGAAGGGGCGGCGGTCCCCCCCCTCGAAGACGGAGACCTTCGACTTGTTCCACCAGGCGCTCTCCCCGGCGTCGATCCAGTACTTCCAGTAGGCGTCGCGGAGGACCGCCTCGCGGTCGGAGCCCTCCATCAGGTTGGGGCGCAGCTCCCGCACCGGGAGGTTCCCCTGACGACCGGGAGGAGGCGCCTTCTCCGGATCGTTCCCCGGCTCCGAGTCATACTCGTCGCGGAGCCCGCCGAAGGAGTGCCCCACCTCGTGGTGCACGACGCCGAGCCCCGCCTTGGAGAGGGAGACGACCCCCCCGCCCCCCGTCATGACCCCCGCGAAGTCGTTCGCGATGACGATCCCCTGGTGGTCGCGCGCCATCGCCTCGGGGAACTTGCGGAGGTGGCTGAAGACCTTCTCGGGGTTGCAGGTGATGACATCCCACCGCACCTGGGCATCGCAGGCGGTGTCCTTCTCGACTCCCCCCGGCTCCCGGTCCACCCCCTCGTCCTGGGACTGCAGGTGCACGGCGGTGACGTTGAAGTACGAGGCGTACTCCCGGTAGGGGTCGCGCTTGAAGAGGATGCTCTCGCAGGAGCGGGCCGCCGCGAGGAACGCCTCCTGATGGTCGTCCTCGCCGAGGTAGCCATCCCCGAGGATGAAGAAGTCGATCCGTCGCTCGGGGTCGCCGCTCTCCCGCAGGGGGACCGAGGCGAGGAGCGGCTCGAGGAGGAGGCGACGCGCCTCCGCGCCCATCGCCTCGTCGGTCTTCGCGACGAGCTCCCGGAGGACACGGGTGGCGAGGGAGAACTCCCCCTGCTCGCGCAGGAGGTGGACCCACTCGATGACCTCCTCGACCTTCTCCGCCTTCTCCATCCGGCGCATGCGGGCGATCGCCTCGCGCTCCTGCTCCTTCAGCTCCTTCTCCCGGGCGATCTCCGCTGTCCGCTCGGGGCCGGTCATCAACCGCCCGCGGTGCTCCACATAGCCCTCCTCCGGGAGAGCCTCCCCGCGGTGGCGGGCGTAGACCGCGGCGGCGAGCTCCGCCCCCTCGCTCCCGCGACGGTGCAGGCGGAAGATCGTCTCCTCGAAGGTGCCCGGGTCCCCCGCCCGGCGGGCGAGGAAGGCGAGGCCGAGCAGACCATCCCGCCCGAGGGGGGCGGCCCGGAAGATCGCGGTGCGGGTGGCGGGGGCGAGGTCGCGCCAGGTCTCCACCGCGCGCGCCGAGCCTCCCTCGATGCTCCGCTCGATCTCCACTCCCTCCTCGGTGACGCGCAGCAGCTTCCCCCGGGCCCCGCCGGGGAGGGCGACCTCGACGGACGCGCCCGCGACCCCCTCGACGAGCTCCCTCCAGAGGACCTGCAGGTAGCTCGCCTCGACGAGCTCCTCGAGCACCCGGACCCGGACATCCGACGGCAGATCGAGTCCGAGGGCGCGGTGGAGGATCGGGGGGAGATCGCGGAAGCGGCACTCCTCGAAGGCGCGCAATGCCCGGCCGTCGAGCTCGATGAACTCCGGAGGGATCGCCCGCCCGCGCGCGACCTGGGGCACTTCGCCGAGCCCGAGCTCGACATAGCGAGTGAGCGCCTCCTCGTAGGCGGGGAGCCCGGAGAAGCGGTCGCGGGCGCCGACGAGGGTGCGGAGCGCCTCCCCGCCGAGCCCCGCCTCGAGGAGCGAGCCGAGGGTGTCCTCGAAGGCGCGCAGCCGGAGGTCGGCGACCGCGCGGATCTCCTCACCCCGCTCGCGCCAGCCCGCCCGCTCGAGGACATCGAGCTCGAGCGCCTCGAGGAAGCGCGTCGCGACGAGGGCCTCCCCGTACCGCTCCTCCGCGAGCCACTTCGCGAGGGCCCCTTCGGCGATGGTGTTCCGGCTCGAGCGCTCCGAGTCGCGGAGCGACTCGAGGAGGCGGGCGAGGCGTCCGCTCCGACGACCGGTCTCGGTGTCGGAGTACTCCCCCTCGAGCGCGCGCAGGTCGGGGATGATGTCGTAGCGGGCCGCGCCGCCGACGACGAGGTCCTCCACCCGATCGAGGGACTCGCTCGCCTCACGGTCGAGGAAGGAGCGTCCGCCGAAGTCGAAGCCGGTCGTGCCCGGGGTCGGGACCTCGGGGGTCGCGGCGGTGGTGGTGGAGGGAGTCGAGGTCGCCGGAGCGCGCCGATACTCCTGAGCGACGAGGGCGAGGAGCAGGAAGAGGAGGACGGCGAGGAGGAGCTCGATCATCCCGAAGGAGCTCCGCTGGCGCACGAGGGGCGCGCGCTCCGGCGCCGGCTCCCGCTCGGCGACGGGACGCCGCGCACCTCCGGCGCGGACCGGTGCGGGAGCGGGCTCCACCCTCGGCTTCTCCCCGAAGGTGATGCGCGCCTCGCCGATCTCAATGACATCCCCGGCCTGCAGGCTGTGCCGGGTGATCGACTCCCCCGCGACCCGGGTCCCGTTCGAGGAGTCGCAGTCGATCAGGGTGAAGCGACCGGACTCCCCGAGGATCTGCGCGTGCAGGCGGGAGGCCCGCCCGGTGGCGAGGGGAATCGTGCAGTCATCCGAGCGACCGATGGTGAGGGGCTCCACGCCGTCATAGCGCAGCTCGGCGCGATGGTCCCCCTCCCGGATCCGCACGAGGACCGGGAGCTCGAAGGCGGCGGGGCGGCGGGATCGGCCGGGGGAGGCGGGTCCACGGTTCAAGGGGCGGTCCTTCCAGAGTGTCGTTCGAGGGGGAGCCGGGCGCAGGAGACCGGGCTTCCGGACGCGATGATGGCGAGCACACCCCACGGGCGGGGATCGTCCCACGAATCACCCGGCCCCGGGCCGGTGGAGGGGGGACAGCCTCCGAAGCCCGCCGACTAGAGGCCGAGCGCCCCATGCAGGGTGTCGCGGAGCGCGGCGACCTTCCCCTCGTCGGTGAGATCGATCACGGGGTCGCTGTCGTACTGCTCGAAGTAGATCGAGGCGGGGGTCTCCTCGGGCACCTCCAGGGCGCGACGGAGCTTCTTCTCATCCGGCACGAAGCCGCGCCCGAGGAGTCGCTCGATCGACGCGCCGATCGTCCCCTGCAGGCCGCAGACGAAGAGGACCGCGCGGTCGGGGCGCAGCTCTCCCGGCGCGAACCCCGCCCGCTGCTCGAACTCGTCGATGCGGTCGGCGCGGAACTGGTCCTCCGCCCGCCCCTGCGCTCCGGACCACCCCTCGCACTGCGCCGCCCGACTCACGGTGGGCACGTAGTGGAGCCCCTCCTCCCGGGCGAGGCGCTCCAGCTCCTCGCGGTAGCCGAGGTCGGCATCGTAGCTCGCGCCGTGGAGGATCACGAACTCGCCGAGGTCACGCCCGGGAGCGCGGTTGCGAGCGCTGCGGACGATGGAGACGAAGGGGGCGAGCCCTGTCCCCGCGGAGACGAAGACTTTCCGACGGGAGTCGTCGGGGCCGACCGCGTGCTCGACCGTGAAGTGCCCCTTCGCCTTCGGACGGATGAAGATCCGATCCCCCTCCTGACGCTTCCAGAGCTGGTGGGTGAAGGGATTCCTGGAGGCGGGCTGGGAGACGAAGCGGATGTAGAACTCCACGTGCGAGGGGTCTTCCGGCGCGGAGGCGATCGACATCGGTCGCTGCACCCCGGCGAGCTCCGGCTCCTCCTCGTTGTTCAGGCCGAGGACCATGTACTGTCCCGGAACGAACCAGGGGCCCTCCGTCGGGAACGGCTCGTCGGGCACCACCCGGAAGATGCCGAGGGCGTCGGTGAGATCATCCCGCCCGGCCAGGGTCGCGTTGTACTCGAGGACCTTCGGCATCGGTTCTCCCTCCCTCTCCTGCCCCACCGCGCGGCGGGCTTCTCTGCACCGCTTCTGTGGGCCCATTCTCAGAGGGGGAGACGGGAGGTCAAGGAGAGCGGCGGCGGGCTTCGCTGGATTCGGGGCGTCCGAGCCCCCAATATGGGCGGGGAACCCCCACTCACCGCTCGAAGGGTAGAGTCCCCCCGATGGCCCATCACCTCTCCGGCCGCGTGGCCCTGATCACGGGAGCCTCTCGCAGGATCGGCGCGGCCCTCGCCGCGGCCCTCTCCGCCCGCGGCATGGCGATCGCGGTCCATCACCGTCGCTCCACCGCGGAGGCCGCCGCCCTCGTCGACTCGATCGTGGAGGGAGGAGGGCGGGCCCGGGCCTTCGCCGCCGATCTCGCCGATCCATCCCAGGCCGCGCCGCTGCTGGCGGAGGTCCGCGAGACCCTCGGCGTCCCCCGGGTGCTGATCCACAACGCCTCCCGCTACGAGCCGATCGACCTCGCCGGATCGACGCCGGAGCAGGTCCGTCGCGACCTCGCCATCCATGTGGAGTCCCCCCTCGCCCTCTCCCGCGCGTTCGCGGCGGGCCTCGAGGCCGAGGGCGGGGAGGGGCGGATCGTCTGCCTCCTCGACTGGCGCTCGAGCATCCCGGACCCCTCCGTCCTGCCGTACTCCATCGCCAAGTCGGGGCTGCACTCGATGCTGCGCAACCTGGCCGTCGCCCTCGGTCCCCGGATCACCGTGAACGGGGTCGCCCCCGGCGCGGTCCTCCCCGCCGCGCGGGAGGAGGGCCCCTCGGAGACGGAGGAGGACCTCGACCGCCGCGCCGAAGGCCTGCCGATCGACCGCCCGGGACGCGTGGCGGATGTCGTCGAGGCCTGCTGCTTCTTCATCGACGGAGCGGGCTACACCACCGGCGCGGTGCTGCCGGTCGACGGGGGGAGGCACCTGCTGTGAGCGGTGCGGAATCTCCTCCCGACCTCGTCGAGATCCACGACCTGTCGGTGCGCGCGATCATCGGGATCTTCGACTTCGAGCGGAACGCCCGGCAGGAGGTCCGGATGAACTTCCGGATCGAGACCGACATCTCCGCGGCCGCGGCCTCCGACGCCATCGAGGACGCCCTCGACTACAAGACCGTGGCGAAGCGGGTCATCGCCTTCGTAGAGGGCTCGAGCTTCTTCCTGCTGGAGACCCTCGCCGAGCGGGTCGCCGCCCTCGTGCTCGAGGAGCCGCGCGCCCGGGCGGTCGAGCTGCGAGTCGAGAAGCCGGGCGCGCTCCGCCACGCCCGGTCGGTGGGCCTGCGGATCCACCGCCGTCGGGAGGAGACCACCCCTTGAGGGTCCATCTCCTGATCCTGGGCTCGAACATCACCCCCGAGGCCGCCCTCCCCCGCGCCCGCGCCGCGCTTCGTGAGAAGTTCGGGGAGCTCCGGGAGAGCTGCGTCGTCCTCGCCCCGCCCGTCGGCGCGCCGGAGACCCCGGACTTCCACAACCAGGCGCTCCTCATCGCGAGCGAGCTGGAGGCGGCGGAGCTCCGGCAGCGGCTGCGGGAGATCGAAGCGCGACTGGGCCGGGTCCGCGTCGCGGATCGCAACGCCCCGAGGATCATCGACATCGACCGCGCCGCGTCGCTCGAGGTGTCGGAGCTCGGGGAGGCCCGGGCGGCGACCCGCCCCCTTGAGGCGCCCCCGGCGGACCCGGAGCTGTTCCGCTTCCCTCATCTCTTCGTGCCCGCCGCCGAGCTCCTCCCGCACCTCGTCGCGCCGGGCGGAACTCTCACCCTCGCCGAGCTCGCGGGGGACGCGTCCCTCCTCCCCGCCGGCTTCCGGCGACTCGAGACGACCCGGAACCGGAGCGAAGCATGTCCTCCCCCGCCCTCCTGCTGACCCTCGTCTGCGCCGCCATCTCCCTCCCCCCGACGCCCGCGGCACGGACGGCGGCAGAGGTCACCCCACCATCCCGGCTCCATCTCGGGCATCTGATGATGGAGTTCGATGAGCTGTGGCTCGACACGGCGGAGACGGCGCCGAAGGCTCGCGCCCTCCCCCACCTCGCCCGCGCGAACCGCGCGTTCCTGCGGGGGGACCTCGCCGGGACCGCGCGCAGCCTCGCCGATGCCCAGGGCGCGCTGCGAAGAGCGGAGGGGGCGACCGCATTGGAGCTCTGGGCCGCCTCGATCTCGGTGATGCCGGAGCGACGGACCATCGACGCGGGAGAGTGGACGGGCACGATCGAGCTCTCGATCGGGACGCACTTCCCCGACGCCCCGCCCCCCCCGACCGGAGCGGAGATCGAGTGCACCGGCGAGACCTTCCCCGCCGTCCGGGTTCCGATGGAGCCCGACGCGCTCCGCGGAGCGATCGTCATCGCTCCCGGGCGCGAGGCCCGGGGGGATCACCACCTTCGGGTCCGCCTCCTCCACGAGGGGCGGGAGCTGCGGGCGTGGGACGAGGTCATCGGCGTGCTCGACGCGCCCTTCGAGCGCTACTCCCGCGCGATCGCCCCGCTGAAGGACTCCGCTGCCTCTCCGGAGAAGCTGACCAGCCTCGGCCTCGGTCGGGAGCTCTTCAGCGCCTCGCAGCTCCTCGAGCTCCCGCTGCCGGCCGCCACCGCCCTCGAGCGGATCGAGCGGCTCGCCCGCTTCGCCGCGGAAGGAGGACGCGATCCGGAGCTCTCCGCTCCCGGGGAGCGCTGGCTCGTGCTCCCGACCGGGTCCTTCCCCACGCCCTGCCGGCTCCTCGTCCCGCCGCATGAGGAGGGGGAGCGGCTCCCCCTCGTCGTGGCGGTCCACGGCCTCGGCGGGAGCGAGCACCACTTCTTCGAGATCTACGGGCGCGGCCTCGCGCGGGAGCTCGCCGCGCGCCGGGGCTGGATCCTCGCCGCGCCGGGGGGGCTGGCGGTGCCCCGGGCGGGCGCGTCGATCGGCGAGGTCGTCACCGCCCTCGAGGAGCTCCTCCCGGTCGACCGGGCGCGCGTCTTCCTCATCGGGCACTCCCTCGGGGCGATGCGGGTGATGAGCGCGGTCGACGCCGAACCCGCGCGCTTCCGCGCGATCGCGCCCCTCAGCGGCGGCGGGCTGGTGGGGAGAGAGACCTCCCTGAAGGGTGTGCCCTTCCTCGTCGCGGCGGGGGACCGCGACTTCGGGCTGGGGATGTCCCAGGTCCTCCGCGAGCGACTGCGCGGGGCGGGAGCGGAGGTCACCTTCGAGGAGGTCCCGAACGCCGATCACATCATGGTGATCCCGGAGGTCCTCCCCCGGGTCTTTCAGTTCTTCGCGGAGCACCTCGCCGCCGATCCCTCCCCCGTAGATCGCAGGGCGGCGGCGGGCGCGGACGATGGAGAGTGATCCGACTCCCGCGGCGAAAGGAGCCGAGCCAATGTACATCGCCATGAACCGCTTCCGGATCGCTCTCGGGCGCGAAGCGGACTTCGAGAATCTGTGGAGGAGCCGCGAGTCCCACCTCGATGGCACCCCCGGCTTCCGTACCTTCCACCTCCTGCGTGGGGCGACGACCGAGGAGTGCACCCTCTTCGCATCCCACACCACCTGGGAGACGAAGGCGGCCTTCGAGGCCTGGACCCGCTCCGACGCCTTCCGGCGCGCCCACGCCAACGCGAAGGCTCCCCCCGGCACCTACCTCCGGCACCCGGTCTTCGAGGGGTTCGAGGTCCTGATCTAGATCCTCCCCACCCGGCGAGACTTCGCCCGCCGCCTCGAGGGCGGAAGGGGCGGCGGCCCGCGTCAGGATGAGCCGAGGCTCAAAATGAGATGAGCTCGGGCAAATTCTCCGTGGACTCCCCTGTGGCCGCCGGATATCGTCGAGGGGTACGGGTCGGCGCGCCGGCCCCCTCAGGAAAGAGTCCTCCCATGCCACTCCGCTCGCGTCCCGGCCTCCTCCTCCCCGCCGCCCTGCTGCTCCTCGCTCTCCTGCCCGGCTGCACCGGTGAGCCCACCGACTCCGATGGGGTCTTCCGCGTCACCTGCACCGTCGGGATGCTCGGGGATCTCGCCCGCGAGATCGTCGGATCGGAAGGAGAGGTCGTCACCCTGATGGGACCGGGGACCGACCCCCACCTCTACAAGCCGTCCCCCGGCGATGTCGAGCGGCTGGGGGCATCGGATGTGGTCCTCTTCGTGGGACATCACCTCGAGGGGAGAATGGCCGAGGTCCTGGGGAGGCTCGGCGAGCAGCGAACCACCGCGGCGCTCGGGGAGCGCATCGCCCCGGAGCTCCTCCTTCGGGGGGAGGAGGGCGCGCCCGATCCCCACCTCTGGTCCGACCCATCGCGCTGGTCCCGGGTCGCCATCGAGATCGGCGCGGTCCTCGCGGCTGCGGATCCGAGCAACGGCGACCTCTACCGCACCCGCGCCGCGGCGTGCGGAGAGCGCCTCGTCGCCCTCGACGCCGAGATGCGGGAGCGCCTCTCCCTCGTCCCCCGGGGGCGTCGCCTCCTGGTGACCGCACACGATGCGTTCCGCTACTTCGGGGAGGCCTACGACTTCGAGGTCGTCGGCGTGCAGGGACCGAGCACCGATGCCGAGGCCGGGGTCCGGCACATCAACGACCTGGTGACTCGCATCATCGAGCGACGGCTCCCCGCGATCTTCATCGAGTCCACCGTCCCCCCCCGCACCATGGAGGCCCTCATCGAGGGGTGCCGGGCGCGGCGCCACACCCTTCGGATCGGGGGCGAGCTCCACTCCGATGCCCTCGGGGCGCAGGGCTCCCCCGCCGCGACCTACGAGGGGATGCTCCGCCACAACGTGGAGACGATCGTCACCGCGCTCACCACCGTGGTGGAGGAGCCGTGAGCGGCGCGCCCCCCCCCGCGATCGAGGTCCACGACCTCACGGTCAGCTACCACGCGAAGCCGGTCCTCTGGGACATCGATGTGGAGATCCCGGCGGGGCAGCTCGTCGGGGTGGTCGGTCCCAACGGCGCGGGGAAGAGCACCCTGCTGCGCGCGATCCTCGGGCTGGTCCGACCGGCGAGCGGCTGGGTCCGGATCGACGGGGAGCCCCGTCGACGCGGCCGCCATGGCTGCGGCTACGTCCCCCAGCGGGAGAGCGTGGACTGGGACTTCCCGGTCGATGTCCTCGATGTGGTCCTGATGGGGACCTACGGCAACCTCGGCTGGTTCCGCCGGCCGGGGAGGCGGGAGCGGGAGCGGGCGATGCACGCCCTCGAGCAGGTCGGCATGCAGGACCTCGCCCGACGCCAGATCGCGGAGCTCTCCGGCGGGCAGCAGCAGCGGGTCTTCCTCGCGCGCGCCCTCGCGCAGGACGCCCCGGTGTACCTGATGGACGAGCCGTTCAGCGGGGTCGACGCCGCGACCGAGGCCGCGATCTTCGAGGTGCTCCGGACGCTCCGGGCCGCCGGGCGCACCGTGGTCGTCGTCCACCACGACCTGCAGACGGTCGAGGAGTACTTCGACCATGTCCTCCTGCTGAACCTGCGCCTCGTCGCGGCGGGACCGATCCGCGACACCTTCACCCGCGAGAACCTGCTCGCCACCTACGGCGGGCGCCTCACCCTCCTCGACGAGGCGGCGGAGGCGGTCCGGCGCGGCTCGGTCGACACCACCGCGTGGCGCCCTCCCCCCGACGGGGCTTCGTGATCCCCGTCGAGTACAACACCGCGGTGGTCCTCCTCGGCACCGCCGCCCTCGGTCTCGCGGCGGGCTCCACCGGCTCCCTCGCGCTCCTGCGCGGGCGGGCGCTCCTCTCCGATGCCCTCGCCCACGCGACTCTGCCGGGGATCTGCCTCGCCTTCCTCCTGACCGGCTCCCGCAGCCACCCGGCCCTCCTCCTCGGAGCCCTCGCCACCGGCGCCCTCGGGGTCGTGCTGGTCGCCGCCCTCTCGCGGCGCGGGCGCATCAAGGAGGACGCCGCCATCGGCGCGGTGCTCGCCTGCTTCTTCGGAGCGGGGATCGCGCTCTCCGGCGCGATCCAGCGACGGAGCCCCGACGCGGCCCAGGCGGGGCTCGATGGCTTCCTGCTCGGACAGCCCGCCGGGATGCTCCTCTCCGAGGCGCTCACCATCGCAGGAGTCGCGGTCGCGACCCTCCTCCTCGTGGCCCTCCTCGCCAAGGAGTGGAAGCTCGTCTGCTTCGACCCCGACTTCGCGGCGATCGAGGGGTGGCCGGTCCGCCTCCTCGACCTCCTCCTCATGCTGCTCATCACGACGACCGTCGTCCTCGCGCTCCCCGCGGTCGGGGTCGTCCTCGCCGCCGCCATTCTCATCATCCCCGCGACCGCCGCCCGACTCTGGGTCGATCGGCTCGTCCCGATGCTGATCCTCGCCTCCTCCTTCGGAGTCCTCGCCTCCGTCACCGGGACGCTGCTCAGCGCCCGCTTCCCCGCGCTGCCGACCGGCCCCCTCATCGTCCTCGCCGCCGGCTGCCTGTTCCTGATCTCCCTCCTCGTCAGCCCCCGGCGCGGCATCGTCGCGCGCGCCACGGCGGAGCGACGCCGCCGCCGTGAACGGGAGCGCCGCCGGCTCCTCGGGACGATCTTCACCGAGCAGGAGGCGGCGCCGGAGAGCCCGGTCTCGGAGGGCGCGCTCGCGCGGCGGCGCGTCTGGGGCCCGGGGCGCCTGCGCGCCCACCTCGAGGACGCGCGTCGCCGCGGCTGGATCCGCTGGGGCCCGCGCGGAATCGAGCTGACCGACGCGGGGCGACAGCGCGCGGCGCGGATCGTCCGGGCCTCGAGGATCTGGGAGCAGTACCTCCTCTCCCAGGCGCAGATCGACCGCGACCTCATCGACCTCGACGCGGAGGAGATCGGTCATCTCCTGCCCCCCCACCTCGTGGCGGAGCTCGAGCGCTCCCTCGCCGATCGGGGTCTCCTCCCCCTCGGCTCCGAGGGGAGCCCGGCGTGAGCCTCCTCGATGCCACCTCCCTGCCGGTCCTCATCGTCGCGGCCCTCGCCGCGAGCTGCTGCGCCCTCATCGGGAGCTTCCTCGTGCTGCGGCGGAGCGCCCTCCTCGGCGATGCGATCAGTCACGGGATCCTCCCCGGAATCGTGGTGGGCTTCGCGCTGTCGGGGAGCCGCGAGATCGTGCCGATGTTCATCGGGGCGCTCGTCGCCGCCCTCGGCACGACCCTCCTGACCGATCTCCTCCATCGGAGGCTCCGCATCGACGGAGATGCCGCGATGGGCGTCGTCTTCACGACCCTCTTCGCCCTGGGGGTCGTCCTCCTCGAGGTCTACGCGGGCCGGGTCGACCTCGACCCCGGCTGCGTCCTCCACGGGCAGGTCGAGTACGCGGCGATCGACCCGGCCTCCTTCGCGATCCTCGGCTGGACCCCACCCCGCGGGGCCGTGACCCTCGGGGTCACCCTCCTCCTCGACCTCGTCTTCGTCCTGCTCCTCTGGAAGGAGCTGCTCATCACGAGCTTCGACGGCGACCTCGCGCACTCCCTCGGCATCCCGCCCGGCCCGCTCCACCTCGCGCTCATGGGAATGACGGCCCTCACGACCGTCGCCAGCTTCGAGGCGGTCGGCTCGATCCTCGTCGTCGCGATGCTGATCGTGCCGGCGATGGTCGCGACCCTCCTCACCGATCGACTCCTCGGGGTGCTCCTCGCCGCGCAGGGGGTCGCCCTCGCCTCGGCGGGTCTCGGCCTCTGGAGCGCGCAGCGCCTCGACACCTCGGTCGCGGGGATGATGGCGGTCTCCGTCGGGGGGCTCCTCGCCGTCGCGTTCCTCCTCGCCCCCGGACAGGGGTGGCTCCCGCGCCGACTCCGCCGCCTCTCGCTCGCGATCCGCATCGCGGAGGAAGACCTCCTCGGGAGCCTCTACCGGGCGGAGGAGCGGCAGGCGGGGGGCGGAGGGATCGAGCGGCCGAGCGGCGCCCCGCCCCATCACCCCGCGTGGCTGCGGATCGGCGCGGGCCTCCGCCTGCGCTGGCGCGCCGAGGTCGTGAAGAGCGACCGCACCCTCACCCTGACGCAGCGGGGGCGGGGGCGGGGGCGCCGCCTCGTGCGGCGGCACCGGCTGTGGGAGAACTACCTCAGCGACCTGCTCGCCCTCCCCGCCTCCCATCTCCACGACCCCGCCCACCGGATCGAGCACTTCCTCGACGAGGAGCTCACCCGACGGATCGAGGAGCGCCTCGACGGTCCGGAGCGAGACCCCCACGGGCGGGCGATCCCCGCCGCCGACCACGAACCGGGGGAGGAGGAGCGATGAGCGATGCCGAAGCCCCGAAGCTCCCCCCCCCCGGGCGGGGGGGGGAGCCCGTCATCTCCGAGTCGGTGGAGAACTACCTGAAGGCGATCTTCAAGCTCGGCGGGGACCGGGAGGGGGTCGCGACCGGCTCCATCGCCGAGCGCCTCGGGGTCCGGGCCCCCTCGGTGTCGCGAATGCTCAAGCGCCTCGGGGAGCAGGGGTGGGTCGACCACAGCGCCTACCAGGGGGTGCGCCTCACCGAGGCGGGCCGGGAGCACGCCCTCCGGGTCATCCGAGCCCACCGCA
>Ga0181578_10000660_pt1 | contig 33097 bp, 30 predicted proteins | sample 071ome_21_FD_148659 | JGI IMG/M metagenome (GOLD analysis project Ga0181578, IMG submission 148659) | Coastal salt marsh microbial communities from the Groves Creek Marsh, Skidaway Island, Georgia - 071401CT metaG (spades assembly) | ecosystem: Environmental > Aquatic > Marine > Intertidal zone... | reverse complement strand
TGACGCATGACACGTGACTCGGATCACAGATCACGGATCACGAAGTAGCCACCCTATTCCATCCCTTCCTGCAAACGGGCCAAAAAGGCAGAAGACCAACGCTCGAACGTATCCGCTTCGATCGCCTGGCGGATCTCGGCCATCAACTCTTGGTAGAACCAAAGGTTGTGTACCGTGGCCAGGTGCGGGCCCAGCATTTCGTTGCAGCGGTCCAGGTGATTCAGGTAGGCACGTGAATAATTCTGACAGGTGTAACAGCCACAATCCGGGTCCAGCGGGCCTGGATCCGTGCGAAAGCGCGAATTCCTGATCTTGACCACGCCCTTGCGCGTAAACAGGTGACCGTTGCGGGCGTTGCGCGTGGGCATCACGCAATCAAACATGTCCACGCCGCGCGCCACGGCCGCGATGATGTCCTCGGGACGCCCCACACCCATCAGATATCGGGGCCGGTCCAGCGGCAGGTGCGGCGTGGTGAAATCCAGCACCATTTCCCGCTCTTCCTCCGGTTCGCCCACGGAGAGCCCCCCGATGGCGTAGCCATCAAAACCGATGTCAGTCAGGGCCTCGCAGGAAGACCTTCGCAGGCGCTCGTAAATTCCGCCCTGCACAATACCGAACAGCGCCGATGGATTATCAGCGTGCGCGGCCTTTGACCGGGCCGCCCAGCGCATGGACAACTCCATCGATTCGGCCGCCTGTTCCTGCGTGGCGGGATAAGGCGTGCATTCGTCAAAGCACATGACGATATCGGAGCCCAATGAGCGCTGCACCGCCATGGACTCTTCCGGTCCCATGAAAATCTTGTCGCCGTTCACCGGTGACGCAAAGGTGACGCCCTGCTCGTTGATCTTTCGCAGGTCAGCCAGGCTCCACACCTGGAAGCCGCCAGAGTCGGTCAGAATCGGCCCGGGCCATTGCATGAAACCGTGCAAACCGCCATGCGCCTCGATGACCTCTGTCCCGGGTCGAAGCATCAGGTGAAAGGTGTTGCCCAGGATGATCTGGGCGCCGGTGTCGGCCACCTGCTCCGGGCGCATGGCCTTGACGGTGCCGTAGGTGCCCACCGGCATGAACGCGGGCGTGTCCACGGCGCCCCGCTCGAACACCAGTCGTCCTCGCCTTGCGGGGCCGGAATGCCCCAGTAGCTCGAAATCCATCGCTCAGACCGTCGCGGAAACCATCACGCGCTTGCCGTGGCGCAACTGTTCATAGGCGTCCGGTGGCGGCGGCAAAACGGCGGGCTGTTCAAAGCCCACCTTGTCCATGATCCAAAGCAGGCCGTCCAGACTGGGCACGAGGCAGATGCCGGTGATGCTGGTTTCAGGCCCGTGGGTCTCTTCGGTTTCATCGATGATGCCGAAGGTGCCCTTCAGCGGGCGGACAAATTCATAGCTGCCGAAGTCCACCTGGCCGGTCATGCCGGGCACGATCTGGGTTTCCACCAGGCAGGCATTGCGGCACAGGGCCCGGCAAGTACGCAATGCGCCGACCGGGTTTTCCAGGTGGTAAAGCAAGCCCAGCATCAGCACCACGTCGAATTGGCCCAATTCCCCGGCGTCGATATCGTGAATGTCGCCCTGGCGAAAAGACACCTGGTCCAGCCCCAGCGCGGCCGCAATCAGCGAGCTGTCTTCCACGTGCTGCCCCCGCGCTTCGACACCGATCACCTCACCAAAGCCCATTTGCGCCATGCGTATGGAGAAGAAACCCTGGTGCGAAGCCAGATCGAGAACCCGCAAATCACCCAGATCGCCCTGGAACCGTTGCCTCAGCCAGTCACGCAGCATCGCCCAGCGGGTCTCATGGATCGCGTCCAGGGATCCGCCGTGATAGGTGCGTGTTTTCTCGCCGCCGGGCAACTCAAAGGTGTAGAACCATTCCCGGGAACGAATCTGCTCTAGATTTTGCGACATGGGTAATCCTCGGAGACCGGATGCAACCGGCCGCCTATTCTGACACTGCGGTTGGTCGATTGCACGGTCCACACCCCAACAGGGGGTGACCTTCAGAGAATCAGCATGGCGTCGCCATAGCTGAAGAAGCGATATTCCGATTTGACCGCGTGCTGGTAGGCCTCGAGGATGCGCTCCCGGCCCGCCAGGGCCGAAACCAGCATCAGCAGGGTCGATCCGGGCAGGTGGAAATTGGTGAGGAGACCGTCGATCACCCTGAACTCGAATCCCGGGTAAATGAACAGGCGACTGTCACCGGCATAGGGCGCCAGCTCGCCGCCGGCCGCCGCGGTCTCCAGGCTGCGCACGGCCGTAGTCCCCACCGCGATCACCCGCCCTCCCCGTTCCCGGGTCCGCCTCACGGCCTCGCAGGTGGATTCACCCACCTCCAGGTATTCGGCATGCATGACGTGGTCCTCGATACGCTCGCAGCGGACCGGCTGAAAAGTGCCCGCACCGACATGCAGCGTCACGTGCGTGAACTCCACACCCGCGCCGCGCAGCGCCTGCAGCAGTGGCTCATCGAAATGCAAACCGGCCGTGGGCGCCGCGACCGCGCCTGGCCGGCTCGCAAAAACGGTCTGATAACGCGACAGGTCCTCGGCTTCATCGGCGCGCTGGATATACGGCGGCAAAGGCATATGCCCAAAACGCTCGAGCACGTCCGCCAGGGACAGCCCGGCCTCCGCCTCGAGCTGAAAAAACCCGGCATCACGCCCGGTAACGGTCATGCGACTGCCGTCCTCCAATAACAGGCAAGTCCCCGGCTTTGGTGACTTGCTGGCCTTCAGCTGCGCGAGGCAATGTCGCTGGCCCAGCAGGCGCTCCAGCATGATCTCAACCTTGCCGCCCGTCTCTTTTTTTGCAAACAGGCGGGCCGGAATCACCCGGGTGTCATTGAGCACCAGCAAATCACCCGGCTGCAGCAATTCGGGCAGGCGCGAAATGAATCGGTCGCGCAAAGACCCGTCGCCAAGCCCCAGCTGCAGCAGCCGGCTGTCGCTGCGCCGGGATAGCGGATGCTGCGCGATCAGACGCTCCGGCAATTCATATTGAAACTCGTCCAGTTTCACAGGTGACAACAGCCGCTTGGGTGTAGGGGGCGATATTATCTGTCAAAATGCGCTGCAGCGCCCCAGACAGACCATGAACATGCCGCTGACGCTGGACGACATTCGCCACCTCGACACCCAGGACCCGCTTCGCGAGTTTCGCGAGCAGTTTCTTTTTCCGGCGCATGGCGAGGGTCACCAGACTTATCTGTGCGGCAACTCGCTGGGGCTGCAGCCGCGATCGGCCGGCCAGGCGGTACAGCGTGAAATGCAGGCCTGGGCCGAGCGCGGGGTGGAAGGGCATTTCCACGGTGAACGGCCATGGACACGTCAGCACGAGACGCTGCGCGCGCCGCTGGCGGCACTGTGCGGCGCGGACGGCGCCGAGGTCACCACCATGAATACGCTGACGGTCAACCTGCACCTCTTGATGGCCGCTTTCTACCGGCCTTCGGGCCGGCGCAGCCAGATCGTCATCGAGCGCCAGGCCTTCCCGTCGGATCGGTACGCGGCAGCCTCCCAGATACGCTGGCACGGCCTGGATCCAGCAGATCACCTGGTTGAAATTGGCGCCGGCCATACGGCGCTGATCGACGAGTCGGAACTGGAAAACTACCTGGAAACCCATGGGGAGCAGGTAGCGCTGGTGCTGTGGCCAGGCGTGCAGTATGCCAGCGGGCAGGCTTTTGATCTGGCGCGGATTACCCGGGCGGCGCATGCGGCGGGCGCCATGGCGGGCTTCGACCTGGCGCATGCCATCGGCAATATTCCGCTTGCGCTGCATGAGGACGGCCCTGACTTCGCCGCCTGGTGCACCTACAAATATCTCAACGCGGGCCCAGGCGCCATTGCCGGTGCCTTTGTTCATCAGCGCCATCATGACCGGTCTGATCTCACCCGGCTCGAGGGCTGGTGGGGCGTGGGCCTGGACCGTCGCTTTCTGATGGAGCCGGCCTATCAACCGGCTGGCGGCGCTGACGCCTGGCAGCTATCAACGCCGCCCACGCTGGCCGTGGCGCCACTCGAGGCGTCGCTGGACATTTTTGCTCAAGCGGGTTTCAACGCTTTGCGCGGCAAATCCCGCGCTTTGACAGACACGCTGGAGCGCCTCATTCAAGAGCAACTTGATGATGTGCTGGAAATCCTGACCCCCGCCAACCCGCACCGCCGTGGCTGTCAGCTGTCGCTGCGGGTCAGATCCGGCCGGGAGGCCGGTCGAAGGTTGTTCGACCGCCTGGTCGCAAGAGGCGTCATCGGCGACTGGCGCGAGCCGGACATCATCCGGGTCGCGCCAGTGCCTTTGTACAACCGCTTCGAAGACTGCTGGGAACTGGTTCGCAGCTGCCGCGTCTGATTTACTCGCAGTCCAGGCGTTGCGTCAGTTTGAGCACGTTATCCGTTCGGTCAATATCGCCCGTCAGCGGATCAGCCAGCATGTAGTCCAGCGTCCAGCTGCCGGAATTCTCGGCCGTCAGGTCGATACTGAGCACACCAACCTCTTCGTCGGTGACGCTGCCCACGCAGTTCGGGCAGAAGCCTCTATACTGCACCAGCGGTATGTCGCTGCCTGTCGGCGTTGGCTGACCTTCGGCGCCCAGCAGCCAGCGCGGTTCACCCGCCGCATCGAACAGGTAGTGCAAATGCCCCTGCGCCACGGCGTTCACCAGCACGCTGGCGCCGCCCAGTCCGTCCACACCGCGATACCAGATACCGGTGTAACTCTGCTCACCGCCGTTGTCCGGGCAGGTGTTGGGGGACGACAGGGGGTTCATGCGGTCGGAACCTGAGAGCCCAAACAGCTGCCAGGTAAAGACGACGTCGTCTTTGCTCAGCGTGGTGATGGCCACCTGCCCCACCACGGTGGGCTGTTGCTCCGCTCCATCATTGGTGTAGCGCAGCACGTTGGCCACCCAGATGTCTCCGTCCGGCTCGAGGTCCGAGGCCAGGTACCAGGCCGGCAGCCCGGCTTCATCATAGGTGTACCAGAGAATGGCGCGAGCAGCGCCCAAGGCGTAATCGAAGCCCTGGTTGATGCCGGGTCGTGATTCCGGCTCCCACAGACCCGGGCTCACGGCGGACTGGCCGCCGGCGAATTCGACATCGGCCTGCACCGACGCCGAGATTTCAGCGCCACTGCCGTTGCTGAGCACCACGTACCAGCGGCCCGCCTCGAGGGAGCTGCCGGAAACCGTCACGCTCGGGCCCTCGCCATTGGCGCCGCTGGCCGAGGCGATTGCCCCGCCCTCCGGCGCGGCCGGGACTTCAGGCGCCTCGGCAAAGGCGGCATCGAAACCCACGCGCTTGAGTTCAATGGTCAAGGCATCACTCTCCGTCCCGTCTCCGCCGCTTGCGCTGACGGTCAGGCTGGTCGCGCTGTCGGGAACGTCAATGAACACCCGGTCATGCGAATTGTTCGCCCGCAGGGCCAGGTGCTGGGCACGGCCATCCATCAGGGCCAGCGTGGCGGGCGCCTTGATAAACGTTCGATTGAACCGGACCGGAATGATACCGAGGTTGTTGGGGTTATTTCGGTCTGTGCCTACGCCAACAGCACCCACCAGCGACTGGCCGGAGACCGCGTCCACGTTGTTCCAGGACACGCGCACGGGGAACGTTTCGTTGGTCTCAGTCATGCCCTGCGCGGTGGCTGTAAGCCCCAGTTCGCCTGAGTTTCCAACCACCGCCCGAACCAGGGTGGCGTTATCCGGCTCAGAGTCACTGGCGTCCCAGTTCTGTACCAGGATCCAGTAGCTGCCCGGGACGGGGTCGAAAATGTCACAGACCTCCAGGTCCTGCGGCGTGGTGCTGGAACACAGTTCCTCGCTTTCCTGCGCCAGGCCGTCGCCGTTGTTGTCACGGCCGACAAAGAGATCCAGGTCCAGTGCGGTTGAGGCCAGGGTCTCCGCATGCAGCCAGAGGCTGCCCTGCGGCACATCCTGCAGGACGGTGAAGGTGCCCCCTGAACCATCATAGGGATCGTCATCCGTCGGATCCTGGGGTAAGGCCTCTGTGTATTCGATCTCCCGCGTTAATCCGCCGGAGGTGATGGTCGCGTCCGGCAACGACGTCAGGTTGCTCAGGAAGAAAATCTGGTTACCCGAATCCTCGCTGGCGTCGATGGTCCATTCGTCCGGCAGTTCGCCACCCGAACCGTAAACCGCCATGGTCAGGCTCTGGTCCGGAACACCGGTGGCAGAGAGTGTGACCTTGCCGTAAATCCAGCTGCCGATGAAATTCCCGCCGCTGAGGTCGACCTCGATGGCCAACTCCTGGTCGGCGCCGTTGGACAGGTCAAACTGCGCCGGCGTGACGGTGACACTGACACCCTCGGGGAAGCCGCTGGCGCTGGTGGTCCAGGTGCGGTTGCCGCTGATCGAGGTGACCGTCCGCATGAAGGTGCAGGTATCCCGGCAATCGCTGTTGGCCAGGCCGGGCAGGTTAAGCATTCCGGGGTCACCCCCAAAGCCGGGGTTGGCCATCTCGTAGTCCGTGCCCGAGACGTCCAGGTACAGGCCGGCCTCGACGGCCTGGAACAGAACAGGCCTGCCAGCGCCGGCCTCGAAGGGTGTCGCGCTGTTGCCGTCTTCGTCTTTCGCCAGGCGATCGGTGGCCGTGGTTTCAATGGCTGAACTGATCATGCTCGGCGTCCAGTTGGGATGGACACCCAAAAGCAATGCGGCGCCACCTGCCACGTGCGGGGATGCCATGGAGGTGCCGCCCAGGAACGCGTACTGATTCGGGTCTTCTCCCTCTTCCGCCGCAAACGCGCCCAGAATGGAGGAGCCCGGCGTCATGACATTGGGCTTGAGCACGTCTTCAACCGGCGACAGCGCCGGCCCCCGCGAACTGCTGTCATTCACCACGTCGGCCACGCCGCTGTTACGGCGCGCCTGTGATTCCGCGATTCTGGCCTGATGATCGCTGCCCTCGCCCAGCCAGTCACGCAAAATATCGCCGTCGTCCGCTGTCAGGTGAGCCGCAGGCAGGCAGTGCGTGTCCAGGACCACGGACTGGAGGCCCTCCTGCCTGTTGGCCAGGATGTAGCCGCCGGCGCCGGCCAGTTTCACATTCAGGCCTTTCTCGATGCGGCCGTAGGTGCCCCGGTCACACACGACAATTTCGCCGTTGAAGGTACCGGGCGCGAACGGGTTGGAATCGCTGGTTTGCTGGCTGCAGGAAACACCCACCGCGGTCTCGGTTTCCGCGCCGCACAAGGGGAAGCCGTAATCTGCCGCGTGAACGATCGGGGCGGTGGGCGAACCCCCAACCCAACTCGCGCCGACCAGGTTGGGCGGCAGCGGGGCCTCGCCACCGCTGAAATCCGTCACCAGCGTGCCCACCAGGCGGTCGTGCGAGGAATTGGCGGCCGCCATGATCCATGGCGCATTGGCCGGCGAACCGATCGTGGCAGCACCCGGCCCTGAATTACCGCCTGAGGTCACCACGAAGATGCCGGCATTGACCGCGTTGAGGAAAGCCCTGGGCGTTGTTCCTGGCGTCCACGGAGAGAACGCTGAACTGCCGATGGAATAGTTGATGGCATCAACGCCATCCGCGATGGCCTGATCGATGGCGCTGAGGATGGCCGAACCCTGGCAGCCGTCGTCATCGGAATCTTCCGGATCGCCGATAAAGCACACCCGGTAGGTGACCAGGTTGGCGTTGGGCGCCACGCCCGAAAACGTGGTCAGCCCGAAGGTGAAATTGGCCGTGTCGGTATTACCCACCGCGATGGAAGCCACGTGGGAGCCATGCCCGTCGTTATCGTAACCATCCGTGTTTTCCTCGACCGTGTCCGTGCTGTCGACATCAGTGACGAAATCGTAGACGCCCACCAGTTTGTCGTTGCACAGCACCTCCTCTTTCGAACACAAACCCAGCTGGCTGGGATAGGGATTCTCGTGGTCGTAAGGGTCGGCGGTGTTGCCGGTGCCCTCGCCCAGATCCTTGAAAGAGTCGTGGTCCCAGTTGATGCCGGAATCGAGCACGCCGACCACCACGCCCTCGCCTTTGGTTTGCGGCACACCGAAACCGGTCCAGATGTTGTTCGCGCCAATCCATGTCGGCCCCGCGTCGGTGTGCAGTTTGTGTATTTCTTCGGGCTGAACGGTAATGACACCCGGCATGGCCGCCAGGCGGCTGGCTTCTTCCGCGCTCAGGCTCGCGGCGAACCCGTTGGTGGCATAGCGGTAATGGTGCGTTGGGTTTAGCGCGCGCCCCAGGCTGGCTTCGGCCCGGGCGCGGAATGTTTCGTAACCTCTTTCCAGTTCATCCAGGTACGCCCTGGACTCAGGCGCACCCGCATCCAACCGGTTGCGAACGCCTTTGCCCGCCCGCTTGGCGCTGGCGCCGTTCTCCACACCGTTTTCCAGGGAAGACGCGTTGTCGGGACGTTGTGCGTGCCACTCGGCCAAGGGCGCCTGCTCCAGCACCACGATGTAGCGCGCCGAGCCGTCATCGGCAGTTTTCGGGCCTTTGGCCTGAACGACACCCACCGTCGCGGCTGTGAATGAAATCAATACAATCCATCGAATAGCTGCTTTCATTGAATCCTCATCTCTGAATGGGGTTTCTCATGGTGACCAGTTCTTCGGCGGCCGTCGGATGAATACCGATGGTCGCGTCAAACTGGGCTTTCGTCAGGCCTGATTTTATCGCTACCGCGAAGCCCTGGACAATTTCGGGTGCGTCGAGCCCACACACGTGGAGACCCACGACACGGCCATCGGCGCGATCTACGACCAGTTTCATCAACATCTGTTCCTCGCGGCCGCTGAGCGTATGCTTCATCGGACGAAATTCTGACCGGTAAATATCCAACTCACCGTAGTGCTGCCGCGCTTCCTCTTCGGAATAGCCCACGGTCCCCACCTGGGGATGGCTGAACACCGCCGAAGGCACGAAGGCATGGTCTACGGACCGCGGCTGGCCACCAAACTCGGTGTCCGCGAATGCGTGGCCTTCCATGATCGCCACCGGGGTCAGGTTGATCCGGTTCGTGATATCTCCCACCGCGTAGATGTGTGGAATGTTGGTTCTTGAATACTCATCCACCGGAATACTGCCGCTGGCGCGCACTTCCACGCCGGCATCCAGCAACCCCAGGCCCGCCGAAGCCGGGACCCGGCCGGTGGCAACCATCACGCAATCGGCCTCGATGACCTCACCGCCGTCGAGTTCGACGGCATAGCTTCCGGCCATGGGACGGACCGCCGTCACGTTGCGCTCAAAATGAAACTGCACGCCCTTGCCCGCCATCTCCCGGCCCAGAAAGGACCGCACGTCATCGTCGAAACCGCGCAAGACCCGGTCGCCCCGGTAGACCTGGTGCACTTCTGATCCGAGCCCGTTGAAAATACCTGCGAACTCGCAAGCGATATAGCCCCCGCCGACCACGACCACGCGGGCGGGTAGTTGCTCCAGGTGAAAAGCATCATCGGATGTAATGGCGTACTCGCTGCCTTCAAATTCCGGTATCCACGGCCGCCCACCGACGGCGATCAGAATTTGCTCAGCCGTCACCGTACGTTCTCCAACGTGAATTTCATGTGAACCGGCCAGCCGCCCATGCCCCTCGATCAGTTCGACGCCCGAGTTGCTGAGCAACTGCAGGTAGATACCGTTGAGCCGGTCAATTTCGCGGTCTTTGGCCGCGATCAGGGTGGGCCAGTCGAACCGGACCTCACCCACCTGCCAGCCATAACCTGCGGCGTCTTCGAAATCTTCACCAAAGTGCGAGGCATAAGAAAGGAGCTTCTTGGGTACGCAACCACGAATCACGCAGGTGCCACCCACCCGGCTTTGTTCGCAAATGCCGACGCGGGCGCCGTGTTCCGCCGCAATGCGTGCCGCCCGAACCCCACCGGATCCGGCGCCAATCACGAAGAGGTCGAAATCGTACTTGCTCATCACGTCAGATCCCGTAGAAAAGTGGCCAGCAGCCGTCAGGAAAAGGACAGCGCAGGGCGCGATTCGTTCACCGGGTAGCGGCCCCGCTCTGCCTACATGAGGACCATTCTGACATGGATCAATTCAGGGTTCATCACGGCATGGACTTGTCGCAGGCCAAGCCCTACCATAGCCCCGAATTCATTAATTTCAAATGCATGATTTCTGTCAGCGACCTCACCCTGGAGCGATATTTCGAACCGGTTTTTCAGCCGGTCAGCTTCTCTATTTCAACGGGTGACCTGGTCCTGCTGACCGGGGACAACGGCTGCGGCAAGACCACCCTGATCCGAATCCTGGCCGGCGTGCTCGCGCCCAGCGAGGGCCGCATCGAGTGGGGCGATGACGGCATGATCTATGTGGGTCACATGCTGGCTGTCAAAGACGACCTCACGGTCACGGAGAACATCAATTTCATGCGTCAATTCCTGGGGCATAGCGAGACCAGCACGGCGGAGATCGTCGAGCGGGTCGGCCTGCGCCGGGTTTGCGAACAGACCGCGCGCACCCTCTCAGCGGGTCAGCGGAAGCGCTGCGCGCTGGCCCGTCTGCTGCTCACAGACGCAAAGTTATGGTTATTGGACGAACCCTATTCCAACCTCGACAAGCATGGAATGATCATGCTGGACGGCATACTGGAACGTCACCTGCGCGACGGGGGCGCCTGCGCGATGGCCACCCACGGCAGCCTGAGGCCTGAGGGCTTCGAGTACCGGGAGATCGGCATGGTCTCCGGGGCTGCGTCATGAGCCATCGAACCGGCGCCTCCAAGGCCTTCCTGGCGCTGGTGCGCCGCGACCTGCTGCTGGCTTTCCGGCGACGCTCAGAGATGATGCAGCCGCTGCTGTTCCTGCTGGTGGTGGTCAGCCTGTTTCCCCTGGGCGTCGGGCCCAGCCCTGACTTGCTGGGAAGTATCGCCCCGGGGGTCATCTGGATCGCCGCCCTGCTGGCCACGGTGCTGTCGCTGGACACCCTGTTCCGCTCGGACTTCGAGGACGGCACATTGGAGCAATTCGCCATCTCAGGTCATCCTGTTACCGTCATCGCCCTGGCCAAAATCATGGTCCACTGGCTGGTTGCAGGCCTGCCCATCGTATTACTCTCACCCTTGCTGGCGTTGTGGATGAACCTGCCCATGGACGCCTTGGATGTACTGGTTATCACATTGCTGCTGGGAACGCCCGTGCTGAGCCTGGTGGGCTCCATCGGCGGCGCTCTGACCGTCAGCCTGAAACGGGGCGGACAACTGCTGTCCCTGCTGGTGTTCCCCCTGTATGTGCCGTTGCTAATCATAGCGGCCAACGCGGTGTCCGCCGCCGTCGCGGGCCTGCCCTACAGCGGCCAACTCGGCCTGATGGGGGCTGGCCTGATCGCGGCGCTGACGCTGGCGCCATTCGCAACCGCAGCCGCGCTCAAGCTCAGCCTGGAGTAAATCACAGGATCAAAGTGCCTATGAACCGATTCATGCTTTTCATCCATAAAACAGGCTCCCCACCCTGGTTCTACAATTTCAGTGGCAAACTCTTGCCTTGGACCTGGGGCGTTTTTCTCGTACTGCTGGGGGCAGGGCTCTACCTCGGCCTGGTCAAGGCGCCGCCCGATTACCTGCAGGGAGAGAGCGCGCGGATCATGTACATCCACGTGCCGTCGGCGTATATGTCGATGATGATCTACGCCCTCATGGCCGTCATGGGCGTCATCGGGCTGGTATGGCATGTCCGCATGGCCGAAATCATGATGATCTCCAGTGCGCCGATCGGGGCCATTTTCACGGCCATCGCGCTGGCCACGGGGTCTTTGTGGGGCCGGCCGACCTGGGGAACCTACTGGGTGTGGGACGCACGGCTGACATCGGAACTGGTGCTGCTGTTCCTCTACCTCGGCGTCATCGGCCTGTACGCGGCCTATGACGAACCGCGCAAGGCCGCCCGGGCGGCGGCCCTGCTGGCACTGGTCGGCGTGGTCAACCTGCCCATCATCCACTACTCGGTCACCTGGTGGAATACGCTCCATCAACCGCCCAGCCTGACCAGTGAGGGCAGCGCCATCCACCCGAGCATGCTGGTACCGCTGCTGATCATGGTGGTGGCCTGGAAGTTCTTTTACATCTCCAATCTGCTGGTCAGGACGCGCACCCGTCTGATCGAACAGGACCAGCGCAAGCGCTGGGTTCATCACGTACTGACAGGGGCCGACCGCTGATGTCACATACTCCTTTTATCGTGGGTTCTTATCTCATCGCGCTGGTCCTGCTGGGATGGTGCGCGCTGGCGCCCATACTACAAAGCAACAAACTGAAGCGATTCATTCTGAGTCGCCAACTATTTACGGAAGAGAAAGATGCATCCGACTCGTAAACGCAGACTCATCGGCGTGCTGGTCATCCTGGCTGGCGTTGCCATCGCCGCATCGATCACGCTGGTCTCGCTGCAGCAGAACATGCTGTTCTTTGTCAGCCCCAGTGACATCGAGGGGCAAAACCTCCCCGTTGGGCGTGAGTTCCGCCTGGGAGGGCTGGTCACACCGGGCAGCGTTTCCCGCGCTGATGACGGCCTGATGGTGCAATTCGAAATCAATGACGGCGTTGACTCGGTGACCGTCAAGTTCGACGGCATCCTGCCGGACCTGTTTCGGGAAGGTCAGGGCGTGATCGCCCGTGGCCAACTGGAATCGCACGAGGTGTTCGTGGCGCATGAGGTGCTGGCCAAGCATGATGAAAACTACATGCCCCCCGAAGTCGCTGACGCCCTGGAGGAAAAGGGGATGCACGTCGTTCCCTCTTCCGGGGAGCGTGAAGGATGACTGCCGAACTCGGACAAGTCCTGCTGATGACGACGCTGGTCGCGGCGCTGATCATGGGCGTGCTGCCATTGATTGGCGCACATATCAAACACGACGGCCTGATTTCGATGGGATGGCGCGGGGCCATCGCCCAGGCGGTGCTCCTGGCGGGCGCGTTTGCGCTACTGACCCGCGCGTTCGTCGTGCAGGATTTCTCGGTTGAGTATGTCGCGCTGAACAGCAATTCACTGTTGCCGATGCAATACCGCATCTCGGCGGTTTGGGGCGCCCACGAAGGGTCCCTGCTGCTGTGGGAGTTGATCCTGGCGCTGTGGACCCTTGCGGTGGCGCTGTTCAGCAAAGCCCTGCCGGATGCGTTCCGCGCGCGCGTGCTGGCCATTCTCGGTCTTATCTCCGTGGGTTTCCTGCTCTTCATCATCTTCACGTCCAATCCGTTTGGCCGCATCCTGCCGCCCGCGCCGGAGGGACGCGACCTCAACCCCCTGCTGCAGGACCCGGGCCTGATCATTCACCCGCCCATGCTGTACATGGGCTACGTCGGATTCGCCGTGGCGTTCGCGTTCGCGGTCGCCGCGCTGTTGGGCGGCCAGGTCACCCGTGAGTGGGTGCGCTGGTCGCGGCCGTGGACGCATGTCGCCTGGGCGTTTCTGACGCTGGGCATTGCCCTGGGCTCCTGGTGGGCCTATTACGAACTCGGCTGGGGCGGCTGGTGGTTCTGGGATCCGGTGGAGAATGCCTCGTTCATGCCCTGGCTGGTCGGCACCGCACTGCTCCACTCGCAGGCGGTCACCGAGAAGCGCGGCGCGTTTCGCAACTGGACCCTGCTGTTGGCCATATCGGCGTTTTCACTCAGCCTGCTGGGGACTTTCCTGGTTCGCTCAGGCGTTCTCACCTCGGTGCATGCCTTCGCCTCGGACCCTACGCGCGGCGTGTTCATCCTGGCCTACCTGTTCGTGGTGGTCGGCGGCTCGCTGACGCTGTTCGCTTTCAAGGCGCCGAAGATGGCGTATGGCGAGCCTTTCGGCGGCATGTCGCGCGAAACCATGCTGTTGGTCAATAACCTTCTGTTGGCGGTGATGACCGCCATGGTGCTCCTTGGGACCCTGTATCCGCTGGCCGTCGACGCGCTCGACGCCGGCAAGATCTCGGTTGGAGCGCCGTACTTCGGATTGCTGTTCACCATTTTGCTGCTACCGATGGTGGTGGCGCTGCCCATCGGCGTCTTCTCACGCTGGCGCAGCGACAGCCCGAAGCGCATTGCCAGCTACCTGGTCATCCCATTCGTTTTGGGTCTGCTTAGCGGCGTCGCGACCTGGTTCGCCGCGCCCAACGCGGGTTTACAAGGGTCTTCCAGCGTTGCGGGTGGGGTCTGGATCATTGCCGCCAGCCTGGCCTGGCCATGGTTGCGGCTGCGGCGACAAGGCCATTTCACGCGCAGCGAGACCGCCATGACGCTGGCGCATATCGGCCTGGGCCTGTTCGTCATCGGTATCGGCCTGACCGGTCCGCTCAGCTCAGAGAAACACCTGCGCATGCAGGCAGGCGATCGCTACGTCATGGCCGGATACGACTTCCATCTGAACGAAATTCGCGGCCGGGAAGGGCCGAACTTCGTCGCCGACCGCGGTGAGTTCATTGTGTCGCGCGATGGCGAGGAGCTGACCCGGCTGTATTCGGAAAAACGACGCTACTTTGGCGATCAGCAGGTGATGACCGAAGCCGCCATTGACGCCGGCCTTTTCCGGGACATCTACGTTTCGCTGGGTGAGCCGCTGGATGGCGGCCAGGCATGGGCGGTGCGCCTTTATGTGAAACCCTTTGTGCGCTGGATCTGGCTGGGCTCCCTGTTCATGGCAGCCGCCGGCCTGCTGGCGGCGGGTGACCGGCGTTACTGGAAGCGATCGGCGCGTGAACAGACATCGGTCAGCAGCACCGGGGAGGCCACCCCATGATGGCCCGTTTCCTTCCACTGGCCGGGTTCGTGCTGCTGGCGATTTTGCTGGGCGTTGGGCTGAAAATCGCGGACAAGAAAACGGAGATTCCCTCACCCCTGATCGGGCGGCCGGTGCCGGATTTCAATTTGCCGGAACTGGACAATGCCGAGCGCGTGCTCGGGCCGATGGATTTCCGGGGCAAGCCCTACCTGATCAATTTCTGGGCCAGCTGGTGCGTGACCTGCATCTATGAACACCCTTATATCACCGACCTGGCGCGATCCGGACGGCTGAGAGTGGTCGGGCTCAATTTCCGGGACGAACCTGAAGACGCGCGCGACTGGCTGGCTCAGCACGGCAACCCCTACGACGTTGTCATTACCGATTATGACGGCCGGGTGAGCATTAACTTCGGCGTTTACGCGGCGCCTGAGTCCTTCCTCATCGCACCCGACGGCGAGGTGGTTTACAAGCAGATCGGGGCGCTCACCCCCGATGTGATCCAGGAAGTCATTCTGCCCATGGTTCTGGAAATGGAGCAAAACAAATCATGAAATGGTTGTCGTTTACCGTATTGTCGGTACTGCTGTGCTGGGCCACGGCCGGGACGGCCCAGATCGAGGTCAACCAGGAACCGCTGGTGTTTGAAAACGCGGAACAGGAAGCGCGTTTCAACCAACTGACCCTGGAATTGCGCTGCCTGGTCTGTCAAAACCAGAACCTGGCCGATTCAGACGCGCCCCTGGCGCACGACCTGCGTGAGGAAATTCACGGCATGATGATGGCCGGCAAGGACGACGATGAGATCAAGACCTTCCTGGTGGAACGCTACGGTGATTTCGTGCTGTACAAGCCGCCGGTGAAGGGCAATACGCTGGTCTTGTGGGTGGCGCCCATCGCGCTGCTGCTGATAGGCGCCATTGTGGTCGGGGTGGTTGTGCGCCGGCAGGCGCAATTGCCCTCGCCGGGCGTGGAAGGGAGTGATCAATGATGTTTTGGGTACTGGCTGTCCTGATCAGTCTTGTCGCCGCGATGTTCATCGCCTGGCCGCTATTGAAAGAACGCGCCGCGCTCAGAAACTACGGCCTGGCGCTGGCCCTGCTCGTGCCTGTCGCGTCACTGGTGCTGTACCAGATGGTCGGCACCCCGGAGGGGATCGGCGTTGTCGGTTCACCGGGCCAGACGGGGCAGCCCTCCGCATCAGCCGCGCACCCGGGCGCTGGCTCGGACATGGGGATGGAAAGCATGGTGGCCAGCCTCGAGCAGCGATTGCAGCAGAATCCAGGCGACCTGGAAGGATGGGTCCTGCTTGGACGGTCTTACAAGGCCATGCAACAGTATATTCAGGCTGAGATCGCGTTGACCCGAGCCCTGCAACTCGCGCCTGCTGACGCCCTGGTCCTGGTCGAGCTGGCGGAGGCAAAGATGTTCACCTCGGGCAGCCCCGACGTCAGCGACGAGGTACAGGGCATGCTGGTGCAGGCCGTGGATCTCGACCCCAACAATCAGAAGGGGCTGTGGCTGCTGGGCCTGGTAGCTGCACAGCAGGGTGATGACCCGCGCGCGCTTCAACTGTGGGGGCGCCTGGTCTCGCTGCTGGAGCCCGGCTCCCCTACCCTGGCCTCGGTGGAACAGCAAATGTCCCAGCTAAGACAGCGCTCCGCCGCTGAGTCCGCGCCCATCGCGGAAACCATGTCCGAGGCCGCAGAAGCCGCGCTCGAAGCGGAAGAACGCCTCGACCCCGCAACCGGGGAAGACGACACCACGCCGTCCGCTGTCTGGGCCGGGCTGAGGGTGGATGTGATGGCGCCCGCTGATCTGAGCGCCTTGCCCCCCGGCGCCGCGCTGTTCGTGATTTTGCGCAATCCCGCCATGCCGGGGCCGCCGCTTGGGGTCGCGAGGATGATGACACCGACGTTTCCAGCCATCGCACTGGTCAGCGACGCGAACAGCATGATGGAAGGCATGCCCATTTCCGGGGTGCAGGAAGTGGACGTGCTGGCACGCCTGTCCATGACCGGCTCTCCGGTGCCAGGGCCGGGCGATCTCGAGAGCGACACCGTGCGGGTAAACCTGGCCTCCACCCAACAGGTCAAACTGGGGCTGATCTCTGACTGAGCCCCGTTGAGGGGCCCGCTTTTTTACCTGGAAAGCCCGGCTTCCCGGCACAGGCCCGAGTGGCAAGCAGACGGCTGCTGCTCGCCCTGTTAACTGCCTGCAGTAGCGGACTGCCAGGCCTGCTCAAGCCGCTTGGCGGAGACTTTCTCTGCCGTACCCAGTTGCTGGGCAAACAGGGAAACCCGGTATTCCTCGAGCAGCCAGCGGTACGTATCGACCCGCTCGTCATAGACTCCGCCTGCGGCGACAAAATCGAGATAACGCTGCCACCACGGCTGGAGCTCTGACATCAACTGCAGATCACGCGCCGGATTCAGGCCAACGCGATCCAGGCGCAACTGGACAGCCTCGAGATACCTCGGGTAGTGCTGAAAGCGGTCGGGCTCCAGGTCCCTGAGAAACCCCTCGTACAACAAGTCCTGCAATTGCGCATCGATATCTTCAAAGATACCGGGTCGCGCGGCCGCGAAGCGGTCGTCCAGCAAGGATGAAACCGCGTGCACGCGCTTCATCACCTGGTCGAGCAAGCCCGCGCGGGTTTGAAACACGCTGACCAATCGTTTGCGCACGTCTTTCGTGAGCTCGATGAAGGCCGCCTCGGTGCGGATGTCCAGCACCCGGTTTCCAGCCGCTTCCACCATGGCGGACCATGCCAGGTCGGACACCAGCGCTGCGACGCTGCCAAACGGCGCCCAGGCCATTTGCGCTTCCCGCGTCAGCCCATGGTGTTTTTCAAGGTAGCGCAGCTTGTCCCGGCACTCGATGGCCAGCAAGCGAAGCACGCCGTGAAAATGCGCGTTCGCGGCCTCGTCCACGTCATCGAACAAACGCAAACCGACCGCGCTTTCCTGATCGACCAGCGCTGGCCAGGCCTTGATGCCTCGGCCGGTTTGGACGGTAGCGGGCAGCTCATTGAAGTCCCATTGAGCAACGCCGTCCCGGTTCCAGTCCGTACCCTGCCGATCCATGAAGCGGCGCCTGGCGCGTGCCCCGAAACGTTCCTGCAGAGCGGCCAGGTCGCGGCTCACGGCCAACACCTCCCCGCTGGCGTCATGGATCACAAATCGCAGACGCAGGTGATCCGGCAACAGCTCCTCATCGAATTCGCGCGATGAGATGGAAACCCCGGCCATGCCGCCCAGCGTGTCCGCCAGAACGTCCAGCAACGCCCCGGAGCGCTCACTGCCCAGCCGGTCCATGGCTTGCTCGGCAAATTGCGGCGCTGGCGTCAGGACGCGGCGAATCGGCTTGGGGAGCGTTTTCAAAAGCGCGATGACCTTCTCCGTCAGCAGTCCGGGAACGACCCATTGCACATCACCCGGGTCCAGCAGGTTCAGGCAGTCCAGCGGAACCATCACGCTGACGCCATCGGCGCTGTCGCCCGGCTCAAACCGGTAGCTCAGCGCGAAGGTATGGCCTGCGGACACCAAAACATCGGGCCAATCATCCTGATTGGCCGCGCGCGCATCGGGCCGGACCAGGTCGTCCGCCGTCAGCAGCAGCGAGCGTGCAGCGGACTTGTCGGCCCCGGCCAGCCAGCGCTCAAGCGACCTGACGCTGCAGACCTGCGATGGTAGCCGCTGATTGAAAAAGCCGAACAAGGCGCTGTCATCCACCAGCACGTCGCGGGCGCGCTTCTTGTGCTCTTCTGCCTCCAGCTGCCGCTTGAGCGCGGTATTGGCGCTCAGGAATTCAAACGTCTGCTCAACATCGCCGGTTACCACGGCGTCCCGGATAAATATCCTCCGGGCTTCCGCGGGATCAACCGGTCCGTAACGCACCCGGCGTTTCTCGACCAGGATCAATCCAAACAGGCTCACCTGCTCGTAGGCCATGACCTCGCCGCGTCGGCGCGACCACCAGGGATCGAAGTGCCTGCGCTTGAGCAGGTGACCGCCCACGCGCTCGATCCATTCAGCCTGGATCTGCGCGTTGACCCGCGCGTACGGACGGCTCGTCTCGACGATTTCGGCCGCCATCAGCCATTTGGGTGATCGGCCGAACAAGCCGGAACCGGGAAAAATATGGAAACGCCGCCCCCGGGCGCCGTGATAGGACGGGTCCTCCGGATCTCGTTGACCCACCTGGCTCAACAGGCCCGATAGCAGCGCCCGATGCACCTGGTCATAATCGCCGTGACCGCCCTTGAGCGGCAGGCGCTCCTCCCTGGCCTGGTCCCGCAACTGCTGGTACAGGTCGAACCATTCCAGCACACGTTGCCAGTTGAGGAATTCCCGTCGGCACAGCTTGCGAAACTGGTTGCCCGTGTGCTCCTTGCGCTGTTTGCGCAAGTAGCTCCACAGCTTGAGCAAAGTGACGAAATCAGACTTCTCATGGGCGAAGCGTTCATGCGCCTGGTCGGCCGCGCCCTGGGCCTCCAGCGGCCGTTCACGCGGGTCCTGGATACTCAGACCCGCGGCGAGCACCAACAGATCTTCCAGGCACCCCTGGCGCGCGCCCTCCACGACCACGCGCGCCAGGCGAACATCCAGCGGCCAGCCGGACAATTGCCGACCCAGTCCGGTCGGCCCGCGGTCGGCATCCACCGCGCCCAATTCGAACAGCAGCTGGTAGGCATCGCTGATCATTCGAGGCGCCGGTGAGTCGATAAACGGAAATGCCTCGACCGCGCCCAGTTCCATGGTGCCCATCCGCAGGATCACCGACGCCAGGGAAGTCCGCAGGATCTCCGGCTCGGTGAATTCGGGACGAAGGTCAAAGTCCTCCTCGCTGTAGAGCCGGACGCAGGTGCCGGGTCCGAGCCGCCCGCAGCGACCCATGCGCTGATTGGCACTGGCCTGGGAAACGGGCTCGATGGGCAGCCGCTGGATACGGCTGCGATGAGCGTAACGGCTGATTCGCGCGAATCCGGAGTCGATGACAAATCGGATTCGCGGTACGGTCAGGCTGGTCTCAGCCACGTTGGTGGACAAAATAATCCGGCGGGCGGCGCCTGGGTGGAACACACGCCGCTGTTCCGCCGCTGAGAGACGCGCGTAGAGCGGCAGGACTTCCGTATTCCTCAGACCCTGCCGCCCCAGGTATCGCATCGTCTCGCGGATTTCCCGTTCGCCTGAGAGAAAGACGAGAATGTCGCCCCTGGGATCGATGCGCCCCAGCCGGGAGACTGCCTGGCCGATGCCCCGGTACAGGTTGCGATTGCCGGGACCCTGCTGACCCTCCTCCTCGCTGACGGGCTGATAAACCACCTCTACCGGATATCCCCGACCGGACACCTCGATCACCGGCGCGCTGTCAAAGTGCCGGGAAAATTTCTCGGTGTCGATGGTGGCCGAGGTGATGATGACCCTCAGGTCCGGGCGTCGCGGCAGCAGCTGCCGCAGATAACCCAGGATAAAGTCGATATTCAGGCTGCGCTCGTGCGCCTCGTCGATCACCAGGGTGTCATAAGCATCGAGATGGCGATCATGCGCGGTCTCGGCGAGCAGGATGCCGTCTGTCATGAACTTAACGAAGCTTTCCGAGCCCAAGCGCTCACGAAAGCGCACCTGGTATCCCACGGCGGCGCCCAGGGCGGTCCCTAATTCCTCCGATACGCGCTCAGCCATGGCGCGCGCCGCGATCCGGCGAGGCTGGGTGCAGCCGATCAGCCCGCGCGTGCCGCGGCCGGCTTCCAGGCACATCTTGGGCAGCTGGGTGGTTTTACCGGAGCCCGTCTCGCCGGCCAGGATCAGAACGGGGTGCTCGCGAATGGCCGCAATGATCTCTTCGCGATGGCCATGAATGGGCAGTTGGCCGTCGTATGCCGGGCCGGGCAGCGCCTGCGCCCGTTGCGCCCGTTGCGCGGATGATTGCCGTGCGCGCTCAGCGACCTTGGCGAGTATGCGATCGACCGGCTGCCCACGCTTCAGCCTGGCCCGGGCGCCGGCCAGCCGTGTGGCGCACCAGGCCGCATCGGCCTGCATCAGGTACCGAAGCTCTTTCTCCAGGCCCTCGATGGCTTTGCGGGATTCCATGGGCGGCGATTATCCCTATAATCGGGCGTTCACCACAATGCGGAACGCAAGACTCATGGGCGCGAATTTCAGGAGCGATAACGAGACACCGGTCGCGGCGCCGATCTGGGATGCCATGGCTGAAGCCAACCAGGGCACGGCTTACTCCTATGCAGAGGACCACTGGTCGGAACGGCTGGACGAGGCTTACTCCGAGCTTTTTGAACGGCAGGTTCGCGTTCTGCCGGTTGCCACGGGCACCGTGGCCAACTCGATCGCGCTCGCCAGCGTGTCGCCTCCCTGGGGCAGCGTTTACTGCCACCGCAATGCGCATGTTTTGTGCGATGAAAGCGGAGCGCCCGAGTTTTTCGGCAACGGCCTGCGGCTGGTGCCCGTTGACGGGCCGGGGGGCAAGATGCAGGCCGACGCGCTCGCAACGGCCGTCCACGCCTCGGAGGGGCACGGCGTGCACAGTTACGCCCCGGCCGCATTGACCGTCACCCAGGCCACCGAGTGCGGCAGTGTCTACCAACCCGATGAACTGCAGGCGCTGTGCGCGGTGGCAAAGGGCAAAGGCCTGGCCACCCACCTTGACGGCGCCCGCTTTGGCAATGCGGTGGCCGCCCTGGGCTGCGCACCGGCCGATATCACCTGGAAAGCGGGCATCGATATGCTGTCTTTTGGCGCCAGCAAGAACGGCTGCATGGCGGCAGAAGCGCTGATCTTTTTTGAGCAGCAGGATCGCTGGGAGATTGCTGAGCGCCTGCGCAAGCGCTCCGGCCACCTGCTGAGCAAGATGCGCTATGTTTCGAGCCAGTTGCTGGCTTACATCGAGAACGATCTCTGGCTGCGGCTGGCCAGCCATGCCAACGGCCAGGCCGCGGCCTTCACTGCCGCGGTGGAGGCCCATCCTGAGGCGCGGCTGGAGTACCCTGCCGAAGCCAACGAGGTCTTCGTGCGCTGGTCGGCGAGCGGATTCAAAGCACTCGAGCAGCGCGGGATTGAGTTCCTTTTCTGGCCGGGTCACGACGACCTCGCCCGGTTCGTTTTTGGCCATACGACCAGCGAGCAGGACACACAACAACTGATCTCGGCCCTCGAGGGCTGAGCGTGGGGAATAAAATGAGCGAACACAATAATTCCGGCTCAGCGCTGGAACGCGCCATCGGCGGTTTCGGCTTCGGCGTTATCAATCTCAACAGTGTGATCGGCGCAGGCATTTTCGGCCTGCCGGCGGCCGCTGCGGCACTGAGCGGTGCTTTCAGCCCCTGGCTGTTTGTACTGTCAGGCATCCTGGTATTGACGGTCGTGCTCTCTTTTGCCGAGGCCGCCAGCATGTTCAAGAAATCGGGCGGCGCGCTGACCTACGCCAGCCACGCCTACGGGCCTTTCGTCGGCTTCCAGACAGGCTGGCTGGCCTATCTCAGCCGCGTTGCGGCGATGGGCGCCAATACCAACTTGCTGGTCACCTACGCCAGCTGGTTCTGGGCGCCACTGGATGGCCAGCCATGGCGTTCCGCGGCCCTGGTGGTCATTTTCACCAGCCTCACCTGGCTCAACGTACTGGGCGTTCGCAACAGCGTGGCGCTGCTTTATGCCTTTACCGCGCTCAAGCTGCTGCCCCTGTCCCTGCTGATACTGTTCGGCCTGGGCAAAATTGACCTGGGCATGCTGATGGGCGCCGAAGCGCCGGACATCGGCGAGCTGGGGGAAGGCATTCTGCTGGTGCTGTACGCCTATGTCGGCTTCGAAGGCACCGTGGTGACCGCGGGCGAGGGGAAAAATCCAAGGCGCGACCTGCCCAAGGCCCTGATCAGCACGATATTGATCATCGGCGCGATTTACATCACGGTTCAGCTGGTCGCCATGTCAACCATGCCCAACCTGGCCGAGAGCGACAGGGCGTTGGCCGATGTGGCCGCCATCATGTTCGGCCCGGTGGGCGCGGTCATTCTGACCCTGGGCGCCGTGTTTTCCATTGGCGGCAACTTGCATTCCTCGTTGCTCTCAGCCCCGCGCATGACCTTCGCATTGGGTCGGGACGGCTCGTTGCCGGCCTGGTTCGCCAGGGTTCATCCGCGCTATCACACCCCGCACCTGTCCATCTGGTTCTACGGCTCCATCTGCTTGCTGATGGCGCTGACCGGCACCTTCGTCTGGCTGGCGGTGATCAGCACGCTGGTTCGCCTGCTGACCTACATGATCTGCATCTCAGCGCTGCCCCGGCTTCACCGCACCATCGAGCCACACGCCAACCAGTTTCGCCTGCCCGGAGGACTGCTGATTCCGGGCATCGCCATGCTGCTGTGCCTGTGGCTGATCACCCATGCCTCGCTGCACGCCTGGCTTGCAACCGGAGCTTTTTTCGCGGTCGGCACGGTGCTCTATTTCCTCTCCGCACACAAGCCCATCGAAGCGGTGGAGACCGATGCCGAATGACACTGCGTTCCTGATCGGGGCCGCGAAAGGCTGCCTCGGTCATGAGTGAACGTGTTCGACTGACGCGGGAAGATGGCATCGCCCTCGTCAGGCTGGACCGGCCGGACAAGCGCAACGCCCTGGACATACCCATGTTCAGGGCCATCGACGCCGCGCAACGGCGATTGCGGAAGGATCGATCACTGCGGGTCGTGGTCATCTCGGGTGAAGGTCCGGATTTCTGCTCGGGCCTGGATGTCAAGTCGGTCATGAGCAGTGGGCGTGATGCGCTGCGCCTGCTCTGGAAATGGCTGCCCTGGCAGGCCAACCTGGCACAACGCGTCAGCGTTGGATGGAGACGCCTGCCCGTGCCGGTGATCGCCGCAGTGCATGGCCGTTGTTGGGGTGGCGGTCTGCAGATCGCGCTGGGGGCCGACTTTCGCATCGCCCATCCGAAAACATCGATGTCTGTCATGGAAGGCCGCTGGGGCCTGATCCCCGACATGGGCGGAACCCTGGCGCTGCGTGACATCATGCCGCGCGACCAGGCCATGAAACTGGCCATGTCGGCAGAGGAACTGAACGCCGAGCGGGCGCTTGAGCTGGGACTGATTACATCGATTGCGCCCGACCCGCTCAAGGCCAGCCAGGATCTTGCGGTCGAACTGAGCCAACGGTCACCGGACGCCATCGCAGCCGTCAAGCGGCTTTATCGCAAGAGTTGGGGCGGTGAAGGCCGGGTATTGGCAAGGGAGTCGCTCTACCAGATGCGCATACTGGCGGGCAAAAACCAGCGCATCGCTGCACACCGCGCCCGGAGCTCGAAGGGTGATTATCGCCAGCGGGGCCGCTGGTAGGCGGGTGCTTCGGTAATGGCTATGGGTCACCCCACAGCGGGTGCACAAATGGAATCAGCGCCAGTTCCACCGCTTGCGCGTAAACGCTCTCGCGGGTATGACGGCCATCGGTCAGCAGCCCGAATGCGCCCCCGCCCTGTTTGCTGTTGACCGCGCTGAACACCCGGTCGTTGGCCTCACCGAGCTCCAGGCCGCTATCAACCAGCCGCCTGACCGACGGCGGTATGGGCAGGGTGGGCGTCCTGGCCTCCGAAATGCGTCCGCGCGGGTCGCCAATCGCCATCCAGGCCACGCCCACCATCTCACCCTCTATGACATCCAGTCCGCCTTCCAGGCCAACCCAGAAGTCCGCCTCAGGATGGGCTTCCCGCGCGTTGCGAACACGATTGCGGGCCCCGGCCAGGGTTTCGGCATCGCTCATCGGCTGATCGGGCACCCCCGAGACCACGTTCACGGACTCGATCTTCAGGTCTCCAGCGGGAAAACAGGCCATAAAAGCCCGGCGAACCGCGGCCACCTTGACGGGATTGAATGAAGCAACCAGGATTTTCATCGGGCCGGCACTAACGAAACAACCAGGCCATGTATCCAAGATAGGCGGCCACCAGTGTCGCGCCCTCCCAGCGCTCCATCGCCGAATGCGTCCACAGCAGCCGCAGTGTCACCACGCTGAACAGGATGAGGGTGCAGAGGTCGACCCATGTCACGCCGGCCGCGTTCAGTGGCAACACGACCCCCGAGATCCCCAGCACGCTGAGGGTGTTGAAGATATTCGAACCCACCACGTTGCCGGCCGCCATATCCCCATGGCCACGCAGCGCAGCGACCACGGAGGTTGCCAGCTCGGGCAGGCTGGTGCCGATGGCGGCCACCGAAAGCCCGATCACAGCCGGCGCGATACCCAGGGTTTCGGAGATTCCCACCGCACCTTTGACGAACAGTCCCCCACCCCATACCAGCAGCCCCGCACCTGCCGCGGCCAACATGATGGCGATGGGCATGGGCGCGTGGTCATTCTTAAGGGCTTGACCGAATTCAACCTGCAGCGCGCGTTTGGGGGCGCGTGTATCCCGAATCGTGAAGACGATGAACACCACCAGCGCCAACAACAGCATGCTCGCCTCGAACCGTGACAGGACGCCATCGAGCAGGAGCAATGCCAGCAGGAACGCGCAAGCCAGCATGATGGGAACATCATGACGGACCAGCCTGGCCTCCACCTCGATGGGCCGGAACAGCACGGACAGGCCCAGGATCAAGCCGATGTTGCAAATATTGGAGCCGACGACGTTACCCACCGCCAGTCCGCTGGTGCCGCTCAGGGTGGCCTGCAGGCTCACCACCAATTCCGGCGCGCTGGTCCCGAATGAAACGATGGTCAGGCCGGTCAGCAACGGCGTCATACCCAGCCTCAGGCCCAATGCCGTGGAGCCACGCACCATCCCCTCCCCGCCGAAATAAAGGAGAAACAGGCCGGCCGCCAGGTAAAGCAGGTATGTGGTCAATTTGAACCCCATTTGACAGCGCGAGGGTAAAATTTTAGCACGCGGCCCATGGAATCCATTTTTTGTGGTTACACTATGCCCCGTAGTTTGCCGTCGAGCGGGTCACACCAGGATGCAAGCCCTCACTCCCTTTGTGCTGGTAGGTCTAGGCAGCCTCGTGGGCGGCGTCAGCCGCTATGGATTGAGCGTGGCGACAAGGGATTTCGCCCCCTTCAGCCTGCCCTGGGGCACGTTGTTTGCAAACGTCCTCGGCTGCCTGCTGATTGGCGTCATTGCCGGGCTCGGCGCGCGCTCAGAGTTGCTGTCCAGCGAAGCACGCCTGTTGCTGGCCACGGGGTTCTGTGGCGGGTTTACCACCATGTCCGCCTTCGTCTACGAACTCGGCCAGTACATCCAGGACAAGGAGTTTTTCTTTGCCTCCGGCTATTTTGCGGCCACATTGGCCGGGGCGGGGCTGGCTTTCCTGGCAGGCCTGGTGCTCAGCGCGTTTTTGGTGAGGTAATGCGATGAAGGTGGAAGAACAGGCAGTATTGCTGCGCGTTTTTGTTGGCGAAAGCGACAAGCTGGGCCACACGCCGCTGTACGAGGCCATCGTTAAGGAGGCCAGGGACCAGGGGCTGGCCGGAGCGACCGTTTTCAAGGGAGTTCTCGGCTACGGGGCCACCGAACACATTCGAACGGCCAAATTACTCGACCTCTCGGCCGACCTTCCGATGGTCATCGAAATGGTGGACAAGGCTGAAAAAGCAGAGGCTTTCAGTGCTCGCGTATCAGAATTGCTTGAGCAGGCCAACTGCGGCGGCCTGGTGACGCTGGAAAACATCCGCATGACGCGCTTTGAGCCGTAGCCCGGCCTTCGATCCCCCGCACGGGTTTAAAGCCGGGGGCACTGCCCCCATTCCTTGCTAATAACCTCCACCGCGCAACCTTGCATCACGGGGCTTTTCCGACAGGCACATCATTGCGGGCACCGAGCCATTGGCGCAGACAGGGCGTGTGAAGCAAACCATCAGGAGCGATCTATGAGCAACGCCAAAGCAGGCGATACGGTCAAAATTCACTACACCGGCACCTTGGATGACGGCACGCAGTTCGACTCGTCCGCTGGCCGGGAGCCGCTGCAATTTCAGCTGGGTTCCGGCCAGGTCATCCCGGGCTTTGACAAGGCCGTGGAAGGAATGGCTGTGGGCGATCAGAAGTCGGTCAATATCCCGGCAGAGGATGCTTACGGACACCGGAATGCGCAAATGATCCAGGAGGTGCCTCGGAGCCAGCTGCCGCCCGACCTGGCGCCGGAGGAAGGCATGGCGCTGCAGGCACAACAGCCCGACGGCAACGTGGTCAGCCTCACGGTGACCGCGGTGAGCGAGGAGGCCATCACCGTGGATGCCAATCATCCACTGGCGGGCAAGGCCTTGAACTTTGACATCGAACTGGTCGAAATTGGCTGACCCATGGGGATGACCCAAAGGTCTGTTGTGAATGCTTCAACCTGACGCTCCGCAGCATGACCTATGGCAGTTGACCCATCCCGTGACCTTTTTATACTGCGTTCCTCTCAACGAGGTAGACAAACCATGCAAAAGTTAGCAACGAGCCTGGCGCTCGCGTTTTTTGTGACCGGCTGTGGTTCCGACCGCGCCTCAGAAGTCACCCAACCCGAAAACACACCGCCCGCACCTGCCGCTGAGCAGGCCGAGGAACTTCATTCCGGCCTGCTGCTGGACTACATGGACAAGCAGGTGCGCCCGGGCGACGACTTCAACGCGTTCGTCAGCGGCGGCTGGATGGCCAGCGCCGAAATTCCGCCGGACCGCGCCAGCAACACGGTTGGTCTGGAAGTTCATGAGCAAGCCACCGAGAATGTCCGCCTCATCATTGAAGCGTCCGCTGAGGGTGACTTCCCCGAGGGCAGCGATGAACAAAAGGTGGGCGACCTGTATACCGCTTACATGGACATGGATACCCGAAATGAGCTGGGCGCCACGCCGCTGGCCCCGGATTTCGCCGCCATCGATGCCCTGGAAAACCGGGGCGACCTGGCGGTCTACTTTGCCGAAGCCAACAAGCTGGGTATCGGCGTACCGTTCGCGTTGGGGCAATACGCCGATTTCAAGGATCCCAACACCTACATGATGTATACCTGGCAGGGCGGTCTCGGCCTGCCCGATCGTGAGTATTACTTCGATGACAGCGAGAAAGGCCAGACCATCCGGGCGGCGTACACCGCGCACATCGAGAAAATGTTCGCGCTGGCGGGGCTGGAAAATGGCGCCGCCGCGGCTGAAGCCATCATGGAGTTGGAGACACGGCTCGCCGGCGAGCACATGCTGAAAGAAGAAACGCGCAACATGGTGGCCCTATATAACAAAGTTCCCTTGAGCGAACTTCCGGACCTGATGCCGGGTTTCGCATGGGCTGATTATCTGAAAGTGGCAGGCATCGACGGCATAGACGGGCTGGTGGTCACCCAGATGGATTACATGAAGGCGCTGGACGGAATTATCGCCGATGTCGACATGGAAACCTGGAAAACCTACCTGACCTGGAAAGCGGTCGACCATTACGCAGCCTATCTGAATGAGGAGATGGACAATCAGAATTTCGAATTCTTCTCCAAGACCCTCAACGGTATTGAGCAGCAACTGCCGCGCTGGAAGCGGGCCGTTTCCAATGTCAACAACAACCTCGGTGAGGTGGTCGGCAAGGTGTATGTCAGTCGCCACTTCCCGCCCGAGGCCAAAGCCCGCATGCAAGACATGGTCGATAACCTGATCAAAGCCTACGAGATCAGCATCAAGGACCTGGAGTGGATGGGCGAGGAAACCCGCGCTCAGGCGCTGGACAAGCTGTCCAAGTTCACACCGAAAATAGGCTATCCCGACGAGTGGCGTGACTACTCCGCGCTGGCCATTGCCGGGGATGACCTGGTCGGCAATATGCGCCGCTCCGCGCTGTTCGAATACGATCGCCAGGTGGCTCGCCAGAGCGGCCCGGTAGACCGTACCGAGTGGGGCATGACGCCGCAGACGGTCAACGCGTACTACAGCCCGCCGCTGAACGAAATCGTTTTCCCTGCCGCGATACTGCAACCACCCTTCTTCGACCTGGGCGCGGATGAAGCCGTCAACTATGGCGCCATTGGCGGTGTGATCGGCCACGAAATCGGTCACGGTTTCGATGACTCCGGCAGCACCTTCGACGGAGACGGCGTATTGCGTAACTGGTGGACCGACCAGGACCGGGATGAATTCAAGCAGCGCACCGAGCGACTGGTCGACCAGTACTCCGCGTTCCAGCCGCTGGAAGACCTCAATGTCAACGGCGAATTCACCCTGGGCGAGAACATCGGCGACCTGGGTGGGCTGAGTATCGCCCTCAAGGCTTACGAACTGTCACTGAACGGCGAAGAGGCCCCCGTTCTGGACGGCTACACCGGTGTGCAACGCGTGTTCATCGGCTGGGCCCAGGGTTGGCGCGGGATTCAGCGCGACGAGTCACTCCGCACCCAGATCCAGACGGATCCGCACTCGCCGCGCCAGTACAGGGTCAACGGCGTTGTGCGCAACATTCCGGAATTCTACGAGGCCTTCGAGGTTGCCGAGACCGACGCCCTCTACCTGCCGCCGGAAGAGCGTGTGAAGATCTGGTGATCCGGGCAGCTCACACGGTTTAGCACCCATAAAAACCCCGCCCATCGGCGGGGTTTTTTTCGCATACGCCGGTACAGACTTTGATCCCGTGCGATTCGACCCTATGTAACAGTGAAATTACCATTTCGCTTGACCCTATTCCAGGAGACCACCGTGATTCACGAATTACCCCCGCTGCCCTATGCGCAGGACGCGCTTCAGCCTGTTATTTCAGCCGAGACCATCGATTATCACTACGGCAAACACCACCAGGCCTATGTGACCCATCTGAACAACCTCGTGCCGGGCACCGAGTTTGAAAACAGCACGCTGGAAGACATCGTGAGAAACAGTGAAGGAGCTATCTTCAACAACGCGGCCCAGGTGTGGAACCATACGTTTTACTGGAATGGTCTCAGCCCGAACGGTGGCGGCGAGCCGGGCGGTTCGCTGGCCGAGGCCATCAATGACGCCTTTGGCTCATTCGACGCGTTCAAAGCGGCCTTCATCAAATCAGCCGTTGGCAACTTCGGCTCAGGCTGGACCTGGCTGGTTAAGAATGCATCCGGCTCGTTGGAAATCGTCAACACCGCCAATGCGGCCAACCCCATGTGCGATGGCCATACACCACTGCTGACCATCGACGTCTGGGAGCATGCCTATTACGTGGACTACAGAAATGCCCGGCCCAAGTACCTGGAGGAAATCTGGAGCATCATCAACTGGGATTTCGTAGCAGGCAACTTCGGTTGATGCCGCAGCGAAGCCGCAACCATCCGCAGGGCGAACGTAGCCGGTGACAGCGACCCTGAAAGGCCTGACGGCGATGGCCACACTGAGCGTCAGCACCATCGTGCTGACGCTTTTTTTGTGCCTGGTCGCCATCGTCAAGCTGCTTGCACCTTCGCCCGCGTTGCGGGATCGCGCGCGCCTTTGGCTGGCCGGCATTGCCGAAACCTGGATCAGCATCAACAGCACCGTGCTTGGGTGGTATCGAGGCACGGAATGGGACATCCAGATCCCCGAGGACCTGGATGAGCAGGGATGCTACCTGGTGCTGTGCAATCACCAGTCCTGGGTGGATATCCCCATCCTGCAACGCAGCTTTAACCGCAAGCTGCCCCTGCTGCGTTTTTTTCTCAAGAGCCAGTTGATATGGGTGCCCTTCCTCGGCCTGGCCTGGTGGGCCCTGGATTTCCCATTCATGAAACGGGCATCCAAAGACCAGATCGCGCGTAAACCTTCATTGAAAGGCCGGGACCTGGAAAATGCCCGCAAAGCCTGCGAGAAATTCCGTGACATTCCCGTGGCCATGATGAACTTTCCCGAGGGCACACGCTTCACCCAGCACAAGCGCGACGCTTCAAACAGTCCTTACGAGCATCTGTTGACGCCCCGAATCGGGGGGGTCGGACAGGTGCTTTATGCCCTGGCAGAGCCCCTGGACGGCATGATTGATGTGACCATTTCCTATGCTGGCAATGCCGCGGCGCCAACACTGTGGGAACTGGTCACCGGGCGCGTCAGCAAAATTATTGTTCGCGCAGAGCTGAGAGTGATTCCGGCCGAACTGCGCGGCCGGAATTTCAGGGAAGATCCTGCCTTCCGTCAGGCCCTGCAAGCCTGGATGGGCGATATTTGGCGCGAGAAGGATGAACTCATCTCACGCTCTAAGGCAAGCTAAGTCGGATGGCTGCTAGTTTCTGACCAGTGCGGACTCGATCGCCCCAACCACTTTCGGGTCGTACGGCTGCGTGCGCGGGCTGAATTCGGAAATCAAAGCACCGTCGCGGCCGATCAGGTACTTGTGGAAATTCCAGGTTGGGTAGGTGCCTGCGGAGTCGGCCAGGGCGGCAAAGAAGGGATTAGCGTTTTTCTCTTTGACCATGGTCTTCTCGAACATCGGGAATTGCACACCGTAGGTCAGCCGGCAAAATTCCTCGATTTCCGCCTCGGTACCGGGCTCCTGCCCGAAGAATTCGTTGGATGGGAATCCAAGCACCACCAGCCCTTGCTCGCCATATTCCTCGTACAACTTTTCCAGTCCGTCGTATTGAGGCGTGTTGCCGCACTTGGACGCGGTATTAACGACCAGCAAAACCTTTCCTGAATACGCCTCGCACAGGTTAACCTGCTCCTCGGAGGCCAGTTTTCTGAAGTCATGATTTAACAGATCACTGTCGCAAGCCTGGGACACACTGACTACTGCGGCCAATAAGATTGCCAAGACGATTCGCATGAGTTTTCTCCAAATGTATATTTATACAAAGTATGTACAATTATAGACTTAATGTCTACCAAAAAACGTTCAATAATGCTCTTATTATTGAATAGAAAGCCTTCAAAAGCTAATTCATAAACTTTCTAAATATTGATACAAAGCCGCTATAGATTCGTTTTCATCAAGCGTTGGCGCATGCCCGCGATCGGGCACATCGATCACTCGCATATCGGGCTTGGCTCGCAGCATTCTCTGGACCAGGCTCTCTTCCGTGACGTCTGACAGGGCACCCCGGATCAGGAGTGTCGGCACCCGGCACCCCGCGAACGCGCCCCAGGTATCGAAAGGCAGGGCGCGGGTTGGCTGAAACGTCAGTTTTCGAATGCGCTGAATCACTCGATCGCGCAGGTAATTCCTCCGCAGGGTGGCAACGACCGCGGGGTCCATGTCTGGTACGGGCAGGCCCTGCTCGTTCTCGCGCCAGGACAGCCGGGTGAAGTCCTCCCAGAATTCATCCGGCACGTTGATGAAGCTGGACTCATACTGCAAACGGTCCTGGCGAACAGCGTCCGCCCAGGTGCTCACCGGCCCCTTTTTCCGGACATAACGCGAGATCCGTTTGACGGCGGCCAGGGGGATTTCCGGGCCAATATCGTTGAGCACCAGGCCCCTCAAGCGCTCCGGCTGGTCCGCGGCCATCATAATGCCCACCAGGCCACCCAACGAGGTACCCAGGACCACGACCGTCCCTATTCCCAGGTGGTCGAGCAGAACCCAGGCATCCTCAACATATTGAGAAAGGACGTAACGACCCGGCTTGCTGTCCCATTCGGACAGGCCGCGCCCTCTGAAGTCAGGTGTGAGCACGCGCCAGCACGGGGTCAAACGCTTTGCGGTGTCTTCGAAGTCTTTGCAGTTTCGGGTCAATCCGGGCAAACACAGCAGGGTCCGGTCGTTTTCAGGGGCGCCATAGCTTCGACCGAAAAGTGTGAGTCCGTCCCGGCTGCGGAAACGGATGTGGTCATGGCGGGTCACCATCCCGCTATTTTGCCCTTTTCGGGCCGGATAATGAATGCCGGGGTGTGTGAGGCCCTGCGACTAACCGACCATTCTGAAGCGCATGTTTCCACGCGGGTGATGACGCGCGGACACGGGCGTGCTGCGCCGCTCCGTATCGGCATCGGAAATCTGGTACTCCAGGTTCCGGCAGTTACCTTTCTCATCGCTGGCTGCCACTGCCAGGGTCTGTCCCGCTGCATCAGCCGGCACATGAGCGGCGGCATGGCACAAGAGCCTGTTGTCGATAAAACGCAGGATGCGACGATCGTTAACGTGGACTTCGATGCAGGTTACCCCGCTGGCGCCAGCGATACTGAAACTGAAATCCTGGCCGGCTACGGGTGGTTTGAGGGTCTGAATGAACACGAGCTACCTCCTTGTTGCTGTTCATCAGGCGCTGACACACGGCCAGAGCATCCTGTCTGGCGTCCGCCTGCAAAGAGTTTATGGTTTTAGTGGGGTGAGAACATTAACTATTCCATTAAAGTCGGGCGTTCCGGGTAAAACGGGCCAATCGACCACTGGGTTGAAGTCAGCGAGCCCGCCATCGCGACATCCGAGCCAGGCCCGTCGCGACCTGTCATTTTTACGCATGCCCGGACAAAAATTGTCAGTCTTGATGATCGCGCACGCCCGCCAA
>Ga0181578_10000649_pt1 | contig 33293 bp, 36 predicted proteins | sample 071ome_21_FD_148659 | JGI IMG/M metagenome (GOLD analysis project Ga0181578, IMG submission 148659) | Coastal salt marsh microbial communities from the Groves Creek Marsh, Skidaway Island, Georgia - 071401CT metaG (spades assembly) | ecosystem: Environmental > Aquatic > Marine > Intertidal zone... | reverse complement strand
GACCGGATGGGCGGCTTCGATGACGCGGATGCGCTCGCATGCGCAGCCATGTCCGTAGGGAACGACGACAGTTCCGGACAGCTCGCCCCCGAACTGGCGCTCAAGCGCCTGCGCCATTGCGGCTGCGGCTTTTCCCGCGCCGACGACGACCGTTCGCCCGCGCGGCGGGGCGGGGATGTGTTGCAGCAGGCAGCGTGCGGGGTTCGCCGCGTCCACAGCGGTGTCGTACAGGCTTCGCAGAAAGACGCCGGGGTCTTCGATCATTCCGGCATTACAGCGCAGCAGGCGGTAATCGGCTATAGTCCGGCAATGGAAAATATCGCTCACTCCGAATACATCTCGCGCCGCATCGCCGAGGACATCGATACGTCAGACATAGCCTCAGGTATGGACGGCTGGCTGGACGCGCCGGCGGGACTCGCGGGATGTTTGCGGCCTGTAGTCGATTGCGCCCGCCTGCGGCGGGGTCTGTGACCGCATGTCGGGTATTCGCCTTCTGACGCCCGGGACACCGGCATTTGCGGCCCTGCGATGGTTCGGCACTTTTACCGGTGTGGCCGGGGCGCTCATCCTGGCGCTCAACATTCCAGTAAGCGGCTGGGGGTGGGTTCTGTTCGCGGTGTCGGCGGCGGCCTGGACCGCCGCAGGGTTTGCGATCCGGGATTACAGCCTGGTGGTCCTGCAGGGCGCGTTTCTGGTCGTCGACCTTATCGGAATATGGCGCTGGCTGATCTTATAATTAAAGTGCTGGCCCTTTTATCGATCCTGCGATAGGGAACGGTAAAGCTGATGCGCACTGGATTTTTCAGCGGATCGGCACAAGATTAGGGCGATCGGGAGCCGAACTCCCTGAGAAACCGGAAAGAGGAACCTCAAAATGGCGGATATAGACGAAAAAACCCGGATCGAACTCGAAGCGGCGGCGTTTCGCACCCTGCTGGGTCACCTTCAGAAACGCTCCGACGTTCAGAACATCGACCTGATGAACCTGTCCGGTTTCTGCCGCAACTGCCTCAGCAAATGGTATGTCGCCGCCGGCAAGGAACGCGGCCTTCAGATCGACATGGGCGATGCCCGAGAATACGTGTACGGCATGCCGTATGACGAATGGCGCGATAAATACCAGCAGGAAGCCTCCGAAGAGCAGCAGGCTGCGTTCAAGGAGGTCATGGGCAATCCCGACCTGACGACCGAAGGCTGAGGATTAATCCACAGCTTTTTCGGCGTGGCGGCATTCAGCCCGTACCCGATTCGCACTGGCGTTTCTAAGGTTGCTACAACGAATCTGAGCAACAGGAGACGCCCCATGCCCGACGCCAGCGGTAATGTCGCCCGCGACCACCTTCGTTCGTTCATCGAACGTATCGAGCGGCTGGAAGAGGAAAAAGCCACACTGATGGCCGATATCCGCGAGGTCTATGCCGAGGCCAAGGGTACCGGATTCGATCCCAAGATCATGCGGCAGGTCGTGCGAATCCGAAAAATGGAGCCCTCCGACCGCCAGGAACAGGAATACGTGCTCGATACCTACCTGTCCGCGCTCGGCATGGCTGTCGAACCGGCGGAAGCCGGTGAGGGCGCCGAGTAAATCTCACCCCGGGCGAGATCAGGCCGACCGCGTTCCCACAAGGTCGTCTAAAACTTCTCGCCCCTAGAACTTCTCGATCCAGGGTCTGAGTTCGATTTCCCACGCCCAGCTGTCACGCGGCTGGCGCCAGAACTGGTAGTAGGTCTCGGCGATGCTGTCCGGGTCGAGCAGTCCGTCTTCGCCCCGGTCGGCGCGCGGGTCGTTTTCGCGGCGGATGCCGCCGTCGATCACGAAATGGCCGATATGGATATTCTGCGGGTGCAGTTCGCGTGCCAGCGCCTGGGCCAGCCCACGCAGCCCGAACTTGCCCATCGCGAAAGTGGTGGAGTTGGGATAGCCTTTCACCCCGGCGGAAGCACCGGTAAACAGAATTGTTCCGTTGCCGCGCGCGACCATCTGTTTCGCAGCCTGCTGCGCGACCAGAAATCCGCCATAGCAGCTGATCTTGATGGCAGTCAGCACGGCGTCGGGATCGATCTCGGTAATCGGGCCGCGCACGCGGTTGGACGCGTTGTAGACGACAACATCGGGTTCGCCGAGATCCTTCGTGACCGCGGAAAACATCGCCGCGACTGCCGCCGGATCGATGGCATCGCAGGCGTATGCCTTTGCCCCTGTTTCCGAACACAGGCCGGAAAGCTTCCCGGTGTCGCGCGCCGCAACCGCGACCTTGACGCCTTCCCTGGCGAACCGCCGCGCCAGAGATGCGCTCAGCCCTGCACCGGCGCCGACGATCAGCGCCGTTTCCGTGTCAGCCATAAAAATTCCCCCCGAATTGTACGAATGCAATCATGTTTCCTTCGGCGCCGGTTTGACGACGATATGGCTGACAACGTTTTCGACATGATCGATATCTCGCAGCACTGTCATCACCCTGCCGAGTTCTGCGTCGGTCCGCGCCCGCCCGATGATGTAGACGACACCATTCACAACGCGCCAGCGCATGTTGATCGACCGCACGCCTTTTTCCGCGACCAGCCGTGCCTTGATCTTGCTTTCGATCCAGACATCGTTGGCCGCCTTTTTAAAGCCTCCGGCGTCTGTCACCTGCATGTTGTTATAGATTGTGCGGACGCCCGTGATGTCTTGGGCAAGCGCTGTGATCCGGTTCTTGCTTTCGGTCGATTTCACCGATCCGGTCAGCATGACGCGGCCCTCGTAAACGTCGGTCGAAACCTCGAAAAAAAGATCCCGATACTTGTCACCCAGCAGCTTTTTGTTGAGATCGAGCCGAATTTCGCCATCGGTTGCGACCTGGCTGAGCGTCCGGTCTTCAGCCGGTGTCGTCGCCGCATCGATCCAGCCAGTCGGGTGCGAGCAGGCGCTCAAGACCGCCAATGCCGCCAGAAAGGTCCATACCCGATAAGCCATTCTATCCTCCGTAAAGCCCGTTCAGCGCCCCATCATAGCGTTCACGTATGACATGGCGGCGAATCTTCAAGGTCGGCGTCATCATCGCGTTGTCGATGGTGAAGGGTTCCGCGGTCAGTGTAAAACGCCGGACCCGTTCGATCACGGAGAGCGATTTATTGGTCTCGTCGATAGCGGCTGATATTGCCTTCCTGAAATTTTCGTCGCCGATCAGATCGTCGAGCGATGCATCCGGTCGCCCGTTCTCGGCGGCCCAGCTTTTCGCATAAGTTTCATCGGGCACAATCAACGCCACCAGATGCGGCCGCCGGTCGCCGATCACCATCGACTGGGAAATCTCCGGCTGCGTGTTGAGCATACCCTCGACCCGCTGCGGCGAAATATTGTCGCCGCCCGAATTGACGATGATGTCTTTCTTGCGGTCGGTGATGCGCAGATGCCCGTCCTCGTCGAACTCGCCGATATCGCCTGTATGCAGCCAGCCGTCGACAACCGTTTCCGCGGTCTCCTCCGGCCGGTTCCAGTAGCCCTGCATTACCAGATCGCCGCGCACCAGGATTTCGCCGTCATCGGCGATGCGCACCTCGACATCCTTCAGCGGGATGCCGACTGTGGCGATCTTGTTCCGCCAGGGCGGGTTGCAGCTCACGATCGGCGCGGATTCGGTCTGCCCGTACCCTTGCAGCAGCTGAACTCCCAGCGCCGTGAAGAAGGCGCCGATTTCGTAGTTGAGCGGCGCGCCGCCGGATACCATCGCCTTCAGCCGTCCGCCGAACCGGCCCTGCACCTTGCGCCGCACCAGCAGCCCCAGGGCGTGATCGTATAGCCGGTCAATCAAAGTCAGGGCTTCCGGCGTTTCGTAGCGCTTGCGCCCCAAAACGACCGTCTTCTCGAACAAAGTCTCGGCGCGCCCTCCGGTCTGGCGGATGCCGCGCCGTATCCGGTCGTGCATCGATTCGTAGAGTCTGGGCACAGCCGTCATGACGGTGGGGCTGACTTCCTCCATGTTCTGGGCCAGCCTGTCGAGCCCCTCGGCGTAATAGATCTGCGCGCCGATCATGATCGGGAAGAACAGCCCGGCGGTGTGTTCGTAGGAATGCGACAGCGGCAGGAAAGACAGGAACACCTCGTCGTCGAGACCGAGAGGCCGTAGAATTTCGGTGGCGCCGCGGCAATTGCACAGGATCGCGGCGTGGCTCAGCATCACGCCCTTGGGAGCCCCCCCGGTGCCCGACGTGTAGATCAGACAGGCCGTTGCTTCGCGGTCGATTGACTCGGCGTCGAGCGCGCTCCCGTCGGCATGCTTATCCCGGAGGTCGCTATACAGATGAACGGGAATGCCGCTACCGTGATCGCCAATGTCTTCCAGCGCGATCGCGAACCTTACCGTGCCGGCCTGTTGCGCCGCAGGCAGGACCCGCTCCGCCAGCCGGTCGTTCGATACGATGACCGCCTTGGCGCCGCTATCCCCCAGCACATGACGGTGATCCTCGATCCCGTTGGTGATATAGGCCGGAACCGAAATCGCGCGAGCCGCCATAATGGCGAGATCGGCGATCGGCCATTCAGGGCGTGATTCCGACACCAGCGCTACTCGGTCCCCGGGCTCGATCCCCTGGGCGGCGAGGGCCTTCGAAAGCGCCGTAACCTGAGAAGCGGCATCCTTCCAGCTGGTAGATTGCCAGGAGCCGTCCCTCTTCCGCCAGAGGAAAGGCGCATCGCCCTTTTCGGCAGCCCGACGGAAAAACATGGCGACAAGGTTGGGACTGTCCAGCATGGTAACGGCCCGATTACGGCAATTTCGTCTGCGCGCTTGGATTGGCGCGCTCCGGGTCTTATATCCTCGGACAACGGAAGGAGTCATCCATGGCCACAGCCTCAACAGCGCGAAACCCCCGAAACCGGCTTCCTGAGTGGGACCTGGGCGACCTTTATCCCGCAAGGGACGGCAAGGCGCTGAAAAGCGATCTCTCGCGCGCGGACAGGGAGGCCCAGGCGTTTCACGGGAAATATTTCGGCAAGGTCGCGAAGCTTTCCGGAGCGGCGCTGGGGCGGGCGGTCGCCGAGTACGAGACCGTCGACGAACTTCTGTCGAAAATCATGAGCTACGCGCAGTTGGTTCATGCCGGCGATGTCGCCGATCCGGAAATCGGACGGTTCTACCAGACGACTCAGGAGCAGGCGACGAACACGGCGTCGCGGCTGGTGTTTTTCACGCTCGAACTCAACCGGATATCCGATCGCGACCTCGCGAAGAAGCTCAAATCGCCGGCGCTTGCGACATACGAATCCTGGATACGCGACGTGCGCGTGTTCCGCGACCACGAGCTTGCCGAGGAGATGGAACGCCTGCTGACCGAGAAGCGCGTTTCCGGGCGCGGCGCCTTCAACCGGCTGTTCGACGAGACCATGGCGCGGATGCGGTTCGATCTCGACGGCAAGAAGATGACCAGCGAGCAGGTGCTGCATCTCATGTCCGAAAAGGACGGCGAGAAGCGCAAGCGGGCGGCGAAGGCGCTGGGCAAGGGACTCGGCGAGAACGTGCAGCTGTTCGCGCTGATCACCAATACGCTTGCCAAGGACAAGGAGATCGAGGATCGCTGGCGTCGCTACCCGCGTCCGCAATCGTCGCGCAACCGTGCAAACCAGGTCGAGGACGAGGTGGTCGATGCGCTGTCGAAAGCGGTGCAGGACGCCTATCCCGACCTGTCGCACCGCTATTACCGGCTCAAGGCGAAATGGTTCGGCAAGCGGCGGCTGGATTACTGGGACCGCAATGCGCCGCTGCCGGATGGCGGCGCGCGCGATTACGGCTGGGACCAGGCGCGCGACATCGTGCTCGAAGCCTATGGGCGGTTTTCTCCCGATCTCGCCGCGGTGGGGAAGAAATTCTTCGACAATGACTGGATCGATGCGCCCGCGCGGCCCGGCAAGGCGTCGGGCGCGTTCGCGCATCCCGTCGTGCCGTCGGCGCACCCCTATCTGCTGCTCAACTATATGGGTCGACCGCGCGACGTAATGACGCTGGCGCACGAGCTTGGCCACGGGGTGCATCAGGTGCTGGCGGGCGCGCAGGGCCATCTGAAATGCGGCACACCGCTGACCCTGGCGGAGACCGCCTCGGTGTTCGGCGAGATGCTTACTTTCCGTTCGCTTCTGGCCAACGAAACCGACCCGGCGCGGCGCAAGGCGATGCTGGCGTCCAAGGTCGAGGACATGCTGAACACGGTGGTGCGCCAGATCGCATTCTACGAGTTCGAATTGCGCGTCCATAACGAACGGTGCGAGGGCGAGCTGTCGGCGGACCGCATCTGCGAACACTGGCTCGCCGTACAGGAGGAGTCGCTCGGACCGACGATCCGGTTCCACGACGAGTACAAATATTACTGGATGTATATCCCGCACTTCATCCATTCGCCGTTCTACGTTTACGCCTACGCATTCGGCGACTGTCTGGTGAACTCACTCTACGCCGTCTACGAAAACGCGGAGCAGGGGTTCGCGAAGCGATATCTCGACATGCTGCGCGCCGGTGGGACGCTGCGGCACAAGGAACTGCTGGCGCCGTTCGGACTCGATGCGTCTGACCCGAAATTCTGGTCGAAAGGTCTTGGCATCGTCTCGGGTCTGATCGACGAGCTCGAAGGGATGGGCTGAGGCCCGTGGCGCGGGACGACGAATCCAGCAACCTTACGGGTCGGGTTAAACGCTACGCCCGGGTCGGCGGCGCGGTCGGCGGGCTGGCGGCGCGGCTCGCGGGTTCGCGCTATCTCGGGATGGAGATCGACCGCGACGCCCATGCGCGCGATCTGAAGGACGCGCTCGGCGGGCTCAAGGGGCCGCTGATGAAGGTGGCGCAGATCATGTCGACCGTACCCGACATGCTGCCGCCGGAATATGTCGAGGAGCTGGCGCATCTGCAGTCCAATGCACCGTCGATGGGCTGGCTGTTCGTGCGTCGCCGCATGGCGTCGGAGCTCGGGCCTGAGTGGCAGACGAAGTTCGCGAGTTTCGAGCGCGAGGCGACGGCGGCCGCGTCGCTCGGACAGGTGCATCGCGCGACCGGGCTCAAGGGCGAGGATTTGGCCTGCAAGCTGCAATATCCGGACATGCAGTCGGCGGTCGAGGCCGATCTGAGGCAGCTCAAGCTGATCTTTGCCGTCTATCGACGCTACGACAGGGCGATCGACCCCAAGGAAATCCATGCCGAGATTTCCGAACGCTTGTGCGAGGAACTCGATTATGCCCGCGAGGCCGCACACATGCGTCTCTATGGCGACATGCTGAAAAAGGTGAAGACCGTCCACCTGCCGAAACCGGTTGCGACGCTTTCGACCGACCGTCTGCTGACGATGGACTGGCTCGACGGCGAGAACCTGCTGACGGTGAAGGACGCGCCGCTGGAGCACCGTAATCTGGTGGCGGAGAACATGTTCCGCGCCTGGTATGTGCCGTTCTACGAGTACGGCGTAATCCATGGCGATCCGCATCTCGGCAATTATTCGGTGCGGCCCGACGGTGACATCAACCTGCTCGATTTCGGCTGTATCCGGGTGTTCCCCCCTCATTTCGTGAAGGGCGTCATCGATCTCTACACCTCGCTGGAGAAGAACGACCCGGACCTGGCCGTTCATGCCTACGAGACATGGGGCTTCGACGACCTGACCCAGGAAGTCATCGACGTGTTGAACCTGTGGGCCGAATTCCTTTATGCGCCGCTGCTGGAGGACAAGGTGCGCAAAATCCAGGACGGTGACGGGGCGATGTACGGCGCGAATGTGGCGGCGAAGGTCCATCGCGAGCTGCACCGGCTCGGCGGGGTGCGCCCGCCGCGCGAATTCGTCCTGATGGACCGCGCAGCAATCGGGCTCGGATCGGTCTTCACCCATCTGGCCGCCGAGATAAACTGGCACCGGATGTTCCACGATCTGATCGGCGATTTCGATGTGGAATTTCTGGAGAAACGGCAGAAATCGGCGCTGAAGAAGGCAAAAGTCCCGTTGCCCGCCTGATTTTCGGCCCCGGATGGCGTATCGTTGAGGTTTATGCTATAAACTGTTCCAATCGCGGTTGGGTTCTGCTAGACAACCGCACCGCTCAGGCGCGGGGAGCCTGATTGTAAACCGATTTGGTTTTGAAAGGAGAAGCCGGGAACCGTGCAGGTATTCGTTCGTGACAACAATGTCGACGGGGCGCTCAAGGCGCTCAAGAAGAAGATGCAGCGTGAAGGCATCTGGCGTGAAATGAAGAGGCACCGCTCTTACGAGAAGCCCTCCGAACGCCGTGTGCGCAAGAAGGCGGAAGCGATCCGCCGGACGCGCAAGCTGGACCGCAAGCGGATGCAGATGGAAGGCTTCTGAGCCTGTTTCATATTTTCCGGCATTGGCCCGCCTTTTTCGAAGGCGGGCCTTTGTGATTCCGGGCTATAGCTCAGCCCATTCGCGCATGACCCTGACCATGGCATCGGTCAGCGTTTTTGCCTCGTCCCCATCCACGATCAGCGGCGGCATCAGATAGGCGACGTTGCCGAACGGCCGCACCCAGACGCCTTCCTCCACGAATCGCTGACGCAACCAGGCGATATCGCGCGGCATTTCCATCTGCACCACGCCGATAGAGCCCATCGCCCGCACGTCAGCGATCCCCGGCAGATCGCGGCAGGGTGCGAGCGCCTCCGCGAAATGTGTCTCCAGCTCCTTCGCTCGTGTAAGCCGCTCGCCATCCTCAAACAGGTCGAGCGAGGCGTTCGCCGCAGCACAGGCAAGCGGGTTCGCCATGAAGGTCGGCCCGTGCATCAGGGCCGTGGACTCGTCGTCGCCAAGAAACGCCTCGAACACGCGGTCGTTCGCGCAGGTTGCGGCAAGGCTGATCGCGCCGCCTGACAACGCCTTTCCGACACAGATAATGTCGGGCGCGATCCCGGCGGCATCACAGGCGAACATTGTTCCCGTGCGGCCGAAGCCGGTGGCGATCTCGTCGGCGATAAAAAGAATGTCCCGCGCGGCGCAGGCGTCGCGAATGGCTTTCAGCGTTTCGGGCGGATGGAAAACCATCCCGCCGGCGCCCTGCACGAGTGGCTCGATGATCACGCCCGCAATCTCGTCGCGTCGCGCATCCAGCAGTCCGCCGAATTCCGACAGGTCTTCGGCCGTACGCGGGATATCGATCAGGATCTGTTCCGGGAAATAACCGCTGAACAGGGCATGCATCCCGTCGTCCGGATCGCACACTGCCATCGCGCCCATCGTGTCGCCGTGATAGGCGCCGCGAAAGGCGACGAATTTCCGACGCATGCGCCGCCGCTGGTTGCGCCAGAACTGGACGGCCATCTTCATGGCGATCTCGACGGCGACAGAGCCGGAATCGCAGAAGAATGTGTGCCGCAATTCGCTGTCTGTCCCCGCGCCGGGCAGTATGGACGATAGCCGTTCCGCGAGCGTCAACGCCGGTTCGTGGGTCAGTCCGCCGAACATCACATGCGGCATGGTACGAAGCTGGCGCTCCATCGCCTCGACGATATGCGGGTGATTGTAGCCGTGTACCGCAGTCCACCATGACGCAATTCCGTCGACCAGCCATCGACCATCCGACAGGCGGATTCGCGCGCCTCTGGTCTCCACCGCCTCGAAGGGCGGCGGCTCGGTCTTCATCTGGGTATAGGGCCGCCAGAGGCGATGTACGCCCAACTCGGTCATGGAATCCGTCAGATCGCCATCGGCCTGAGTCCCAGCCGGTCGAACAAAGCGCGGTCGGCCAGCGTGGCCGGGTTGTCGGTGGTCAGCAGCGTATCGCCGTAAAAGATCGAATTTGCGCCCGCGAGGAAGCACAGCGCCTGGGTCTCGTCCGACATGTTGGTACGTCCCGCCGACAGGCGCACGACGGATTTCGGCATCATGATCCGTGCAGCGGCGATGGTGCGGACGAATTCCAGCGCATCGACCGGCTCCGCGGCTTCCAGCGGCGTGCCGGCCACCGGCACTAGCGCATTGATCGGCACGCTCTCAGGATGGGTCGGCAGGCCCGCCAGCGTGGCCAGCATCGCGGCCCGGTCGGCGCGCGCCTCGCCCATGCCCACGATTCCGCCGCAACATACGTTGAGCCCCGCATCGCGGACATTGGCCAGCGTCTCTATCCTGTCCGAAAACTGACGGGTCGAGATAATTTCGCCGTAATACTCTTCCGACGTATCGATGTTGTGGTTGTAGTAATCGAGGCCTGAATCTTTCAGGCGTTTCGCCTGCGCGTCCGTCAGCATGCCGAGCGTGACGCAGGTCTCCATGCCCAGCGCGCCCACGCCTTCGACCATGGCGCAGACCGCATCGAGATCGCGGTCCGTCGGGCTGCGCCAGGCCGCGCCCATGCAGAAACGGCTCGCGCCCGAATCCTTCGCCGCTTTCGCGGCGGCGAGCACATTATCCAGATCCATCAGCTTTTCGCGGTCGGAGCCCGTATCGTAATGCGCGCTTTGCGGGCAGTAGGCGCAGTCCTCAGGGCAGGCGCCGGTCTTGATCGACAGCAGCGTGCTGATCTGCACTTCCGACGGATCGAAATGCTCTCGATGGATTGTCTGGGCGCGATAGATCAGGTCGGCGAAGGGCAGGTCGATCAGCGCTTCCGCTTCCGCCACGGTCCAGTCGTGGCGCAACGCATCGGTCCGTTCAGGTTTGACTGCTATGCTTGTGTTCATTGAGATCCGTCTCGTTCGATTTCGGCCTATAGTAGGGACAGGCACCGCCACGGCAAGACGGTGAACGCGAATCGGTTTTTTTGGTCTTTTATTATTGGCAAGGCAGGGGCGTGGCAGACCGTACGAAAATTTCGAGCCTGGAGGCGATGGCCGCCGGCCGGCTGGACGCGCTGGAACAGCAGGCACTGCGCCGGCGGCTGGCGGCCACCGCGCGGTCGGATGACGGCGTCGCCGCGCGCGACGGTCGGGTCCTGACCTCCTTCTGCTGCAACGACTATCTCGGCCTGTCGCAGCATCCCGCAGTAAAGCAGGCGGCGCACCAGGCGATCGATGCGTTCGGCGCTGGCGCTGGTGCATCGCGGCTGGTGACCGGCAATCACCCGCTTTACGAGGATCTCGAACGGCGTCTCGCCGCGCTCAAGGAAACCGAGGCGGCGCTTGTCTTCGGCAGCGGCTATCTCGCGAACCTCGCGATCCCGCCCGCCCTGGCGGGAACGGGGGACCTGATCGTCGCCGACGAGCTGGTGCATGCCTCGATGCATGCCGGCATCAGGGCGAGTCGCGCCGAGGTCCGGTTTTTTCCACACAACGATGCGGATGCCTGCGGACGGGTCCTCGCCGACGAACGCGCCAGTTTCCGTCACTGCCTGATCATGACAGAGGGCGTATTCAGCATGGACGGCGATTGTGCGCCGCTCGCCGCGCTGAGCGAAATTGCAGACGCCCGTGACGCCTGGCTCATGACCGACGATGCGCATGGCCTCGGGGTGCTGGGCGAGGGCAGGGGAAGCGCTGCGGCGGCGGGCGTTTCGGACCGCGTGCCACTTCAGATGGGGACGTTGTCGAAGGCCGTCGGGTCCTATGGCGGCTATCTTTGCGCTTCGCGCGCCGTGATCGACCTGATGATCAACCGTGCGCGCAGCCTGATCTATGCTACCGGTCTGCCGCCTGCCGCCGTTGCGGCGTCATCCGCAGCGCTCGATCTTGTCGCGAACGACAGGAGGCTGGTCGCTGCGCCGATGGAAAAGGCAAGCCGCTTCTGCGCGGCGCTCGGTCTGCCTGAACCCGAGAGTCCCATCGTGCCGCTGATCGTCGGCGCCGCGGAGCGCGCGCTCGATGCGTCCGCCGCGCTGGCCGAACAGGGGTTCCTGGTAACGGCTATCCGCCCGCCGACTGTGCCGGACGGGACGGCGCGGCTGCGTTTCACCTTTCAGGCGACCCACAAGGACGAGGATGTCGACCGGCTGGCCGCGGCGGTTCGCGAGACCGGGCTGGCGGGATGATTGGTTATTTCGTTACCGGTGCGGGCACCGAAATCGGCAAGACGTTCGTCACCTGTCGGCTCGTGCGAGAGCTTAAGGCGGCCGGAAAAGGCGTACGGGCGGTCAAACCCGTTATTTCCGGTTTCGATCCGGAAACGGTCTCAGACAGCGATACCGGACTTCTGCTGGCGGCGATGGAGGACACGACTGATGCTGCCGCCGTCGGTGCAGTGTCGCCCTGGCGCTTCGCCGATCCGATTTCGCCCGACATGGCGGCCGCGCGCGAAGGACGGCGGCTCGACGCGCGCGAAATCGCGACTTTTTGCCGTTACGCCGCGCCCGGCGGCGAGGGCGGTATTCTGCTGGTCGAGGGGATCGGCGGCGTTATGGTGCCGCTCAACGAAAAGGAAACCGTGCTCGACTGGATGGAGCATCTCGGCTGGCCGGCGATCCTCGTCGCCGGGTCATACCTCGGGGCACTCAGCCATTGCCTCACGGCGGCATCCGCTATCAGAGCGAAGGGTTTGCAACTTGCCGGGATTGTCGTCAGCGAGTCGAAAGAAAACCCGGTGCCGCTGGCGGAAACCGTCGCAACAATCCGTAATTTCTCGGGCGATGTTCCGGTCGTCGCCCTGCCGCGAAACGCGCCGCCGGGCGATCCGGACCTGTCGGCGGCGCTATTTTCCTGAGCCGTTCGCCAGCATCCAGCGGACCGTGGCGTCGACGACCTTTTCTTCGATGCCGAGGAAGCCGTGAGCGGAGCGCGCCTGGCAGGGTTTCGAGATCGGATCGTCGCCCCCTTCGAACATCAGCATTTCGACCTTTGCCGCGTTCCTGAGGCTCGACGCCAGCCGTGAAACGCCATACGCGGGCGTAACATGGCATTCATCGAATTTGTGATGAACGATCAGCGCAGGCACCCTGATCCTGTCGAGGTCGGCATCGTGCACGGTTTCGGGCCGGCGGCCGGTTCCTTTAAAGAGCGAGGCTGAAAATACAGCGCCGTCAACCGGCAGGATGCCCGCCAGATGCGCAACCGACAGCGTCCCCCGGCTGGTGCCGACTAGCCAGAGCGGCGCATCGGTCTGTGTGCGAATCCATCGGATCACGGCAGCGATGTCTTTGCGGTGATCGCCCCCGTCGCGAAGATCGTAAAGACCGCTTTGGCGCTGATCGGACGCGACGTCGACCGTCACCGTAAAGATGCCGCGATCCGCGAACAGCTGGCGCGACCGCACCAGAAAATTGCTGCTACGCGGGCCTTTGCCGTGCCACAGACTGACCTTGCCGTGGCCACCCATGAACAGGATCGCCGCGGCCTTCGGCTTGTCGGACGGTTCGGTGACAACGAACGAGATCGTCACGTCCCCGCGCGTCGGGATGGTTTCCTCGCGTTCCGCCGAAAATACGATTTCCGGCGACAGCATGAACGGCATGAGGGCCGCCAGCATGCAGAAAATTCTGATCATGACGCACCTGTCTGTGGGAGCAGGAAAAATTTACAACTAAACGGCCTTAACTTCATATCCGCCTTTCTCCATATGCCCCTTGGCAAAATCCCGTAGGCGCGGCATTGTGGCACGATTACAGGCCGTTCAATCGGTTTCGCGTATTAGAAGAATGACCACCGCGTTTAAACTCTTATGAAAATCGCCATTCCAAAGGAACGACGACCCGATGAAGCGCGGGTCGCGGCGTCGCCGGAAACCGTCAAAAAATACGTTTCTCTCGGGTTCGGGGTTTGCGTCGAGGCAGGCGCGGGCGACGGGTCTTCCATTACTGATGCGGCTTTTGCGGATGCCGGTGCGACGGTCGGTTCGGATACTGCAGCAACGCTGGACGGCGCCGATATCGTCCTGTGCGTGCAGCGTCCTGAAGACGGCGCGCTCGGTGCGATGAAACAGGGCGCGATGCTGATCGGCAACCTTGCCGCGCTGTCCAGCGCCGACGACATGAAGCGTTGCGCCGATTGCGGCATCACGGCTTTTGCGCTTGAACTGCTGCCGCGTATTAGCCGGGCGCAGTCGATGGATATCCTGTCGTCGCAGTCTAACCTGGCCGGCTACAAGGCGGTTCTGGATGCTGCGAATGTGTTCACCAGCGCCTTTCCGATGATGATGACCGCCGCGGGCACGATCCGGCCGGCGCGTCTGCTGGTGCTCGGCGCCGGCGTTGCCGGGCTGCAGGCGATCGCCACGGCCCGGCGTCTGGGTGCCGTGGTGTCGGCATACGATGTCCGGCCCGCGGTGAAGGAACAGGTCGAAAGTCTCGGCGCAAAATTCGTCGAGGTGGATCCGGAAGCGACCCGGGAAGCGGAGACAGCCGGCGGCTACGCAAAGGAAATGTCGGAGGAGTATAAGGCCAAACAGGCCCAGGTGCTGGCCGATGCGGTCGCGAAGAACGATGTTGTGATCTGCACCGCGTTGATCCCGGGGCGCCCCGCCCCGGTACTGGTTACCGAGGAAATGGTCCGGACGATGCAGACCGGATCGGTAATCGTCGATCTGGCGGTGGAGCAGGGGGGCAACTGTCCGCTCAGCGAGGTCGGCGAGGTGGTGGAGAAGCACGGCGTGAAGATCGTCGGCTACGCCAACGTGCCGAGCCGCGTGGCGACCGATGCAACAGCAATGTACGCGAAGAACCTGCTGAATTTCGTGACGCCGATGGTGGACGCGGAAAAGGGCGGGCTCGCCATCGACTGGGAAGATGAGATTATCGCGGGGTGCCTTGTGACCCGCGATGGGAAAATCGTCCATCCCATGCTGAACGAACAGCCGAAGACCGAAGAGGCAAGCTGACATGGACCCCGCGAAACTCGGAAACGCGATCGAGGCGGCTGGCGCATCCGCCGCCGGCGAGTCTCTGGTAGCTCTGTTTACGGTCTTCGTACTCGCTGTTTTTGTGGGCTACTACGTCGTGTGGAACGTAACGGCGGCGCTCCATTCACCGCTGATGAGCGTCACCAACGCGATTTCCTCGGTCATTATCGTTGGCGCGCTGATCGCGGCGGGGCCGACGGACATCAATTTCTCCAAGGTTATGGGTTTTATCGCGGTGGTGCTGGCTTCCATCAATATCTTCGGCGGGTTCATCGTCTCGCAGCGCATGCTGCAGATGTTCCGCAAGAAGGGCTAGGGAGGCGGCATTGTCTGACGAACTTACCGGTCTCGCCTACCTGATCGCGGCGATCTGTTTCATTCTCGCTCTCCGCGGGCTGTCCTCGCCGACCACCGCCCGGCAGGGCAACGCCATCGGCATTACCGGCATGGTGATCGCCATCGGCACCACGCTGGCCAGCCCCGAAGTTCTGGATTACGGCTGGATCGCCGGCGGCATCCTGATCGGCGGCGCCATCGGCACCGTGATCGCCCTCAAGATCCAGATGACGGCGCTGCCGCAGCTCGTCGCTGCCTTCCATTCGCTGGTCGGACTGGCCGCGGTTTTCGTCGCCACCGCCGCTCTTTACGCGCCGGGGGCCTACGGTCTGGGCAGCGTCGGCTCGATCGCGACGGCCAGCCTGGTCGAAATGTCGCTCGGCACCGCCATCGGCGCCATCACCTTTACCGGGTCCATCATCGCCTTTGCCAAGCTGCAGGGGCTGGTGTCCGGCGCGCCGCTGGTTTTCACCGGTCAGCATCCGCTCAACGCGCTACTCGGGATCGGCGCTGTCGCGCTGGTGATCTGGTTCTCAACCACGGAATCCTACACCGCATACTGGGCCATCATCGTCCTGTCGCTGGCGCTCGGGTTCCTGCTGATCCTTCCCATCGGCGGCGCCGACATGCCGGTTGTCGTGTCGATGCTGAATTCCTATTCCGGCTGGGCGGCCTGCGGCATCGGGTTCACGCTCGGCAACATGCTGCTGATCATCACCGGCGCGCTGGTCGGCTCCTCCGGCGCGATCCTCAGCTACATCATGTGCAAGGGGATGAACCGGTCCTTCTTCAACGTCATCCTCGGCGGGTTCGGGGCCGAAGAAGGTGTGGTATCCGCGGCCGCCGGGGACCGCAGTGTGCGCCAGGGCGGCGCGGAGGATGCGGCCTTTATCATGCAGAACGCCGGCAAGGTCATCATCGTGCCCGGCTACGGCATGGCCGTGGCGCAGGCCCAGCACGCGCTCCGCGAAATGTCCGACGTACTCAAGGATGCCGGGGTCAGCGTTTCCTACGCGATTCATCCGGTGGCCGGCCGCATGCCCGGCCATATGAACGTGCTGCTGGCCGAGGCCAATGTGCCCTATGACGAGGTGTTCGAACTCGAGGAAATCAACCACGAATTCTCCACCGCAGACGTGGTCTATGTGATTGGCGCGAACGATGTCACCAACCCCGCCGCAAAGACCGATCCGGCCAGCCCGATCTACGGCATGCCGATCCTCGACGTCGAAAAGGCGCAGACAGTGCTGTTCGTGAAGCGCGGCATGTCATCAGGCTATGCGGGCGTCGATAACGAGCTGTTCTTCCGCGACAACACGATGATGCTGTTCGGCGACGCCAAGAAAATGACGGAAGAGATCCTTCAGGCGCTCGACTGATCCGGTTGGCTGGCAGCCAGATCCCGCAGAATTCTATCTGTTTCCGCCCCGCCCGGATCGCCTTGACCGCATCGGTTTCGCGCAGAAGATCGGGCGTCATGCGGCGCACTCTGGCGGTCGCCCCCGTCCGGAGAAACAGCGGCGACTTCTCTTGAATTGATTTGGCTGTTCGGGCAGCCCATATTGTCAAAATGTCCATATTGAAAATCGCCCGCATGGGGCACCCCGTTCTCAGCGAACGCGCCCAGGAAGTCGCCGACCCGACTTCGCCCGAAATCCGTCAACTCGTTAACGACATGCTGGAAACGCTGGACGATATCTCGGGCGCCGGACTGGCCGCGCCGCAGGTCCATGTTTCACAGAGGGTCGTTATCTTCGCCGCGCCGCGCGGCGAGGGCGAGGATGGGCCCGATACGGATTTCACGCCGATGACGATACTCGTCAATCCCGAATGGATGCCGCTGTCGGATCGGATGGCCATCGGCTGGGAGGGCTGTCTTTCCGTGCCGGGGCTGACGGGCGCGGTGGCGCGCCATACCCATATCCGCTATCGCGGCGTAACGCCCGCGGGGCAGGCAATTGATCGTGAGGCCACGGGGTTCCATGCCCGCGTGTTTCAGCATGAATTCGATCATCTCGACGGCGTTCTTTACCCGCAGCGCATGCACGATCTTTCCCTGCTTGTCTTCACCGAAGAGGCGCGCAATCACGGGCTGCCGGAAATTCGGTCCCCCGGAGCGGGCCCGGATTCCGACGATGCCGCGGCCTGAGCGCAGGGGTCCGATGAGCGGTCGCGAGGACGAAAGAGACGCGCTTCTGCTGGCGGCGCTGCCGCATGTGGCGTTCGATGGCTGGACCGACGCGGCTCTCAAATCCGGCGCCATGGATGCCGGGTTTGACCAGGCGGATGTCATACGGTTCTTTCCCGGCGGGGCCGGCGAAGCGATCGCCGCGTTCAGCGGCTGGGCCGACCGGCAGATGATCGAGGCGGTCGCTGCGGCAGACCTCTCCGCCATGCGGCACAGCGAAAAGATAGCCTTTGCCGTGAGAGCGCGGCTTGAAGCTGTTGATCCCTACCGGGAGGCGATCCGCCGGTCGATATCCTTTCTCGCGCTGGCGCCCAACGTGCCGACGGGCGCGAGCCTGCTTTACCGCACGGTCGATGCGATGTGGCGGGCCGTCGGCGACCGGTCGGTCGATTTCAGTTTTTACACAAAGCGGGCGTTGCTGGCAGGCGTGCTGTCTGCGACCACGCTTTACTGGCTCGACGACGAGAGCGAGGGGCGCGTTGAAAGCTGGGCGTTTCTCGACCGCCGGCTGGCCGATGTTCTGAAAATTCCGAAACTGCGGGCTCGCGGCGAAAGGCTCCTCGGCCGTTTGCCCGACCCATTCCGCATCCTGAGGGGGATGCGAGACCGCGCCCGGAGAATGGCCTAAACCCAGCCCTTCAGGGCCGTATCGACCGCGCCCGGCTTCCAGGGTCCGCGGTCGTAAAGTCGTGTCATATGCCCCATTTTCCGGCCGGGCCGCGCTTCGGCCTTGCCGTACAGGTGCAGCTTTGTTTGGGGCGCTTCAAGCCATTCATGCCAGCGATTAGCGGAATCGCCGATCAGATTGCGCATGATGGCGTTGGAATGGCGCGCCGGCGACCCCAGCGGCAGGCCGCAAACCGCCCTCACCATCTGTTCGAACTGGCTGGTGACGCAGGCGTCGATGGTCCAGTGCCCGGAATTATGAGGCCTTGGGGCGATCTCGTTGATCAGAATGCCGCCGTCTCGTGTGACGAACATTTCGATGGCCAGCAGGCCGGTAAGGTCGAGCGCTTCGGCAACGGCGCATGCCGTCGCCAGGGCCGATTCGGAGGTTTCTGGTGAGATCTCCGCCGGCGCTATGGTGATGTCGAGAATATGGTTGGCGTGCCGGTTCTCGACGACATCGAAACATTCCATCGCGCCGTCCGGTCCGCGCGCCACGATCACGGAGACTTCGCAGGCAAAATCGACGAACCCTTCGAGAACGGCCCGCACCCGGCCCGTCTCTTCCCATGCGGCGGAAAGATCCTGCGGCGAACGGACCATGGCCTGGCCTTTACCGTCGTAGCCGAACCGCGCCGTCTTGAAGACCGCGCCTTCATCAATCCGGGCCGCCGCCGCCGTGAGCGTATCGGCGTCCGATATCTCGACCCACGGCGCGGTTCCGATCCCATGGTCGTTCAGAAACGATTTTTCCACGATCCGGTCCTGCGATACCTCCAGGATCTTTGCGCTGGGGCGCACCAGCGCATGCCGGGTGAGCCAGTCCGCGGCATCGGCCGGAATGTTTTCGAATTCGAACGTCACGACGTCAACGAGATCGGCGAAACGGGCCAGCGCGTCCGGATCGTTGTAGGGCGTGGCGACCACCGTGTCGCATACCTGGGCTGCCGGGTCTTTGTCCGATTCGCAAAAGATGGCGCACCGGTAACCGAGCTGGTAGGCGGCCATGGCGATCATGCGACCAAGCTGACCGCCGCCCATGATGCCGATAACCGAACCTGGCGGCAGCGCCGCCGATTTGTCGACTGTCATTTTCCGGAAACCGGAATATCGGCCACCGAAGCGGTCTGTTTTTCACGCCACTTGTCCAGCGCCGCCGCGATCTTCGTATCCGATGTCGCCAGGACCGCCGCAGCCAGCAGGGCGGCGTTGACCGCACCGGCGCGTCCGATGGCGAGCGTTCCGACCGGTATGCCCGCCGGCATCTGGACGATCGACAGAAGGCTGTCCATGCCTTTGAGCGCCCGGCTTTCGACCGGCACGCCAAAAACCGGTAGCGGCGTCATCGCCGCCATCATGCCTGGCAAATGGGCTGCGCCGCCGGCGCCCGCGATAATGACCTTCAGACCGCGATCACGCGCTTCCTTCGCATAGGTCGCGAGACGGTCCGGTGTCCGGTGCGCCGACACGATCCGGGTTTCGCACGGAACGCCGAGCGATTTCAGTGTATCGGCCGCGTGTTGCATGGTTTCCCAGTCAGACTGGCTCCCCATGACGATGCCAACCACTGGCTCCACGACAGGCGGCGGATCATTCTTTTTTCGGCGGGCAGGCGCTTTCGCCATGCGGGGGTCCTCTGGCGGTCGTTTCCGTGACAGGGGCGGCATTATAGGGGGGCAGGACAAGGGCGCAACGCCCGGGATTTTCGTCAAACTCTAATCATTCCTTAACAAAATCCGCCTTTACTGGTCCCGCTGAATCCAGAACCGAACCGTCGCGGGGCGACCGTTATCGCATGAAGATTTCACCAACCAGGTCAAGTTCACCCGTAGCCCGATCCGCCGCTGCTTACAGCCGGGCCGACGCAGCGGCTTCTTCACCGCGCATTGCCACGGATAGCACTTCCGTACTCGGCATACCGGAATCCGAACTGACGCCCAAGGTGCAGGGCGCGATTATGCGCCTCATGGAGGAGGTTGAAACGCTGCGGAGAGAAATCGAACAGTCGCGTCAGCGGATATCCTATCTTGAACAGCTTGCCGACCAGGACACGCTTGCTCCGATTGCCAATCGTCGTGCCTTTGTGCGTGAACTGTCGCGTATCATGGCGTTTGCCGAACGCTACGGCACGGCGAGCAGTCTGATCTATTTCGACGTCAACGATCTCAAACCCATCAATGATACGCACGGCCACGCCGCCGGGGATGCCGTTCTGATGCAGGTCGCGGAAACCCTGCTCGGGAACGTCCGCGAATCGGATGTCGTAGGCAGGCTGGGCGGCGACGAATTCGCTGTCATACTGTCGCAGGCCGACGAAGACCAGGCGGTGGAAAAAGCCGCCGATCTGGTGCGGCGGATCGAAGGGCAGACGCTAGACTGGAATGGCACGGACATCGCCATACACGTCGCGCACGGCACCTATACGATCCGGGGCGGCGATTCGGCGCAGGAGGCCCTGGCGGCTGCTGACCGCGCCATGTACGAACGTAAAATGGCAGGGCGTCGGAAAGCCGCGGGCTGACAATCGCCTAGGCAATATCGTCAGGAATTAACCGGCTTCGATACAAATGTATCTGGTCGCGCAGCATCAGTTTTCGCTTCTTTAGCCGCTGCATCTGGAGCTGGTCGAAGACGACTTCTTCGGAAATCCGCTCGATGACATCGTCCAGATCCCGATGTTCGGACTCCAACTCCGCGATCCGTTGCAGCAGGCGCTGCGTGTCGTCTTCTACCAACTCGTCCATGGCCTTCTCTCGGACCGAACCCCTGTGCGGATGTGTACCAGAAATTCCGGGGCCTGGTGAATTCGAAAGTGCCAGGCGCTTCGGTTTGTCTTGGGCAATGCCCGGGGCGGTGGTTACAATAATGCTGTTTCAGATGAAATTCACAGGAGAGCGCCATGATGACGGAAATGTCCCTGGAAACGCTAGAGACCCAGCACGCGGAACTGGAGCAGCAGATTGAACAGGAACTTAACCGTCCCATGCCCGACCAGGCCCTGATTGCCGATCTGAAGAAACAGAAACTTCGAATAAAGGACGAGATCGAAGGCCAAGCGTCGCACTGACGCAGGCTGCCCTTTTTCAGCGGTCGGGATTCAGTTCAGGCGCCGGTCACGCCGATAACGGAGATGAGACAGGAAACCTGAAAGGGGAGGGTTCTCCATGACAGGAGAATACGGAACCGCATACCGGCATTCTCTTGATTCTCCGGACGCGTTCTGGGCCGAAGCGGCAGAGGCGATCGAATGGGACCGGAAGTGGGATAAGGTCCTCGACGACTCGAACGCGCCGTTTTACCGCTGGTTTAGCGGCGGTGTCCTGAATACCTGCCATAACGCGCTTGACCGGCATGTCGACGACGGTCGTCGCCAGGCTGCCAAAGACGCGATCCGGGAAGATCCTGCGCGGCACAATGCAGAAAATCGCCGATTGCGATCCATGGACGATGCCCGCCACGATCGAGATTCCGGAGGTGCTCGACGAAATAGCCGATGCGTTGAAAACGTGCGGTTACGCCGGGAGCCGGTAATTTCCGTCACACATGCCGGCTTACGATTCTGCGTTCTTCTGAAGTCCAGCCATCCGTAGCGTTATACCGTTGTGCGACCGATTCCGGCGAATGCCATAACGGAATCGTCTGGCCGATCTGCTGCGCGGCGATCGTCGGCGGCGTGCCCTGTCCCGACCGGACGAGGCGTTCGACATGAAACAGTTGGGCATCGCCCTGCGTTGCGACCTCCCGCGACGGAGACCGCACCGGTCGGACGATTTTCAGTGGTGCGACGGCCGGGCTCTTCGACTGACCGCGGTGGACAGGGTCGATTGGGGAAATGATACGCATGCAGGCCTCCAAGTCTTTGGAGGAATATCGGCGCTTTATCCAAAAATTCAAGATAAATTAAGATATATTTCAGAATTATTATCTAAATGTACAATATTAACCAAGTAAATTAAAAATTATTAATATATTTATCTCAATTTATGATTAATGATAATTAACATTTTAGAATGATAATTCTCCTCCTTTAACGAAACTGAAACGAGTGCCGCCATATCCTTTGCGCTGAAATCTCGCAATCATGTTTCCGAAGACGTCGGGCGATGCGAATGCGCGCTGTCCCAGGAAGGGACGACAGGCAATGCAGGATGCGGTACATGGGTGATATACAGGCAGAGCTCAGGAGGTTGCGTGCCGCACTGACGGCGTCAGGCGATATGCCTTACGACTGGAACCTGGTCAGCGACAATCTGACCTGGTTTGGCGATGGCGGCGTGGCCGGTTTCCAGGACCAATCGCAGGAAACGAACGGCGAAGAATTCAATACGCGTGTGCATCCGGAAGATCTGGGCCGCCGACTGGAGGCGATTGCCGCTCTTGAGAGGGGGACGGCGGACTTCGAATGCGAGTTCCGGCTGCAGAGCGGAGACGGCGAATACAAATGGTACCACGACCGGGGTATCGCCGAATTCGACGAGCTTGGCAGGCCGACGCGTATTTTCGGCACCATGCGACAGGTCAGTCGTCGGATGGAGGAACATGCGCGGATCGAATTCTGCGCCAACTACGATGAACTGACCGGGCATTTCAACCGGACCCGGCTCCGCGAATCTCTCGACCAGGCGCTCTATTACAGCACGCGTTACGGTGTGACCGGAGCATTTCTCGTTGTCGGTATCGATAACATCAATATGGTCAACCAGGCGTTCGGATACGATGTTGCCGACGCCGTCATCGTTGCAGTCGGGCACCGGCTCGATCGTTGTCTCAGGGCCTGCGACATTATCGGCCGAATAGGAGGCGACAGGTTCGGGGTTGTGCTGAGCAACTGCCCGGCGGAAGACCTGCATGTTGCAGCCGAGAAGATCCTTGAGGTTTCGCGCAATACCGAGGTCGAAACCCAGGCCGGGCCGATCCATGTCACGGTTTCGATTGGCGCCGCCGTCTTCCCGGACTCGGCGCAAAGTTCGAGCGACGCCATCACAAAAGCTGATATCGCCCTGCAAAGCGCGAAGCGGAGCGGCCGCAATACGTGGTCGGTTTATCGCTACACCGAAGCGCAGCGGGAAGGGCATCGGCGCAATATAGTCATCGCGGAACAGGTAAAGCAGGCGCTCCGTGATCATCGACTTATCCTATCTTACCAGCCGATCGTCCGTTCGGATACGCTGGAACCGGAGTTCCACGAATGTCTGCTGCGGATGCGGTAGCCAGACGAAGAAATTGTCGTCGCAGGCCAGTTTATGCCCGTCGTCGAAGAGCTGGGACTTGTTCGGCTGATAGACCGCCGCGTTCTCGATCTCTCGATCGATGTCCTTCACACATATCCCGATGCCCGGCTGGCGGTGAACGTCTCCGCCCTGACCGCCGGAGATCGCTCCTGGCTTCGTCATGTCGTGAATGTTCTCCGTCACGAGCGCGCCCTCGCTGAACGTCTGACAATTGAAATCACCGAAACAGCGGGGCTCGAAGACGTTGAAGCCTGTGCGAAATTCGTTTCCGTTCTGCAGGAGCTGGGCTGCCGGGTAGCCCTCGACGATTTCGGGGCCGGCTATACATCTTTCCGCCATCTGAAAACGCTGGCAGTCGATATGGTCAAGATCGACGGGGCATTCGTCCGGGATCTCAAGGAAAATCCCGCAAACCTCATCTTTATCCGCTCTCTTCTGGATCTTGCCCGAAATTTCGACCTGGTGACGGTCGCGGAATGCGTCGAGGACGCCGATCTCGCCGACATGCTCCGAAGCGAAGGAGTCAATTTTCTCCAGGGCTGGGCGTTCGGCAAACCCGAGATTGAACCTCCCTGGATTTCTCCGGCAAAACAACTTCTCCCGGCCGTGCCTGCATTGACCGTCGCTACGGAGAAGCGTCGCGCTGTTCAATAGGCCGCCGCCCGGGTCCTCCCGGAAATTTCTTTTCCTTTGAGCTGGTTTGCGGTGGTCAGCCTGGCTGCGCCCTCGCGGTTACTGCCATGCGAATTTTGCATGACTCCTTGCTTCAGTGGTTAACTATATAACTTCCAGATTTTCTCAACGGGGACGATTGAATGACCGATATCGTAATCGCCGGCGCCGCTCGGACGCCGGTCGGAAACTTCAATGGCGCTTTCGCCGGTTTGGCCGCCCACGAGCTGGGCAGGGTGGCCATCGGCGGGGCTTTGGACCGCGCCGGCGTCGATCCGAACGATGTTTCGGAAGTCATCATGGGCCAGATCCTCACCGCAGGCGCAGGCCAGAACCCTGCGCGTCAGGCATCGATCGCCGCAGGTCTTCCGGTCGAAGTCCCCGCCTACGGCGTCAATCAGCTTTGCGGTTCGGGCCTCAAGGCCGTCGCGATGGGAATGCAGGCGATACGGAATGGCGATTCCGCCATCGTCGTCGCTGGCGGTCAGGAAAGTATGACCCAGGCGCCGCACTGCATGCAGCTTCGCGCCGGCAAGAAGATGGGCGACGCCGAACTGATCGACACCATGATCCGCGACGGGTTGTGGGATGCCTTCAACGGTTATCACATGGGCTGCACGGCTGAGAACGTCGCTGAAAAATGGCAGATCAGCCGCGATGAGCAGGACCGGTTTGCCGCCCAGTCGCAGCAGCGCGCCGAAGCAGCCCAGAATGCCGGACGGCTGAAGGATGAGATTGTCCCGGTCACCGTCAGGTCGCGCCGTGGCGAAACGGTGGTAGAGGCTGACGAATATCCCAAGCACGGCACGACGATCGATACGCTGGCAGGTCTGCGGCCTGCCTTCGCCAAAGATGGCACGGTCACGGCGGGCAATGCGTCCGGTATCAATGACGGCGCGGCTGCGGTCGTGCTGATGAACGGCGCCGAAGCCGAAAGGCGCGGCGTCGCGCCGCGCGCCCGGATCGTCTCCTGGGCCCAGGCCGGTGTCGATCCGGCGATCATGGGCTCGGGTCCCATCCCCGCCAGCCGCAAGGCGCTGGAGATGGCGGGCTGGTCGATCGGCGATCTCGACCTGGTCGAAGCAAATGAGGCCTTCGCCGCGCAGGCGCTTGCCGTCGGCAAGGATCTCGGCTGGAGCGAGGATATCGTCAATGTGAATGGCGGTGCGATCGCCCTCGGTCACCCCATCGGCGCGTCGGGTGCGCGGGTTCTTGTCACGCTGCTCTACGAGATGGAACGGCGCGACGCGAAGAAGGGGCTAGCCACGCTTTGCGTCGGCGGCGGCATGGGCGTCGCCATGTGCGTTGCGCGCGACTGATATTCAACACCGGAAATTCTGACGGAAAGGAATTTCATCATGTCTCGAACGGCGATCGTCACCGGCGGCACGCGGGGAATCGGCGAGGCGATCACCCTCGCGCTGAAAAATGCGGGGCACTCGGTCGCTGCGGTCTACGGCGGCAATGACGATGCCGCCAGGGCCTTCAACGAGGCGACCGGTATCCCTGTCTACAGGATCGACGTATCGGATTTCGAGGCCTGCCAGGCAGGCGTCGCCAAAATCGTCGAGGAGCTGGGGCCGGTGGACATCCTCGTCAATAATGCCGGCATAACCCGCGACGGCACGATGCACCGGATGGGACACGACAGCTGGCAGGCGGTGATCGACACCAATCTCGGCGGCTGCTTCAACATGTCGCGCTGCGTGATCGAGTCCATGCGCGAGCGGAAGTTCGGTCGTATCGTCAATATCGGATCGATCAACGGGCAGGCCGGTCAGTACGGTCAGGTCAACTACGCCGCCGCCAAGTCCGGCATTCACGGCTTCACCAAGGCGCTGGCGCAGGAGGGCGCAGCGCAGGGGATTACCGTCAACGCCATCGCGCCCGGCTATGTCGATACCGAGATGGTGCGGGCAGTGCCGCCCAACATTCTCGAAAAGATCATCGAGCGCATCCCGACGGGCCGGCTTGGCAAGGCAGAGGATATTGCGCGCGGCGTGATGTTCCTTGTCGCGGACGACGCCGATTTCGTCACCGGCGCGACGCTGTCGATCAACGGCGGCCAGCATATGTATTGAGATTGGTGGAGACCGTTTTCCGGCGCTCCGCTCTACTCAGGCGCGGTGTCGCGCATTGACGGGCGCGCGCTGAATTCATCGTACCATTTCGCGGTGCTGGGCCAGTCCTCGCGCCAGTCGCCCAGCACGTCTTTCATCCGGAACTCGATCCAGCCCAGCCCGCAGGCGACGGCGATCTGGCCGATATTGATAGGGCCGCGCAGGACCTCGTCAGCGCTGCCTTCGATCCAGTCCATGGCGCTTTCGAACTTGTCCCAGTGGCGTTCGACGACAGTCGCCATCCGCTTGTCTTCCGGCCGTCCGCGTTCGCGTTGAACCGTGATGGCGGCTTCGGTCATACCGTCGCCCAGCCCCTCAAGGCTGAGTACGCGCCAGCGTTGCGCCGGATCGTCGGGAATGATCTTTGCGCCGTCATGCAGGGAATCGAGATAGGCGCAGATAACCGGGGAGTCGATCAGGATCGAGCCATCGTCGAGAATCAGCGCCGGAACCTTGCCAAGCGGATTGTGATCGGCAATGTCGGAATCGGGGTCGTGATAATCGGTCGGCATCCGTTCGATCCGGTTGTCCTGACCGGTTTCCATGGCGGTCACCATGACTTTGCGGACAAACGGCGATGCTGGCGCCCAGCGCAGTTTCATCGTTCAAGCTCCCTGAATGAATTCTTTTAAAAATTATTATGCTGTCGATATCAGAAATTGTCTTTCCGGGTCCGGACCTCGGCGAAAACCGAAACCGGATCGGCGGGATCGAGTCCGACGGCGGCGGCGACCGATCCAATATCAGCGCGCAGGAACGGGTTGGTTTCCTTCTCCCGGCCCAGCAGGGACGGAACGGTCGGCTCGTCGCGCTCGCGTTTGTCGTCGATCTCGCGCACGTAATCCTTCAGCGCGTCATTGGTCGTTTCCACGGTCAGCGCGAATCGCGCATTCGCCTGGGTGTATTCATGGGCGCAGAAAACGCGCGTATCGTCGGGCAGCGCGCGCAGCTTCTCGATCGACGTCCACATCTGCTCCATGGTGCCTTCGAACACCCGTCCGCAACCCAGAGCGAACAAAGTGTCGCCGCAGAAAAGCGCTTTGCTGTTCGCGAAGTGATAGGCGATATGTCCGCGCGTATGGCCGGGCGTGTCGAAGACGGTGGCGGTTTCGCTGCCGAACTCGAAAATGTCACCGTCGCCTACATCGATGTCGATGCCTGCGATGCGGTCATGATCCGCGCGTGGGCCGACGATGGTGACGTCGTATTTTTCCTTGATTTTAAGATTGCCGCCGGTGTGATCGCCGTGATGATGGGTGTTGATGATATGGGTCGGCGTCCAGCCAGCCTCTTCCAGCGCAGCGATGACGGGTTCCGCGTCGGACGGGTCGACAATCCCGACCTGACCGCTTTCCGGGTCCCGGAACAGGTAAACGTAATTATCGGTCCGCGTCGGAACCTGTTTGATTTCCAGTGTAGCCATGTCGAATATCCGAATGCTCTTGAAATACCGGCGCGAAGCCTAGCAAAGGGCTGGCGGGCCGCCAACCGGCGGAGACAGATTTCTCCGGCGTTGAGAGGATTGATGGTAGAATCGCCGTCATGTGGAGCGATGTCGTTGATCTGCGCGATTTTTACCGGTCCAGCCTCGGACAGATGGCGGCCAGGACCATTCGGACGCGCATACGAAGCATATGGCCCGATCTGACAGGCCAGTCTGTGCTCGGGTTCGGCTATGCGACACCGTATCTGATTCCGTTTCAGGACGAAGCCGCCCGCGTCATCGCCGCCATGCCGGCCCAGCAGGGCGTCCTGCACTGGCCGGCTGACGGAGACGGGCGCGTATCGCTTTGCGATGAAACCGAAATTCCGTTGCCTGACGTCTCGGTGGACCGGGTCCTCCTGGTTCATGGGCTGGAATGCAGCGAGCAGCTACGCCCCATGCTGCGCGAAATATGGCGTGTCATGGCGGATGGCGGGCGTCTGATCGCGGTTGTTCCCAACCGCAGCGGGATCTGGGCGCGTCTTGACCGGACTCCGTTCGGGCACGGCCATCCATTCACGCCGACCCAGCTGTCCCGCTTGCTGCGGGACACGCTGTTCACACCGGTTCATATGGAAAGGGCGCTGTTTTTTCCGCCCAGCCTGTCGCGCATGATTCTGACCGCGGCGCCGGCATGGGAAAAGATCGGTTTCCGGTTTCTCAACACTTTTGCCGGGGTTCTGATTATCGAGGCGGGCAAGCAGATTTACGCGGCGATTCCCGCGCAGACCGGCGTACAGGTCGGTGCGCGCCGGCGCCGTTATGCAGGCACCGTGCCGCAGCAGTAACCCCGCTTATTTCTTCGAAAGCAGGAAAATCGCCTGTTGTCCGCGAAGGTTCGACATGATGCCCGCGGTACGGATCTGCCCTACCCGGTTATGCCGGTTAAGCGATCTTGCCTGAAGGACGGACAGGTCGAGCGCATCGCAGAGCTCGACAAAGTCCTGTAGCGAACACTGGTGAATATCCGGGTTGTCGTACCAGCTGTATCCCCCACCCGATGCAACCGGAATCCGTCCGCCTGCCAGAAGCGCGAGGCGTATGCGCCAGTGGCCGTAATTCACGAAGGAGACGATTGCGTGCCGGCCTATTCTCACCAGGTTCTCAAGAACCGCTCTCGGATTGCGGGTCGCCTGCAGCGTCCGGCCCAGAACGACGTAATCGAACGCCTGGTCGGGATAATCGGCGAGGTCCGTGTCGGCGTCGCCCTGGATCACGGACAGGCCGCGCGCCACGCAGGCGTTCACGCCGTCCTGGCTCAGCTCGATGCCGCGTGCGTCGACATCCTTGTCCGCGGCCAGATGCGCCAGCAGGGCTCCATCTCCGCAGCCGATATCGAGAACCCGCGAGCCCGGTTCGATCATGTCGGCGATAAGCCTCAGGTCGGGCCTCAGATCGCCACGAGAGATGCCTCCGTCGTCGAACGGCATCAGATCAGCCCTCGCCGCCGCGCCGTGCCGTCGAGGAAACCGCGCAGAGTCCGGTGAAGTTCCGGCTCGTCCAGGAGGAACGCATCGTGCCCCTTGTCCGTCTGGATCTCGATAAAGCTGACATTGGCCGCCACCGCGTTGAGCGCGTGTACGACGGTGCGGCTTTCGGCGGTGGGGTAGAGCCAGTCCGACGAAAACGAGACGACGCAGAACCGCACATCGGTATCGCGGAAAGCGCCTGCAAGGACGCCGTCATGCTCCGCGGCCATGTCGAAATAATCCATCGCGCGGGTGATATAGAGGTAGGAATTGGCGTCAAACCGGTCGACAAAGGTGCTGCCCTGATGGCGCAGATAGGATTCAACCTCGAAATCGGCATCGAAACCGTAGGTTACCGCGTGTCGGTCCTGCAGGCGGCGGCCGAACTTGCGATGGAGCGCTGCTTCCGACAGATAGGTGATATGCGCTTCCATCCGGGCGACAGCAAGGCCGCGCCGGGGGCGTTTGCCTTCCTTGGCGTAATTGCCCTGGCACCAGTCCGGGTCTGCGGTGATGGCCTGCCGCCCGACCTCATGGAAGGCGATATTCTGCGCTGAATGACGCGCCGCGCCGGCGATCGGGACCGCGCTGAACAGGCGGTCTCCATGCCGTGACGCCCATTCCAGTACCTGCATGCCGCCCATGGATCCGCCGATCACGCTGAACAGCTGATCGATTCCCAGCGCATCGATCAGCATTTTCTGGGCGCGGACCATGTCGGCGATGGTGAGGACCGGGAAGCGCAACCCGTACGGCTCGCCCGTTTCCGGATCGATCGAACTCGGTCCGGTCGTGCCCATGCAGCCGCCGAGAACGTTCGTGCAGATCACGTAATAGCGGTTCGTATCGATAACCTTGCCGGGCCCGACCATCAGATCCCACCAGCCCGGCTTGCCGGTGACGGGGTGCGGGTCGGCGGCGAACTGATCGCCTGTCAGCGCGTGGCAGATCAGGATCGCGTTGGATTTGTCCTCGTTCAGTAGGCCGTAGGTCTGATAGGCGATGGTAAACGGGCCGAATTCAATTCCACTGTCGAGGCGCAGCTTTTCCGGCGCGCCAAGTTCCATCCGGTGGCACGGAAGCTCGCCGTTCGCAATCTGGCTCAGTGACAGGCCGGATGTCGCCATTCCAAGCGGTTCCCGAAAAAATTCCTTAATTGAACAAGATAGCTATGTCGCTCCGGCGAATTTATCAATGTTTTCTTCGCTTTTGGTTGACGGCGGCTCGCGCTATAAACGCGCGGCCCGGTATTGGCTGTCCTCAGGCGAGGTGCCTCTATCCGGCGTTTGACGAGGCCAGAATGACGACCCCCGAATGACGAACACGGACGACAGCCTGTCCGATCTGCGCGGTCGAATCGACGAAATCGACGACGCGCTGCACGATCTGATCATGCAACGGGCCGATCTCGTTGCCCGGATCCGGGATGCGAAAGGCGGCACCGATCCGGTGTTTTTCCGCCCCGAACGCGAAGCGCGGATTCTGCGGCGGCTTTTGGCCCGTCATCAGGGCGTGTTGCCGCATGGCGTGATCGTTCGCATGTGGCGGGAAATGATGTCCGCCTTCGTCTCTCTCCAGGGTCCGTTCGCGGTTGCCGTCTGGGAAGGCGAGGAGGGCGCTTACTGGGATATGGCGCGCGATCATTTCGGATCCGGTATTCCGATGCGACGTCATGCAACGCCTCGCGGTGTGGTGCAGGCGGTCGCTGAGGGCACGGCCCAGGCCGGTGTTGTCCCCCTGCCCCATGGCGGTGAGGAGCAACCCTGGTGGCCCCTGCTGGGTGTCGGGGGGACGCAGGTAAGGGTTTCCGGTGCTTTGCCGCTGATTCCCGGAGGCAACAGTCGTTCGGGTGACCGGGAGGCGTTCGTCGTCGCGACCGGGCCGTTCGACGAATCGGGCGAAGACCGTAGCTTCCTGTCGATCGAGTGCGCTGAGGCCCTGAGCCGCAGCCGGCTGACCGCAGCGCTCGGGAAAAGCGGATTGACTCACCGGATGATCGTCGAGGCCGGTGGCGCGGTCACGCTGGACGGGCGCGTGCGCTATCTCGTGGAGATCGAAGGTTATTACGCAGAGAATCACGCCGCTCTGGCGGCGCTCGTCGAGGACGAGGAGATCATTGAAGCCGCCCGTATCGTTGGCGGGTATGCTGTCCCTCCCGGGATCGGCTGGGATGGCTCGAAGCGGGACGGCGGCAGATGAGCGTACCCGTCCCTCGCCCGGGGATCATGGAGCTCAAGCCCTATGTTCCCGGAAAGTCCGCGGCGCCGGGCAGCGCCGAACCGGTCAAGATTTCCGCCAATGAAAGTCCGCTCGGCCCCAGCCCGCGCGCGATAGATGCGTTTCACAAGTCAGGCGGCAGGCTGCACCGCTATCCCGATGGCGATGCGACCGACCTCCGTATGGCGATCGGAGAGGCGTATGGACTCGATCCCGCGCGCATCGTGGCGGGCGCCGGCTCCGACGAGCTCCTCTACAATATCGCGCGCGGCTATGCAGGGCCCGGCGACGAAATCGTTATGAGCGAGCACGGTTTTAACGTCTACCCCATCGTGACCCATTGCGTCGGCGCTACCCTGGTGACCGCGCCCGAGAGCGATCTGACCTTCGACGTCGATGCGGTTCTCGACCGGGTGACCGACCGGACGAAAATCGTTTTCATCGCCAATCCGAACAATCCGACGGGCAGCTACATTCCCGCCGACGAGATGCGTCGTTTGCGCGAAGGCCTGCCGGCGCAGACGGTTCTGGTTATCGACGCAGCCTATGCCGAATATGTGCAGAAAAACGACTATTCGGTCGGCGTCGAGCTGGTGGACGGGACCGACAACACGGTCATGACCCGAACCTTCTCGAAAATATACGGGCTGGCGGCGCTTCGTATCGGCTGGGCCTATTGCCCGCCCGCCATTGCCGACGTGCTCAACCGGCTGCGCGGCCCGTTCAATATATCGACGGCGGCGCAGAAGGCCGGCGTGGCTGCGGTTCAGGACCGGGCCCATATCGCCCGGTCGCGGGATCACAATTCGGTCTGGCTGCCATGGTTCGCGGCGCAGATGGAGGCGCTGGGGCTTCATGTCTACCCGTCAGCGGCGAATTTCGTGCTCGTCAAATTTCCCGACGACCCGATGAAGAATGCGTCAGCGGCGATGGAATACTATATGGAACAGGGGGTGATCCCCCGCGAAACCGGCGGGTACGGGCTTCCCGGCTGCCTGCGCTTTACCATTGGAAAAGAGGACGAGTTGAAGCGTGCCGTAGAGATTGCCCGCGACTTTCTGGCATCATGACCGATAAACCGCACTTCAAACGGATCGCGCTGATCGGCGTGGGGCTGATCGGCTCCTCGCTCGCCCGCGTAGTGCGCCGCGACGGTCTGGCTGACGAAATCGTCGGTTGCGCCCGGCGGCAGGAAACGCGCGACGCGATTTTACGGCTCGATCTAGCCGACAGCGTGACAGAAGACGCTGCGGAAGCCGCTACGGGCGCGGATCTGGTTATCCTTTGCACGCCCGTCGGTGCTTACGAAACGCTTGCGCGGGCGATTGGCCCCGTTCTGTCGCCCGGCGCGATCGTCAGCGACGTCGGATCGGTAAAGAATTCGGCGATTGAAGCTATTGCGCCGCATTTGCCTGACAATGTGCATCTGGTGCCGGCGCACCCGATCGCCGGTACCGAGAATTCTGGACCTGAATCCGGCTTCGAGACCCTGTTCGTAGACCGTTGGACCATACTGACGCCTGAAGACGGAACCGACGCAGCGGCGGTCGAAAAGATCGCCGCGCTGTGGCGCCAGACAGGCAGCATGATCGAGACCATGGACGCCGAGCATCACGACCGGGTTTTGGCGATCACGTCGCACGTGCCCCATCTGATCGCCTACACCATTGTCGGAACTGCGACCGATCTCGAGGAGCGAATCCGCTCCGAGGTCATCAAGTTCGCCGCCAGCGGATTTCGCGATTTCACCCGAATCGCGGCGTCGGACCCCGTCATGTGGCGGGATATTTTCCTCACCAACAAGGACGCCGTCCTCGAAATGCTCGGTCGTCTGAACGAAGACCTCAGCGGTCTGCAGCGTGCGATTCGCGATGGCGACGGCGAAAGCCTTCAGTCGGCGTTTGCGCGAACCCGGGAGATCCGCCGCTCCGTGGTCGAGGCGGGGCAGCACATACCGCCCCGGAACCCTGGCGACGCGGGGAGCTGATAGGCGTTTCCGGCGCGCTGCGATAGGATAGCGGGCGCAAGATCAGCCGGAGAGACCGATGGTCAGGAAATTCCTTATTCTGCCGCCCATCCTGATCGGAGCGGCCGTCCTTTGGTATATGGCGAGCGGCCGCGAAGGGCCCGAACAGAGACCCGCAGCGGAGGCGGCGAGGAGCGTACGCGCCATCACGATTGAGC
>Ga0181578_10000636_pt1 | contig 33539 bp, 43 predicted proteins | sample 071ome_21_FD_148659 | JGI IMG/M metagenome (GOLD analysis project Ga0181578, IMG submission 148659) | Coastal salt marsh microbial communities from the Groves Creek Marsh, Skidaway Island, Georgia - 071401CT metaG (spades assembly) | ecosystem: Environmental > Aquatic > Marine > Intertidal zone... | reverse complement strand
GTACCGCTCTCAATAACTTGGAGAGCGCCGGTAGAAGCAGAAAGAGCATCCCCCTCTGACCCAACACCAAGATAAGAATTGGCATTAGTGTCTTCCCAAGCCCATAGGCAGCGGACTATAGAACCCGTTGTGTTGCCAAAATATTTACTCCAGCCGCCCAGTTTTTGAATCAGACCGCCAAGTGTTCTGTCCGGAATAAAACGAATTAACTGGCTTTCTGAGACGGCCGCCTCATTTAATGCCGGGGTTTTATTTTGATCTACCCCCGGCAATATTTTGAATGCAGAATGCGGCATTCATTACCTCGTTGGAGTAGCAGTAGGGGATGGGGATTGGGATGACCACGCGGCCGCCTCAAATTTTTTCCTAAATTCTTCGGCAAGAGCGCCCTTTAGAAGTGCCTGATACTGACTTTCATAGCTCTGGGCCATAGCAGGGTCATCAGACTGTCGACCAAAGTTCCGTTGATAGGCAGATATATAGACCATGCTGGCCATAACGAAGAGGTCTGGGAGATAGTCCGAAATGAATGTCGTCGTGTTGCTTACAGAGAGACTGGCCGGGCGCTGCTTTCCTACAATCTCAACATAGTAAGTGTCGTCAGAGAAGGGGCCGACATAGAAAAGATTGTCGTTGAAGGGTGCAAAATACTTTGGCAATCCCGTAGCGGAAGACGAGCCATAAACACTGTCCAGAAATTCCTTCGTTGCTGGTAGGAGGGCGTTCCTCGTCCCAGCGTCCGGATCCGACGTTCCCGCGGGCGTGATAACGTTGATCTGCTCAGATACAACCAAAGTACCCGCAGGGACAGTAATCGTGCGTGTTCCGTTCGCCAACTGGTATCCAGTGACCGAGGTCGACGTCTGCAGCAGATCCAGATCGCGATAAATTCTGTTTTCAGCGTATGTAATTGCTTGCGGCAGGATAATCAGAAACTCGGCGTTCGTCTCCTCGACGACGGCCATTGTCGCAACTTGGGTTTTGTAGGTCGAGTAGGTCAGGCCGGTGGTCATAAAATTCTCCGCTAACGGCTAATAATATCATTCATTTGCCGCTTTTGCACCACCCCTGACGGCGAGCGTTGCTGACCTTAACCTCAACAATAGTCTGATCTGTGTCTTTTTTTGACCATGTAATTGGCTTCCAGACGTCACAAACAGCCGAATTAGTCGCGGCGATGCCCGTCATTTTCGCGCAACCGGCTGGGATCACGGCTGACAGCATCGCCAGCAGAAATAGCGTCCTGCGTCCTTTTGAGTATGTCAGCATTGTTTTCTGCCTCAATCTTCTTTCTTGCGGCACGTTTACCGCGGCCGTAGATCACGGCAACAGCGCCCAAAAGCCCAAAGATTGCCGCAGCCCAACGCATAATTGGGCTTACAAACCAGTTCATTAGCATCATTTGCTCCAGATCAACAGAGCAATAACGCAAAGGGTTAGCGATATACCTATCGCCTCGCCAAGAGACATTGCTATAGCAGTAGTCATCACGAAGCCTCCTCATCCAGACGCTGCTTGCGCCAATACCAGATGCCAGCGGCGGCAACGGCAATGACAATGAACGCAATCACCGCTGGCTTACCGAGAGCCTCTGAAAGCCCAGAAATAACGCCGTTAGCCTGCTGGAGAGTCGGAATAACCTCCTGAATGGCGGCAACCGCGCCTGTGCCGCCTGCAACAATGGCAGCGTTAGCCTCCTTGGATTTAGTGATCTTTTTGCTGGCCTCCGGCGTATCAGGAGATACGCGCCCCTCTTCCTCGTCAGCGGGCGCATCCAGAGACCGCCACATTTCGCACTCAGCGCGGCGGCGTCGCACAAGCCCCGGCAGCACCTTTCCACCGCCTCTTGTCCACTTCATCAGCTCCGCTGGCACGGCATCAAATCGACCCGCATTAACGCGCTTCAGAAGGGTAGACTTTTTCAATGCCCCCAGACCGCAATTGAAGGCAAAGCTCACTAGAACATCAAATTGATTTTGTTCAAGCTCAACCTTTACAAGTCCCTCTACGCCGCGTTCGAATTTATCCAAATCAGATTTTAATATTTGCGTTGCCTTGGGGCGCGTTATTTTCATGCCCGGAACGACAGATGGCTCCCCGGCAGAAGAGGTATGACCGTAACCAATAGTCCAGACTTTTGCTGGGCAAAGATACGCAGTAAGGCGGAGACCTTCAAATTCTTGTATTAGAGCCACGCCTGCGTCAGAAGTTTTCATAGTTACTCTACCATAAACGTAAGATTGGGGTGTTTAGGGTAATTAACGGTAATTTCCCCTTCTGGGCATTTATACCGAATATGAGCCAGCAGTGTGGCCCTACCCTTAGCTACTTTTTTAGGATTTTCTATTGTAATAGAATACGCGAACTTGTCTATATCCTTCCCAGCCGGGCCAGAGAATTTGGCTATGCTTGACTTGGCTTTGTGAACAAAAAGAGCCGAGTCGCGGACTTCAAGCAAAAACCCTTCAACCGAACAATCGTCTCGGAACTTTTTACGCGCAGCAACCACCTTAAAAGAACCATTCGCAGGGCCGTTGCTGATAGAAAAGTGAGTAGGAGCCCACTCAAGAATACGTTTGTCGGGAGGAAAAACCTTACCCCATAGGGTGTAACCGCCTGTAACAGCAGCGAAAATAGCTGTGACAACGCCGATAACTTTTTTCCAGTTTTCAGCGTCAGCCCACATATTACTTGTCCATTTTGTCGTCTAATTTATCAAAAATCTTTTGTACAATGCTTTCAATTCTGTTCATTGTATCGTGAAATTCATTTTTAGAAACATATGATTTTGGTAGATCAATCTCAATTTCATGCACGTCGTCTTTGAGCTTCTGTAGGCTGTCCCAGACGACCCTAGCCCACCAACCAATCCCAGCTAAAACTATAGCTAGACCAAAATTGATAAGAGTTTGGGCGTCAAGGACCACCGATATTCTCCACTAATACTCTGAAACGACCATGCCAATAGTTTAGCATGTTTCTTGGCCAAACGATATGTTAGCATAGATAGCAAAACGCCGCCAATTGTTCTTTTTTTGTTCTGTTTTGTATTACTCAATTTTCACACGAGTATGTAAGGCTTTGTACTTCTAATCTGGGCCATTCTGTATCTGTATCTGTTTCAGTGAAACTTGCGTCAATAAACTTCACTCGGTTGGTGGGTTGTATTGTTAATCGCCCATGATCGGTTCTCAAGAACATAAACTCTTTGTCTTGTGTTGGCTCCTCGGTAAAACCGTCACCTAAAGGTATAGCTGTGAACAAATACTTGCATGATATATCTGACCCCATAACTTTAGCCTTAGCCGATAATCCCTCCAGATAAGTATAAGCATGCGTTGAGAACTGGGGGCTATAACAATCCCACAGTTGAGACTGTTTAAGCGACCAAGGTTGCGGTGATTTACCCCAAAACAATGCGTGGGGAGGTAAATTGCGGTACACAGCACCATTTTCCAGTAAAACGGTGCATCCCCATACCCTGCCTACATGGCTGTGCAGTCCAAACCACACTGCATCGCAATTTTCTGAAGACCCTATAAAGGAACCTTCTACCGATACGTATATGTGCTTTGGCAAAGAACCTGATGCTGTGTAAAGCATGTGTTGTAATGCCAAAAATTACTTTTCTGGCTTTTCTTCCACATCTTCAGGGGGCGGTAACTGGCTTATAGCCTGCGCCTGCATTATTTGAATAAGTCCGGATACCTCTGCAAAAGGCCTTTGAGCTACAGCATTTATGACAACATTCCACTGATCTACAGTAAGCTCAATGGACAGCTTAACCTCTTCTTTTTCCATAATACCCTCTACCAAGGAAGTGGAGGAGAGACGACAGGAGGGTTGATTTGGTCCTGTATCTGCTTCTCCACGTTTTCTTCAATGCTTGCGACCTGTTCTGGCCCCATAGCATCCTTTACCCACCCGATAACTTGATCCTGCGTCAGATCAGCGTATGGGGTGAATGGCGCCCCCGCCTCGTAAGTGACGGGCTGTGTACCATATGACGTGCCAGCATACTCGCCGTCAACGCCGTTGACGCGCCAATGCACAGTGAAGACAACATCCGTCTCGCCTTCAGCGGTCGGGTAGCAGTCCATCTGCTGGACGAGCCAAGCGATAGTGGTAGCCATGTTAAACTCCTTAGTGGCTCCTACATGTTGTCGATGACAAAAGTAAATTGGTATTACGGTTGGGGATCAGGATCCGACTCTGGAATTGGATTTTCATCCCATTCAGGAGGCCTAGAAAAAGTTTGACTAACTGGATCATAAATCCAATTTATGCCTACATTGCCGCTGGATGGAGCGTCAATTACAAGCATACCATCTGGAGGTGTCCAAATATTATCATGGTCAAACACTATAACATTTTTTACAATGTTTTCATTTGGATCAACAATAAGTTTAGTTACATGTGTCATATTATACATTCCTTATTTAGGGAAAACTGTAACAATTACCATCCCATCTCCACCTGCGCCAGAAGTAGTAGACCAACCCGATCCGCCAGCGCCGCCGGGTACTGAGCCGTCACTCCCCGGCTGCCCCGGACTAGATGGCCCATCTCCACCGTTACCTCCGTTAGCACTCATGCCGCCTGCGTTATAAGTACTATAGGCACCACCGCCGCCGCCACCCCAGATAGAGGCGTATGCGTAGTATCCGCTGGATGAGTCAGCGCCGCGACCACCTGAAAAAGATGTGCTTTCTGTCCAAAAACTACCCCAAAAACCGCCACTCCCAGAAGAGCTGTAAGTACTACCGTAGCCTCCATATACTGTATATCCAAAGGCACTTGAAGAACCTCCATTATTACCATTCCACGAAGCACTTGTTACAGCAGCACCACCAGCACCGACAGTTATTGTAGCTGATGCAGGGAGGTCAGATAAATATTTCCACAGCGGCAAATACCCGCCGCCACCTCCTGCCTTCATCTGGCTGCTAGTAACTAAACAGCCGCTTGAGCCACCGCTCCATATCTGGATCAAAACACGACTGTCAGCATCAAATCCAGACGGCTTATTCCATGTGCCAGAGCTTGTGAATTCCTGAACATCTATTCCGCTACTACTTGCCGCTGTAGTTTGCGTCGTCCCATCGGGGAACTTAAAGCCGCCAGTGGTGCTTTCTACAGTACCCGCTACGGATAGCTTCTGGGCTGGAGACGATGTTCCTATACCGACGTCGCCTGAGCTGGTGATGCGCATACGCTCAATGCTACTTGTTTGGAAAGCTATAGGAGCAGCCTCTACTGCAATAAAATATAAATCTCCTGTACCACGGTGATACATCTGAGTAGATGCGTTCGCCCCAGTGTTCGTGCGAATAATTCTCGCGCCATAATCTGTGTATGTGGCGTCACCAACTAAGTCTATAAGACTATAACCATTTCCAGTACGGGTCTCGCCTATTTGCAATGAACATGTGTCTGTAGAACCATTTGCAGGCTTAATGTTCACAAGGCTGCCACCAACATTAACATCGCCACTAACAATAACATTACCGTTGACATCAAGCGCTTGTGTTGGAGAGCTAGTATTAATACCGACGCGACTGTTGGTGTAGTCAAAGACAAAGTTGGAAGACCCGGCGAAAGAACCGCTGTTATTGTACTGTATCTGTGTATCTGACCCACCGGGGCTTGCCGATATGGCTTGCCAAGAAGGTAAACCGCCACTGACAACCAAAGCCTGACCGTTTGTACCAATACCGAGCTTAGACAAAGTATTTGTGGCAGAAGAATACAGAAGGTCTCCGGTTGTGGTAGTGGTAAGCCCCGTGCCCCCACTTGTTACAGCAAGAGTTCCACCAAGAGTTAGCGTACCAGACGAAGTTATTGGTCCGCCACTCACAGTCAGGCCAGTTGAACCGCCCGACCCGTCAACGCTTGTAACCGTGCCAGTGTTTGACGTTTTGTTATTGAAGGTATTCCAGTCTGTGCTGGAAAGATAGCCGTCAGTTGATGTCGTAGCTTGGCTTATGCTGATCGCCGGAGTTGCGCCTCCAGAGGATGCGATTGGGGCGGTTCCGGTAACGCTTGTTACTGGCGCGGTTCCGCTGGAGGCAGCAGTCAGGCGTCCCTTAGCATCTACAGTGATACTAGCATTGGTGTATGAGCCTGCCGATACTGCGGTATTTGCTAAAGTCAAAGCGGTTGCGACATTAGCAGAACCGTCCACAGAACCGGAACCCGTAGCATCACCTGTGAAGGAAAGGGTTCTTGCTGTAGACCAAGCATCCGCAGTCGTTGCATTACCGGAAAGAGACGCAGTTATAGTTCCGGCGCTAAAATCACCGCTCGCATCTCTCGCAACAACTTTTGAAGCGGTGTTAAGGGATGTGGCGTCAACCGTAATAGTGCCACTGGTAGTAATCGTTCCACCAGTAAGATAAGTACCGGCGGTTATGCTGGTCACAGTACCAGTGTTTGATGTTTTGTTATTGAAGGTATTCCAGTCTGTGCTGGAAAGGTAGCCATCAGTTGATGTCGTAGCTTGAGTTATGCTTATGTCAGGAGTAGTTCCCCCAGAAGACGCAATCGGCGCAGTTCCAGTTACACTTGTTACACCGCCGCCCGTTCCATTTGATGCAGCGGTTATGCGCCCCTTTGCGTCTACAGTGATATCTGCGTTAGTGTAAGACCCAGCAGATACGGCTGTATTCGCCAAAGTCAAAGCTGTAGCGACATTAGCAGAACCGTCCACAGAACCAGAGCCTGTTGCGTCTCCAGTGAAAGACAAAGTTCTAGCCGTTGTCCAAGCATCGGCTGTTGTTGCCGTTGTTGCCGTCGTCGCATTACCAGAAAGCGATGCAGTTATTGTACCTGCGCTGAAGTTTCCACTAGCATCTCTTGCGACCACTTTTGATGCGGTATTGGCGGATGTAGCATCTACAGCTAGAGTACCACTTGTGGTTATTGTACCGCCGGTAAGGTAAGAGCCTCCCGTAACGCTTGTTACAGTTCCGGTGTTTGAAGTTTTATTGTTAAAAGTATTCCAGTCAGTGCTAGAAAGGTAGCCGTCAGTTGATGTTGTAGCTTGAGTTATGCTTATGTCAGGAGTAGTTCCCCCAGACGATGCAATCGGCGCAGTTCCAGTAACACTCGTAACACCCCCCGGAGACCCGCTTGATGCAGCGGTTATGCGGCCCTTTGCGTCTACAGTAATGTCGGCATTGGTATAAGACCCGGCAGACACGGAGGTGTTTGCTAGAGTAAGGGCGGTCGCAACGTTGGCAGAGCCATCTACAGAGCCGGAACCTGTGGCGTCACCAGTAAAGGACAGCGTTCTAGCTGTAGACCAAGCGTCTGCGGTCGTTGCATTTCCAGAAAGAGAAGCCGTTATTATATTGGCGCTGAAGTCTCCGCTTGCGTCTCTAGCGACAACTTTTGAGGCTGTGTTGGCGGATGTAGCGTCAACTGCCAGAGTTCCGCTTGTAGTGATTGTTCCGCCAGTAAGGTAAGAACCGCCCGTAATACTGGTTACAGTACCTGTATTTGATGTTTTATTGTTAAAAGTATTCCAGTCAGTGCTGGAAAGGTAGCCGTCAGTGGTAGTCGTGGCCTGAGTTATGCTTATAACTGGAGTAGTTCCGCCAGAAGACGCAATCGGCGCAGTTCCAGTAACACTCGTAACATAACTGGAAGAAAATAGATTAGCTATTTGAGCTGCTGTCACTCGTACAGATGTCCCGCCCTGAACAGCTTCAAGTTGTTCGGCGCCACTTAATGCAATAGCGACTGGTAGGTTTGGTATCTGTACGTTTGCCATCGTTTACACCGAAGTTATCGTTTCCCACGCACTGCCGTTATAGACGCACAGCTTGCCAAGAGTGGTATCGAAAACCAGCGACCCCTTACTAGCAGAAAGAGCTAATTTTTGAGCAGTCGTAACGTTTGGTGCAGTACTTATTGTCGCCGCCAAATTGGCTATCTGCTGCGAAGTTATCCGAACAGATGTGCCGGACTGAACAGCCTCCATTTGCTCGTCCCCATTAAGGCTGACCCCAACAGGTAAATTAGGTATTTGCACATTACTCGCGTATCTAGGCATTACAACGAACCTGTTCTTGGAACTTGATCAAAACCATAGGGCAAACCGGGATCACCATTGCCCGGAGCATCGGGATCGGTTCCCGGCTCCTCGTTATTTGAGCCCGGAGCAGCGCCAGTCTGTTGAGTAACACGAGTTTTGTCCGCAACGCTTGTGTCTTTAGTAGTAACACGGGTGTCGCCTTGAGGAACTGGAATACCGGTCTCCGCGTCGGTAGTGTTGTATCCAGAAACCTGACGTCGATCTATACTGTCCCAAGCATACGGTTCGACGCGCGGGTTGAGGATCGGAACCGGATCCGGAGGCACAACAATTGCCCGCAATTGGGGTTGTGGCTCGTCGTAGCAAGTATTGCAGACGAGCAGGCGCGTATTTTGGATTGTTGCTCCGCGCCAATCAAATTGCCAGCGAAGGTCGACGTGATTGTAGCGAAAAGAGCAGCGGTCGCATATCGCATGCGCCTGCGGATTTGTTGCTGATGTTCTGGCTCGGCCGGATCTGGAGGCGTATCCCATCTACCCCTCCTATCTGTAATACCCAGAGATCAAAGGCGAAATGTACTGCTGGGCCTGTTCTACGTTTTGAAGTGCTGCGATGTCGTAGCTTTCATCGGCCATCGCCTTCAGGCCCGGAAACATTTGTGGAGCCCATTGCTGCGCAAGACGGGACGCGAGGCCGTAAGCAAACGCCTCAAGCCAAAGATAGGGTATTTCCACCTGCTGGCCGCCAGTCATATTCGCGTCCTGAAGCTGCCGAACCCGATAATATTCTAGCGTTTGCGGGCCGTTGTCCGTATTTGGAACAGGCCACAGCGTAATTGTAGGGGAAACCAGACGATCAAACCAATACACTGTCGGGTAGCCCTGTTGTTCTTTGTTTGGATAGGAGGCGTATTCCGTTCGGCTTACTGGCATAATAATGCGATCAATATTCGCCCCGCTGTCGTCGTTACGGACGTATGCGTCCAAGATCATAACAGTGCTGGCGTCTACGTTATAGACAGATTGATCGGTTACGAGCGCAGTTGAAACAAGATCAACAGCCCACAGATTAACGCCTTGGTTGGCCCAGCGGGCAAGCATCAGGTTAGTGCCCATGCGGGCGCTTTCCATGTGCTCCTGCAAAATTGACGTATTACGCAAACCGCAAAGGTTGAACGCATACAGCGTCAATTCCCCTAGAGACGGGTTAAATGCGTAGGTGCCGCTTGTTGCCATTAGGTAAACCCCTAAATTGGGCCAGCCTGCACAATACTCAGTTCAACAGTCCCTGTCTGCAAGGCTCCCATGTAAATAGAGATTGCTCTGCAGGGGATGGTAAAGCCCGTCGCCGTATCTGCGGATACACCGGAAAGATTGGTTACGTCAAACCAATTTGCCGAACCGGCGCTGTACCCATCGGCTTCAGGATCGTCCAAAGAATACTGAATACTGAACGTTGGAGTGCCCGACGTAATAACCGCAGCAAGACCAATGTTGAAGGCGGGTTGAAAATCATCAACTACCACAATGTTGCTGCGGCCCGCGTTTGTTAGGCTAATTGTCTTGAATTGCATCTCACCTACCTCTTACCACTAGCTCTCGCGGCGGCGACATTGTCTACAAGATTGGGATACGGGCGCCCCGCGGCGCGTGCCTTAGCTTTGGCAGACTTAACCTGTTTTCGGTTAAGATGCTTTTCTTTGGCGTCCTTTGGCGCATCTTTTTCCCAAAAAGGTTTATCGGCCATGTCAGCAGTCCCACTTCCTGAGCGATTTATTGATCCGGCTGTTTGGATCCGCTGCTTTTGCGGAACCGGTCAATTTTCGTTTCATTCCGGTCATTCTAGCACAGAAGCTATCCTTGCGCGAGCCACCTTCTGGCTGCGGACGCTTAATGTCCCTGCCTTCGGCCCTCAGAGAAGCGCGACCCTTCTCATTCAAACCACCGGAGGGTGATTTACCTTCTTTCCTTGTCCACGCACCGGGCATGTCAATCTCCAAAGAAAAGACGGGGGGCACGGAGGCCCCCCGTAGACATTATTGATCAGTGGGAGGGGACGAGATCAATAATGTTGAGCCGCACCGCGCGGAACTCCGGAGCTGGCAGAAGAGAAAACTCCGCCGCCAGACTTACGGGGCTTGCGACCGGCATGAGCCTTAGACATTACGCCTTCAGCTTTCATGCCCATTTTACCGACTTTCTTCATGTCGTCATTCTTCATTTCAGCTTTGCCGCCTTTTTTGAAACCGTTGGTTTCAGCTTCGGCTTCTTTATAAACAGCGGCTTTGCCCATCTTTGACCGTTCTGGGCGAACTTTTTTACCTTTCATGGGAACCTCCTATGGTTCGATAAGATTAACTTACGACAAGTTTGCGGCTTGCAGATAGACGATAGTAGCGTCTGCGACACCGGCAGTTCCGTTTCCAGCCGTTGCTGTAAACGTAGCAACAACCTGAACATCCGTTGTACCAACGTCAGTAGCAGCGGAAGTCATGGTATCGCTGAAGGTGACGCCAGCAGACTGAACACTCGTTGCGCTCAAGAAAGCATCTGCGTCGCCACTTGTTCCGATGGAACAAGTTGATGCCGTACCGTCATCGTTTGCAGTCGTTACGTTCAGAACAGCGTAAAGAACTTTGGAATCAGCCGGTACATAACCGATGGTCGTGGTCGTACTAGCGCCAGCAATGTCAATTACAGCCGACTGGGCCATAACAACAAAACCAACGTTGGCGATGTCCGTACCAACGGTAGAGCCGGAAGTATTGAGGATGTCACCGGCCTTGATAGGACCAGTGAAGGTAGTCGTTCCCATTGGAACCTCCTGCACGATACGATCACACAGTCTGTGCAGCGTCCGCTAGGCCGGTCTGCGTGATCTATGGAGCCTAGAGAGAAGAGGCGGGACCGAAGCCCCGCCCCACAACCATTAGGTTGGGATCGAGCCGTAGATGGCACGCCAGTTGTAGTAACCGAACGAGTAACGCTCATATCCCTTTACCAACAGATTGTCGGTCGTAAAGTCGACTTGCATATCTGTTTCAAACTTGATCCTCTCCATGTAGGAGAGACCATCAATGTTTGTTAGCAGAAACCATGCGCGAGCGTTGGTTAGATAGTCATTGACCATATAACCTTCCGGCAAGCCGCCTGCGGTAGACATGATCGCGTTGACGTCGTTGTCTGCAGTACCCGGACGCAGTTCCGTCTTCGTAAGGCGGATTGCAACCGGCTCAAGGGCCGGGGGTACAACCAGACGACGGCCACGAGCGAACACCTTCAGACCAGCCTGATCCTTAAAGTTCGTCCGGATGGCAATCATGCCATTCAACAACGTAGCTTCATTGAGATCGTTGGTGGAGTAGTTCGAGATCGTGGCGCCATCAATCGGGTGATCCGAGGCAACAAGAGCCTTACCGTCACCGCCAATAGACGCATTGTACGTCGTAGCGGTGTTCAGCACGTTAGCACCGTAGATTTCCTTGGTCTGTGCGAAACTTTCGATCAATCCAAGGTTCGAGGGAGCAAACTGGCTCTTATACAGGTTGTCGTCAATGGCTTTGCGGGTGATCGCATAACCAAGTCCGATTTCTGTATGCTCTTGGTTGTAGATGAAACGCTCGCCAGCGCCGTTATCAAACGACGTCTGACCGCCTTCAGTCTTCAACTGAGCCAGACCAAGGAAACGCATTTCAGCGGTGCGTTCCAAAGCCATTTTCGAGTCGTGCTTCGTAAAGATCTTGTCGTATTGCGACGGGATCTGCTCATATTTACCTTCAATGCCGCGAAGACCGGGCAAGAGAAGGTCTCTAATGGAACTGAGATTTACAGCCATTGATCCTTACTCCTCTTAGATGCCGGTCGTGTTGCGTGATGCCAGATTGTTGAAAGCAACAACAATATGGTTATACGCAGCAGTGCTGTCGGCCCCATTTGATCCCGGAGGATCAGTAATAAGATCGACAATGCGGAACGGGTGAGTGGCAGTGGTTGCAGGTGTTTCAACAAACATGCCAGAGATGCCGGTCGAGGTGGAGCCCGTACCAACGTTCAACTGGATGTTGTTGTTGATGTCAGCGAAGCCAACGTTGCTGGAACCGGCCTGAACGACAAATTTAGCGTTCGGATCGTTAACAATGTAAGCCTCTACGTCATTTGTAGCGTCGGATCCCGGCCAGTAGTTCGACCAGACGGTGCGCTTCTGAGACGTCGACAGGTATTTACAACCGATAAAAACGCCAGCGATAGCGACCGTAGACGCCGTTGCCTGAGCAATATAGCCGGTTGAAAGCGGAATTACAGCGTCGCCGCTGAAGATAGCAGTGGTATCGTCTTTATCAATGGTCACGGCGACCTGCTCATACGTCGGCGCAGAACCGTTCCCACTGTATTGACGGAAACCGAAAGGCGCATTGGTATTCGCCATTGCGGTGTCTCCTATATGGGACTGCTTCAATCGTCGCTCACCGGGGCAACTAGAAGCTATTTTCAAGATTAACTTTCCGCACCGGGGGAAAGCGGGTCATAGACCTTGTTAACAAAATATTGGTTAACTGATTAAAAGTAAAGGGCCGCTCGTTTGCGGCCCTTTTTTGCTTTAATTCCAAATACTTATAAGTCTTCTGGAATTGGCATATCAAAGCTCTTTTTAATTTTTGGAGCAACGCGCGGATCATCCCGAGACATTGTACCCTCTGGAGTGCCAGCAAGCTGGGCCTCTTTGACACGCACTTGCTGTCGAGCGCGGCGAGCCTCGATTGCCCGGATTTCTTCAGAAATTTCAGTCGGCCTCTCCATTAAGACCATGCCCTTACGTTCAATAATGTTGCCGGACCATCCTTTTGGCATCATTGACATATGGTCTTTGTCTCGATTGAGGGGCACTGGCTCCCACCCATCGCGAGCGAGTTGAGTGATGTACGCCGGATCCTCTTCGTTCCAAACCTTGTGACGCTTCCACTCGTAGGTCCACCCGTCAGGGACAATGCTGGGAGGGACATAGAACTCATCCGTACCCTCATCCAGATCGCCCAAATGCTGCTTTAGTTCAGCGGCACGGGCTGCCGCGCGGGCACGGGGATCCATGTCCTTTGCTGCCGGGCGAGCCGGTTTTTCACCGTCTGCTGCGGGTGCTGACGCCGCCCGCTGTTCTTCAATTGCTTTCTGATACTTACTAACCATAACCCTCTCCTCAGTTTAAGCGACCTTCTTTGCGAAGCAACATCTTGTTCTCCACGTACTCTATTTCCGTCATGCCAAGATCTTTGGCCATATCGGCCTCCTCCTTGGTAAGACGCGCGGCATTTGAACGAGACCCTCCCCCACTGCCGGATCGGCTTACCGGGGCCGCAGGAGGCGCTGAACGCCGCTGGGTAGGCCTCGCTGCCGCCGACATCGGCTCCTCATCATCATCCTCGTGGACAGTAACGCGCTTGCTAAGACCAATCGTGTCTTCAATTTTGTGAAAATAGTCGTCTGTATCTGGCGAATAGCCATCGGCAACAGCCAGATTATGGGCGGCGACCATTTTTTGATACAGGCGCGGGTCCGTTACACATTGTGGGTTTTTGCGTACCCAGTCTGCGCTGCGGGGGGACAGTTGAGAGGCTAGGGCCTCTACAGGATCCGAATAGGACGGCTCCTCGTATTGCTGCTTTGGAGTGTTTTCCATAGCCTCTCGACCGCGCTCCAGCTCCATGAGCCGGTTTGCGTTGACAGACATGCCCTCCTGTATCTCCGCGGCCTTATCGTAGTCACCGACGGCCATCGCCTCGCTGTAACCATGCCTTAAAATTTCACTGTTTCGCTTAACAGTTTCGATTGCATTGACAACCAAGTGATAGTTGGTGTCTTGCGTCTCGTTTGCAGCGCTTACAGCGTATTCTCGGGCAATTCTTGCCTGCTTTTCAGCCTCAAATCGGGCATTTCTTTCTTCTTCAAGTCTTTGTTTTAGTTCTTGAATGCCGTCTTCAGGAGCAATTATGTCGTTTTCATCGTCAGTTTTGACAATTTCAACGCGATTATCGTTTGATTGCTCAAATTTTTGGTCATTTTCACTGGTTACAACCTCCAACGGAGCGTTTTTTTCGTCATCAAGCGGCACATCAATGTGTTCGTCTTTATCAGCCATCTATTTTCTCCCTCACCACACCTGATCTGGGTGCGTAATGCGGCCCCTGAACGAAACATCGTCCAAAATACGGCACAAAACACCATTGATAGTGAGGTTCCAGCCGTCTGATGGTCGGAAAAACAGCCAATCGCCGACATTTATGTCTTTTCCGTCAAACCACTTGCCGTCACTCTCTTCAAAAGCGCTGTGACCCTTAGCTAAAACAAGCCCGACCTTTGATTGAAAACGATCTTCCTTGGTATCGAGCAAAATTCCGCCGCGTGTCTTTTCTGGACGGATGTAGACGCCAACAAGAACCTGCGTGTTGAACATCTCGATGTCGCTTATGTCGCCAATTTCCTTGCGTAACGTGTCTGCAGGGTCGGCTTCATGCAGCATTGCTATCTTTGACATACTCTTCCTCTCTTATCCGGTACGCTCTTTTTGCTCACATATCTTGTTCGCCTCGTCACACAAATCTAAAGCAAATCTGAGACCCGCTACAAATCCGACGTGGTGGCGGTACGCGGCAAAGTCAACAGTACCGTTGCCAAGCGCAAGGTTTTCCTTACGGGCCTCAACGGCTTCTTGAATTAACTTTTTGAGTTCGTGCTCGAAGAAGGACTTATATGTAAGCAAAGAGTGCCCTCTCTTTACGCCCCCTCAATGTGTTGGTGAGACGGTCAGCGCGAGAGGGCACGGACGCTGACCGTCTCTTGTTTGTTGGAGAGCGGGTGAGCACTCTCCAAACAAACTCCTTACCGCTTACCTCTTTGCAACGCGGTTTTCTGTAAACGGCCTTCGCCCGAACCAGCACCCGCAGTCAAATCCGCAGGGGACTTAACCACAGTCCGGCCGCCGCGTTTGCGACCCATAGGAGGCATCATACCAGCAGGAAGACGGGAGGCTGCTCCCGGAGGCGGCGGAGGAGCGCCTGCGCCCGGAGGAATGCCCATACCCGGCGGGAGACCCGCACCGGCGCCCGGAGGCGGCATGACTGGGGAAGGTTCTGCGCCCGGTTGTCCGGGGGGAGGACCGCACATGTCTTTTCCCGCTCCAGAGGCAAGAATGATATTGACGTTCGTCTTACCACCCTTAGCCTTTTTGGTGCGCCCACCAGACTTGCGCATCATTGCGCCGGGATTCATCGGCATTGTCGCGGCCGGGTTCTGCAGAGCACGCAAAATAGCTGCAGGATCCTGCTGACCCATCATGGATGGACCCTGAGCCTGCGGCATAAACTGACCCATGCCAAGGCCGCCGCCATAGAACTTGCCGGGGCGTTCTGCCTTACCGCCCTTCTTCAGTCCCTTCATGCTCTTTTGCTCGTCATGCTTCTTGTCCATATCGGATGCTTCCCAATCCTTCATGGACATCTTGTTCTTCTTGGCGAGCTTCTTGTCCTGAGCCTCGTCCTCCTTGGAGCCTTCAAACTTCTTTGCTTTTCCGCCCTTCTTGTAGGGACTGCCCGAGGCGCCGACACCAAAGTTGAACATTTTGTCAGACACAATGTTACTGCGAGGATCGGCCATCGGGCCGCCGCCCATCTTCTTGCTGCGGCCGCCTTTCTTCATGCCGGTCTGAGCACGTTCGTATTCCTGCCGGTACTCGCGCGACGTGGTTTCGTTAAGTACGTCTGGGCCGACAGTGGTCGACTGCGACGGCGTAACGCTCTCACTGCGAGTGACCTTTGCTTTTGGAGCGGTTGCCGCTGCGGCGGCTGCATCCATAGCGGCGCGGTCCTTCTTGCTGTACTTGCCGCCAGCTTCACCTCTTCCGCCTCTTTGCTTCTTTGTACGGCCACCCCTTTTGAAGGGGGCATAAGGATTATAATATTCGACATCTTGAGGCGTCCCCGAAAGAAGAAATTCGGGAGTAGGAGCCATGAACAAGTCGTCGCGAAGAACTTCGCGAGTAGAAGGTTCGTCAGCGGGAAGAAAGTCGGTAACGCCAAGAGCTTCGGCAATGTCAAGAGCTTTGGCAGCGCCAAGAGCTTTGGCAGCGCCAAGAGCTTCGGCAGCGCCAAGAGATCCGCCTACTTGCTTCTTTGCGCGGCCGCCTTTTTTCAGGCCGCCAACATGCTTGACACCTTCGCGTTCTTCGTTCGCTTCTTTTCGGTTGCTGTTTGTTTTAGCAATAGCAAACTCTTTGGCCTCTGACTTATCGCCATTAACGAGGCGACCGCCAGATTTGCGAGCCTTACGGCCAGCGTGCTTAACGCCTTCCTTACCCTTAGCCTTCAGACCGGACTTCTTGACTGCCGGGTCTTTTGACAGGGGGCGCATTCCAGTCTTAACGCCAGCATTTAACGGGCTGGCCGGTGACCAATCCTGACTGCCGGGGTTTTCGTCGCCGCCACCGGCCATGCGCCGGGCTTTGGACTTGAGGGCCTCTCGGGCTTTCTTTGCAATATCATACATCGCGTGTTTCTCCTCGGAGTGTTGCCGGGCGTCCCCGGTTGCTGCCTAATCCTTGCTTGGCTCCGGCAGCGGAGAACCAATTTCTGAAGAACCTTGATCCGACGAAAGCACTGCGCCTGCACCCAAAGCCGCGGGTAAAAGACTGCGGATCGTCAGCATATCATATACCGGATGCTCTTTACCTCTTACACTTATCTTTCCAACCTCGTTGCCGGGGTACACATTGCCTTGCGTTGTTGGTTTAAGCCGTGGCTCGCTTTTCTCATTGGGATATTTTTGAAGATCAACGCCTTTAGGAAAATCTGCTCCAAGGGCGAAGTAGTGTTTTTGTCTATTTTCTGCGCTAACTAGGGTGGACACGTTCTCATATCCCTTCGGAACGTCTATCCACTTCCATCCGGCATTTTTCTTGTAAAGATTTGTTTTTGTTTTTGTGCTCCCCTTACCGGGAGAACCCGTAACTTCTGCCTGAACCGGATCCACCATAAATATAGGTTTTCCATCTGGAGTTACGCCAATAACAGCGCGAGACGGCTTCATCCCAGTCAATATTTCTCCAGTGGCAGGATCAATATATTCTCCTCCCGGCGGCCTTGCTCCTTCAGGAAACATTCTTTCGGGTTTAGGGAATACTTTTTTCCCGCCTCTAACAAGATTGAGTGCCGCCTTCAGTGCGTCAGAGACAACTTTGCCCTTACCCGCATAGCCTTCGCGCTCCTCTACCGGTCCGCCATCAGCTTTAGAGAGTAGGGGTATGTCTGGATCAAAAGTACCGACATTCCCCGTTGCTGACTTTAATTGCCGTTCTGGGAAGAAAGATATTATTTCCTCTTCTCTTACAGGTTGTTGCCCAATTTGCAGACCATGAGTGACGTATTCTTTTGGTTTTGATCCGCCAAAAACAATACCATCGTACCCGTCTTTTACGATTGCTTCACGCCATTCAGGAAGCATAACGTAGGGAAACTCTTTGCTCCCCTTAGCATACGCTTTCCTTGCCCAATCAACCATGTCTTCTGTATCAAGATATAGTGGGGTTTTTATGTTGGCATAAACGGGCATTACGTTAGCCCCCTCTCGGTATTCCCCTTTTCTCATCACATTATGAGAAGCTGGCTGTTTTTCGGAATAAGGAGAGAGCCATGTCGCCATGCCGCTCAATTCTGGATTGTCACCCCCGGCCCTCAGTGCCTCAATATTTGTCTTGGGAGTAGCATGGTATAAACGTATAGCTTCACCCGTTTCGTCGTTTATTATTTTAGAACCCTGCATAAACTTTTTTAAGTTAGCGGCTCTATCATCTTTAGACATAATCTCGCGTATCGCACGCAACGCCTTCGACACGACTGCGCCCTTGCCCGCATAGCCGTCGCGCTCCTCTACCGGTCCGCCGTGGGCGAACTGTTGGTTAGGGAAGCGTTCAATCAGCGTGTCGTACAATTGATCTTTAACCGGTCTGTCCCCAATATCCTTCTTTGGCGAAAAAAACTCGATGTTTTTAACCCCCTGCCGATTAAGTATGTCAGCAGCATCTCTCGCGTCTTTCCCCACGGGGATCAGAGCACCTGAAAAATCCGATAGAGGCACAACCCGCTGCGGTTTCCCCTCGAAATACAGGGAGGGCATATCGCGCAACCCCTTCAGGTAGTTTGCAACGCCCGATGCAAGATCTTTGTCAATATTGTAATTACGTCCAAGCTCGCCCATAATAGAACGTGGATCCAATCCTCCGTAACGTCGTGCGATACTAGCGACAGTCTCTAAATCCTTATTTGGACTCGACTCCGGCCCGTGCCTGTAAGAAGCCTCCGACATGCGACGATAGATGTCCATGTAATTCGATTTGGACGCGGCTTCTTTATATGCCTCACTATTAAGACGCGAACGGGCCGCCGCAAGCTCATTAACATTCCTGAACTCCGGCGTGATCTGAGAGCGTATGCTTCCCTCCGAACCGCCGAAGTTTTCGCCGCCCCTTATGCCAGAGGATTTCATTTGGCGAAGAATGCTCTGTATCGTTGCTTTGCGAGTGGAAGGCTCCCCGTACTTGTTATAAATCTCAAAATAGGGTTTATCGTCTTTGAAAAAGATTTCTGGCATACGAGGCGTGTAGGCGTCCGCCGCAAAGATCGGATTACGAGCGCCGGGTATAGCTAACTTTTCTGGATCGCCAACGAGAGTAATATTGCCGAAATGCCTAAGAGGCTCGCTCGGCTTGATAACAGCGGTGCTGGGAGACGGCATGCCACCGAGCTTTTCATATAGCTCCAGAGAACTTGGTCGCGTCTTGTGTACGACCATCATACGCTCTTTTCGAGGAAGGTCTTTTGCGCCTTCCATCAGCTCGCGTATCGCACGCAACGCCTTCGATACGACTGCGCTCCCGCCCGCATAGCCGTCGCGCTCTTCTACCGGTCCGCCGTGGGCGTAACCGTACTTTTTTATCCGATCCAAAGCCTTACCGATACTATCTATAAATTCTTCATTTATCGGTTGGGCCTGTTTCTGTTCGGTGAACATTTTTCTTGAGGAACTCCGACCACGCGGATCCGGAGACATTGGGTGCATTATCTCGCCAGATTTTGTTCTTTGACCCAGTATAGCAAGCGTCGGTGTCGGTGCTACGTCCTGTGTTGGTAGTAGGGGAACATCCATAGTGTATCTTCCAGCAGATACACTGGGGTAAGTTGGATGTTCAAAAACAAGAGACGGCTTCACTTTACCGGTAGTGTCGAACTTAACTATTCTTCCTCCAAGAACATTTTGCGGAGATACTTTAAATTCAGGGTCACTCACTGCAGCGCGAGTCACACCTACATTTGGAAAACCAAGTTTCTGCCACTCAGTCTTTTCCATAAACTTCATAAGGTCTGCCCTATGAGTAGCACTCGTAAAAATATTTGCGGCATTAAGAGCATCTTTTTCTGTTTTTATGTTTAATATGCCCGGCCAATTTTCTTTCATCAGATTGGCTACTTTTTCTCTATCCCCTACCTTTTGAACGAATGTTCCTTTCTTTACAGCAGCATCAAAAGCCTTTGCAGCTTTCTTTGTTATTTTAGACCCCGGTATCTGAGACATCATAGCATTAAAAAAATCGACGGAGCTATCGACCGCCGTTGGACCCATCGGGGAATACACACCAAAAACTGGCCCTCGTTCACTAAGAGCCGCTATTTTGTTTTCAAACGAAGTCGTGTGACTGGGGGCGTTTGCCCACACTGCTCCGGGGTTACCCTCCAACATATATTTTGGGCCACCATGTAATTTAACCGCCCACGCGGTTGGCTGCCCATTTATAGAAGTTAAAACTCCCTGATTTAAGCGGTCACCGCCAACATTTAGAAATGATCCGCCTTTACCAACGTTGTAGAAATCTTCCCAGCTACCTTGTTTTGGACGATGAGGTACTATGCCGGGAAGAGGAGATATGCCTGCAGTCACATCTGAAACAGCCATTGGAGGCTTTGTCTTAAAGTATGTTCCACTGCCAAACTCAGAACCGCTTGGCACCTTGTAAGTTTCTAAGATACGAAGAGCCTCTTTTACAATTTCTGGGTCAGAGGATAACGGGCTTAGAAGTTTATTCCGAGCAGATATTTGGGCAGCAACTTTTGCAAGATCTGATTCTAATGGGGCAACGGCTTTATAAGCCTGAGACCCCAACCCACTATTGTGCCCTATAACCGCAGAAGCTATCTTTTTCGCTATATCTAATTTTCCCGCTTTAGCATCATCAGGAGACATCACTGCTGCGCCCGTTGCGCCAGCGGCGGCGGCCCTACCTGCAGGTGACGTAAGCACGCGACGTGCTGTACGAACGGCGTTGGCAATTGGTTTGCGAGCAGCCGCGGCAAAAGGAATGCCAAGGGTCGCGGCGGTAATAGCGGCCTCCCCTGTATTACCCTTGCGATATGCTTGTGCAGCGTCAATCACTGTAGGAAGAGCGAGAACGTCTGTAAGGCCAACACCATACGTCGGGCCGAATAGAGCTTCACCGGCACGCCTACGAAGCTCTGATCCGTAAGACGGGCCGCCTTCGCCCGCAATGACCGCCGCGGCTTTTGCCCTCCAATCATCTCTTGGACGAACAGTCGCCTCGCCCGGACGCACCGGGAAGTTCCTATAGTTCTGCAGCGCCCTCTGCCAGCCCTCGCCGTCAGCCCTGACCTCTTCACCTTCTCTAGGCTGAATGCTTGCCGCGGTGTTACGCATTCTTGCGCGTCCACTTAACGGTTCATTAGCTTCATCAACAACAGGAGTATCCGCAAAACCACCGTCTGCCATGACCTGACGGCCAACTTCCGGCATATATTCGGTCGGATATTCGTCCTCAAGCAGCGCAGGACCGCCGTCGGCTTTTTCTACGGGAAGGAATCGGTATTGTCTTTCACCAACACTCTCAGCCAATCCTTTATTAACAAAACTATTCCACAGTGCTTCTGCGTCAGGTGAAAGTTCCGTTATCATTTCGCCCTGCACTTCCCTCGGCGGAGAAGAGCGCAATGGATTTCCCGTATTAGCAAGACTTTCTTTGTTCATACGCTGATAAAATTCACTCGCAATCCCTTGGCGACGCATTTCTTCCGGCAATATGGCGTTCCTTACGACATATCCCTCTGGAGGCTTATGGACAGTGAACATTGACGCTCTACCGCGCACCTTATTTGGATCTTTTATTATATCGTAAACTTCAAACGGGCCTTCTTCTGTCTTAAATTTCATTTGAGATAAGAGTTTTTTCACAAGACCGCCGCCCGCAAAGCCGTCGAGATCCTCGATCATCTCTGGCTCGACGTACTCGAGCGCAATCTCGTCTTCTGGTACAAAGTCCTCTTCGACGTACAGCGGCTCTTCGTATCCGTAGTCATCTTCGACCGGACCGCCGTCAGCAAAGCCCTCTAGATCGTCAACGATCTCTGGCTCGACGTACTCGAGCGCAATTTCGTCTTCTGGGACGAAGTCCTCTTCGACGTACAGTGGCTCCTCGTAGTCGTAGCCGTAGTCATCTTCGACCGGACCGCCGTTTTTGAAAAAGTCGTCATTCTCTAATGACGCTACTTCAATCTCAGGATCAACCGTAGGAACATCAGTAGCAGCCGTCTGATCAATCTCTGGCGGACGGGCAGGTGGTATCGGCACAAATGCGTTCTTTGTTTCAGGAGCATCGCCGATACCCGGCGGCCGTACAGGAGGTATTGGGACCGTTTCGGAAGGCGGATTTGCGAGCCTATTACGCGCCGCCTCTAGCTTTGGCAATTGGTTGCCATAGACAAAGAAACTATGCGGACCTACTTTTTGATGAAACGTAAGATCTGTGCCCCCCTTTTCAGCTACGCGACGATTATAATCCTCGGACGCCTGATTAAAATTCATAATGTTCTTGTAGGGTTCCAGCTCCTTAGCCTTGTTGCCCTGCAAGAAGTCCACTGCGCGTCGGTAAGCCTCTTCTCTGGCCTGAGCGTTGGTCCGTACACCAAAGGTATTACCCGCCTCTCCATAGAGCATAGTGGCTAAGGCCCTAACGTCTTTTGGAGAAAACTTACCAAGAGAGCTTTCAATCCCTTCAGGATTTATACCCGACCGCGTAAAATAATTATTCAGCGCGTTAATATTTTTTGGATTGTATCCAAGAAACTGTTTAGGGGCTGTTATAACATCATACAGAGGTTTACCTTGGGCAAGAGACCGGTTGTATGCCGCAAGAGCTTCCAAATACCCGGTCAGTCCCCCATTGGCATAACCCTCAACTTCACCGCCTTCGGCAAAACCGGGGTTGAAGAAGTCAGCAACTTCGTTAATCAAACCCGTAACCATGCCGCCGTTGGAGTACTCGAAATTCTCGTTCTCTACGTCTTCTGGCTCGGGAGCATTATCCGGCTCGACGTATGGGCGCAGCTCTTGCAACGCCTGATCGGCGCGGAAGAAGTCTGCCGAGCTTTCGGGATTGCCCCAGTTGATTACGCCGTTCTCGACAATTGGTTGGCCGGTAGACTGCGTGGCCTCTCCGCTCAGGACGGCGTTGGCGACGGCCTTGGCGGTCGCTGCGGGGCTCGTGACGGCCTTGTAGACTTGCTGCGGCACACTTTTGGCGGCGGCAATTGCTCTGGTTACTGGGTCTTTGCGTTCAATGGGATCAAGCCTGTGTGCGTATGCAAAGGATGGGAGCGTCGGACTGTTTTTGTCGCCAATGTTGAATGGCGCGACTTTCAAACCATTGTTAGCAATCAACGAAGGCAGTTCAATCCGCGGTTGAACAGTACGCGCTACGTTCTTTACAGCGCGTCTGTCATGCAATTTTGGATCGTAAGCACTAGACTTGGCGGACGCTCCGCTTTTTGGGTCCGGCATGTCAGCGTTAGCGTCAGCTTCTGGAAGCCTGCCGTCAAAGGGAGGCAGCCCACGCCTTCTGAGTGCGTCTATTAATCTTTCTTCGAACCGCATTTTTTTAATTTCGGGAACTAAGCCAAGTATCGCTTTATTCATTTGCTCAGGACCCTGCACCGGAGCCATCGCACGCCTCGTCTGCTTCATGCGCATCGCACCCCGATCAAGGCGACGGAAGCTGTCGGGCGAATAAGACTGGCCCTTTGGGACCAAGCCGCGGCGACTAAAGCGCGTGTAATCGTCCATTTTCTACTGCTCCGGCAGGGTATCAGGACCGAGGTCCATAGGCATTTGACCAACCTCACCCTCACCGGTCAGTGGATTTTCATTTGCTTCGAGGCGCTGCACCATGCCCGGATCCAACACACTCTCAATGATCGGCAGACCCTGCGGGTTCTTAGCAATGTCTTCTGCCAATCTTACTGCAGCCAGTCGCTCGCGGCTCTCCCGGTCGCGTTTGCGGTTGATGGCGTCGAGCTGCATATCCTGCTCTTTGATGTTCATCTCCTGCTGACGGAGCTGCATGTCCATCATCTTCAGCGGATCCGCCTCAACACTCTGCTGCTGCACGCCAAGAGCTTGCGCCTCGGCCATAGTCTTCTGAGTATCGGCCTGCAGGCGAGCAATCTCCGCCACCGTCTTCTCGGCCGCAAGCGGATCCTGCGCCACGCCCTGCCCCTTCTGCGCGGCATTAGCCTCCGCAGTAAGCATCTTGGCGTCAGCCTCCTTCTGCTTAATGGCCAACATAGCCTGAATAGCCTGCTGCTCTGGCGGCGGCTTGGCGGCCAGTGCCCCCGGAGGCACCATGAACTGCTGCGGGTTGCTCCAACCCATTGCCTGCAGGGCGGCGGTATCGATGGCAATCGGATCGTACAGGCTCGGATTGGCCGCCTGAAGCTGCTTCAGGCCCATGATCTTCATCATGCGCTGCGCGTGGCTGGCAGTGTTTGGATCCGCTTGCGGGACCAGATCGCAGTCGTCCAACGCCTTCAGGAACGTCTGCTCGTCCCATTGGTTCGTCATGGCGTCCTGCTTCTGCCAGAAGCTCTCCGGGTTCTCCTTGAACGTCCGGACCAGCAGCGAGAACTCCTCGGCCTGCGCGGCGTGCATGCGCTTGTGAACGCTGTTCAACACCTTCGTGGCCTGATCAATGATGGCCAGCGTTGTGCCAACCGGAGCGTCCGGGCGCCCCTCACCGACCTGCTGCTCGCTCGTGCCCCCAATGCGCATGCCGGTCTCGGCCATGTTGTTGACCAAGTTCATCAGCGCAGCGCCGGGCTCCTTGTAGGGTAGCGGCATGACAGCCTGATTGATCGGCATGCCGCCGGTCTTGACTAGGGCACCCCCGCCGGGCGGCACGCGGAAGATGTTTGTGTTCTGCCGTGCGCCGGTGTCGGCGTACAGGAAGCCGGGGAAGTTGGCGTACATGCCCGCGTCCAACATCTCGCGCCAAGCGGCAGTAATGGCATTCGTCGTGTTGCCAAGGATCTGCAGCAGCCCGATGTCGTAGAAGCCAAGGCCGGGGACAAACGTGTACTTGACGAAGTTTTGCCTCGCCTCCGGCAGTTCGGTCTCGTCCATGTCGTAGTTGCGCACAATCGACAGGATCTCGCGGGTCGAGACATCGATGGTGACGCGATACGGAACCTCTAAGCCACTGACCTTACCCTTATATCTGTGCTCGAAGCCGAGGATGTCCAGCTCGCAGTAGCACTCATAGATTTCCCGGTCGCGGTCTTCCGGGCGGAATACGCCCTCAGATATTCCCTCGACCGAGCGTTTTTCCCGCTGCGCGGCGTCAAGCTGCGCCTCCTTCGGTGCCGACAGGTCGGTGTCGCGGTAGACGCCGAGGATTTGCAGGCGGCGGACGGTCGATGAACGCATCATTACGCGATGCGTAATTCTTTTGGCGTTGCGCAGATCGGTCGCAGCGTTATTGACGATCAGGTCTTCGGCATCGACGCTCTCGCTGACCGGTCGTCCGCGCAGTGGGCAGAAGTAGACCTTCTTGAAGGCCGTCCCGCCAAAGCCCAGCATCAGTAGCATACGATCGGTGTCGGGGTAGTATTCAGTCGCGGTGCTGGTCAAATAGTGGTTCAGATCGCGTTCCAGCGCATTGGCGAGCTGGTCTTCCTGCAGTGTCGGCGTATTGTCGTCGTTGCGGATCTTGACCGGCCCATCGGTCGGCAGCAACTCGCTGCGGGCATTGGCTTGGAAGCGCAACACGGCCTCCAGCAGTAGCGGGTGGCGGACTTGGCTCATGCCCTCAACCGGTGCGCCGTCAGACGCCCCCTGAAGGTTTGGCACCTCCAGCTTCAGGCCGAGCAGCTTGATGCCGGTCGCCCGGTTTTCGACCCATTCCTTGCGGCTATCGATGTCGTCGTCGATGCCTCGCAACAGGTCGTCAGCAATTTGACCAAGCTCGCTCTGCGGAATGTCTTCGACCAGATTGTCGAACCACTGCTCCTGCCTGCGCTCCTTACGGTTAATTGGCTGGCCATCGAGCGACACAGTCACTGAGCCGTCCTCGTGCTCGATGCGGAGGATATCGCCGTCGGAATTAATTTCAGGAACGTCTTCACCGGCCTCGATGATCACGTCAGGCATGTCGGCCATATTCGGCTCGGGGAGCCCCGGAAGGCGAATGGACGGGTTTACGAGGCCCGGTGTCGGCATAATCAGTTCCCTGCGTTCTGCTCGGCCAACAGAGCTTGTATGTCGTCGACAAAACGTTGGATGCCCTGCTGCGCAGCGATTGTATCATTCTTGGCCAAGATTTCATAGAAGCGGACGTAGTCGTGCGGCTCTCGACCCCAAACCTCGACCTTGAATAAGCCGGGCTTTTGTGGAGTGGATGGTCGTATTGCGTCTACGATTGCGTTTGCGCCAATAAAATCAGTCATTTGTACCTCACACGGGATAGAGTGGCGCAGGCGTTTTACCACGGTGGCGCCTTCCAGCGTCAATCTCAGCTATACGCTCAGGAGCCCTGACGAGCAAGCCCGTCTCGCGCATGTGTCGCAGGGCTTGACTAACCGTGTCGACCAAGTCGTCGTGCTTCGCTTTCGGAAAGACCTCACACTGCCGTATGACCATGTCGGCCCAGCTTCGATCCGGCGCGTGGATCATGCCCTCAGAGAACAAATGCTGAACGCTGTAGAGGCGTGCCAGCTTATCGATGCTGCCCGGATTAATGAGCTGCACGGCCCAGTCCTCGTGGCCATACAGGCGCCGCAGCTCCTGCGCGACGCTCAGGCCCGACGCCTTGCCTTCGACGAGCAGCTTGTCGACCTTCATCGCCCGGCATGTCTTGGCAATCTTTGCCACAAGATCGGCCAGCTCCAGCCGCTCCTGCCAAGCCTGCATCAGCATGACGCGAGGCGTCGACTGCGGATCATCCGGCAGCAGGTGCTTGATGCGCATGCCTTCATCAAACCTATTGGCTTCGCGCGTGCGGCTACGCCGGTTGCCGTCGCGGTCCGACCAGTTTTCGGCCGTGACGCTGTCGAGATCGCCCGAGAAGACTCCCCAGACGGTCATGGCGCTGTAGTCGTTCTCGGTCTTTGTCGTGTAGGCTGTGTCGATGCTGGCCACGACGTAGTCCATCGGCGGGTACGCATCACGCGGCCACAGAGCCCACCAGTCAGACTTGATCACGCCGCCGCCGCGTGGCGCAGGCTCCTGCTGGAACTGCCCAGCGGTCGCGTATGGCCCCATGACGCGCTTGTCTCGCTCGACGACGTCGGCCGGGAAACGCTCTGGAAATAGCAACTCACCATCAGCCTGCCGCGGATCCTCCAGCCCGAGCCGGGTCGCCATCGCGCGTCGCGGATCGTATTCCATCGGCAGCATGACATGATCGTAGCCGAGCTGCCGGTCGAGGATCACGCCGCTGACGTCGTCCTCATGAAGGCGCTGCATGACGACGACGATGGCGCTGCGGTCAGGATTGTTGAGGCGTGTCGGCACGGCCTCTTGAAACCAGAGCGTCGTGCTCTCACGCTGCTGGTCGCTGTTGGCCCCATCGACGCTGTGCGGGTCGTCGATGATCACGCGGTCGCCGCGGGAGCCGGTGATCGAGCCCGCTGCGGCAGCCTGCCGAAAGCCGGTGGCGCTGTTCTCGAACTTGGTCTTTTGGTTCTGGTCGCCGGTCAGCTCGACGCGGTCGCCCCAACGCTCCTGATACCATTCCGACGTGATCAGCCGCCGCATGCGTAGACCGTCGCGGATGGCGAGGTCGAGGCTGTGTGAGGCGCAGACGTAGCGCATATGCGCCATGTCCTTCGGCCCCCACTCCCACGCCGGCCAGAACACGCCGACCAGCAGCGACTTCATGGTGCCCGGCGGCACGTTAATCAGCAGGCGATTGTAGGCTGACCCATCGTCCTGCTCGATGCCAGCAGTGATCGCCTCCAGATGTGCGCAGAGAAAGTCAATGTGCCACCCGTGAATGTACGGCTGGCCCGGCTCAACAATGTGCCACGCCTGCTTAACAAACTCAGCAAGATCCTCTTGACATTCACTTTTGCTGATTTCTCGCAGCGTTGATGCAATGTCGACGCGCTGATCACCTAAGATTGCGACAGTTTGCACTTCAAACCCCAATCGCGACGCAATTTGCTCCACGGCGCTGTCGTCTTAGCCAGCCGCAGATATTCCTCGTCCACGACAGGATCATACCATTTTTCCAACGACATCGCGATGTTGTGATCGTCACTGGTCGAATAGATCAGGTCGCCGTCAGGGTGCTCGTAACAAAAACCGAGCTCTTCATCGTCCAGTTCAGATCGACGCAGCCAACCGAACTGCCAGTGCCAACCCCTGTCGCGAAAGTAATGCTTTGTCATGACCAACGGCCTCCTGAATAAAGCAGGTCTAACCCGTGCAGCACGCACTCGTGCTTACGTTTCTCAGCGTCAGAGATAACACTTTTCTGGATAGGATCCTTGTGCGCAATGTAAATGTGTATGAGCGCGTCTCTAACATTCAGACCAATTTCTTCTGCGACCGCCGGTAGTGTGCTTGGTCCGCGATACTTACGCATGAGAGCAGAACGCTGCTCATTCGTAATCCTCGGCATCATCATCCACCGCTGCATACGATCCATCCTGTTGCTGCGTCATCAACAGCACTCTTTTTAGTGCCTCACGGTCTTCGACCGCCAATTGCTTTACGTCGATTGTGACCGGCTTCAATTCGATTGGAGCCCCACCCGGCCCGCTGACTTCGTGTCGCGACACGTCGCCATAAATTCGCGGCGCGATCTTCATCACGCGCCACTGGTAGTGATTCAACTTAACCCGAGTTGAGTTAACATTGTCCTCGGTGCAAGCGTCAGCAATCCGCTTCAGCTCGTGCATCTCGTGATCCGCCAGCGCCTCGCGCGCACGGGCGCATTGGAAATCAAATTCCGGATGCGCCAAGCGCCAACGGTAAATGCTTGAATACGAAGGCATATCTGGATCACTGCAGACATCCTTCAAATCGCGGCCAGTAATGACGCGCTCGCAGAACTCAGCCGCAACGTCCGGCGAGTATTTCGTCGGACGACCCGCAGGCTTGTGAGGTACTCCGGGCTTAACCCGCGGCATAGGCTTTCTCACGCTCAATTGCCGCCCGGCCCAGCGGCGTATCTGCAAGCATTCCAAGCGCTTGCATGTATGTCTCGATCATCGCCTGCTCGGTCTTGAGAGCCTCCTGATCCTGCTTACGCATCGAGACGATCTTGCGCAGGATCTTGACGTCAAAGCCGTTTGATTTGGCCTCCGCGTAGACGTCCTTGATGTCTGCGCCGATGACAGCTTTTTCGTCCTCCAACCGTTCGATTCGTTGCACCAAACTCTCTAACATGTTGTTATTCATAGCTTTACCCTCTCGTTAAGCAACATAAGAATACGCCCGCCACGGCGGAAAGTCCATACGCGCTGTGGATAGCCGCATGGTGGATATTATTTTTTTTGAGAAAATACCCGCCATACAGAAAAAACAAACAAAAACAATAATTTAACAAAACTGGCGTAAACCCGGCAACAGTTGACGCGCGAATTTTGTTCGCGTATGGGTATTTCACGGTCGCTGGTGACCGCTTGCATGGAGACTGAAATGAAACTTATGACACTTTCGATAAAGTTCACGCCGACCGAGTTTGAGATAATCGAGGATCGCCTTTTCGGTGCTCCCGATGCGATAGCTGGAGTTATGGCCGAGGAGGGGTTCGATCCATCCATAGTCGAGGATATAAAAGTCTACGACCGCACGGGTACCAGCATAACGCTGATGCTGCCGCGCAAGTCGATCCCGGCCCTAGTCGATTGCCTCGAAGGCTCGACGTATCTCTACAAAAGCAGCGACGCGGCTGGCGACGGCCAGATAACCCGTGGCAGACTTATCAGTTTGCGCAGAGCCGCCAAGAGCGCCGTTGATAAATTAAACAAACTGGGTATCGAATGTGGCGAGGTACCCTGTTGACGCGCGAATTTTGTTCGCGTATAGGTATCTCACGGTCGCTGGTGACCGCAACATGGAGAAGCACAATGACCACTAACATCATTCACGCAGACCTCGAAGTTCCGATCGAGGAGTTTGAATTTGCTGGTCGCCTGTACGGTGGAGTGCTCGTCGTGGAGTACACGCGCGACAGGGATTACTCTGTCGAATGGGAGCCCGAACTCCTGCGTCTGGTTGACGTGAGCGACGGCGAGGCGGATTGGGAAGACGACGACGTCCGCTCGACTGTCGCGTTCGACAGCGAGCTGGGCCGCGCACTACTGGCCGACCACGCTGAGTACGTCGCGGACACCTGCCGCGACGACTGCCGCTGGCTTTAGGAGAGGGTTAATGGATAAGATAACTATCGTAACTGAGATCAGGCTCAACCCAGCGCTGGGCCTGTACACCATCGCGCGTAACGGGGCCGACATCGGCCAGTTCTGGCAGAGCAAGAAAGACCCACTGGTCTGGCTCACCAACGCCGGTCAACAGTTCACAACTTACGGAGAATGCGTCGAGGCGCTGATCCGGGAGCCCGATCCGGTCAAGGTCGACATCGAGGCGTGGACCGAACAGCAGGTCTTCTAACGGCCGGTTAGAGCAGGCCAGATTTGTCGACCCGGTTGAACTTGTAGATCGGGCAGAACCTGTTTTGTTGCCGCAGGCTGACCCTGTTGGACTGGCGGCGGCGGTAGAACCTGTCGCACGGGCGGCGGCGGTAGAACCTGTCGCACGGGCGGCGGCGGTAGAACCTGTCGCACAGGTTCAATCGGCGAAAAATTTATGGACGGCTCGATGTTGTAGCCGTATGCGCCCAAGCCGCCGCCCACAGGAGGTCCATACCCGTAGCCGCCGTAGCCGCCGTAGCCATTGTAATTACCTGCAGTGGCTCCAGAGCCTTTGAAGGGCGGGTTAATATAGCCGCCATAGCCGCCATAACCGCCGTAGCCACCCATCTGCTGCGTGGCCTGCGGTTGATTATAACCCGGATTGAACCCTGTCGTGCCGCCCATAAAAATGCCTCCTGAAAAAAAATATATCACAAAACAGAAAAAACCACCAAACCCGGTTGACGTGCGAATTTTATTCGTTTAAGAGTGGTCATGGTCGCTGGTGACCTGACATGGAGATTTGAGATGACCGCATACATGATCGAAAGCAACAACGCTCACCGCATCGAAGAAACTTACGTCGAGAACTGCGCCAAGTGCGCAGGCACCGGATTTTTTCGCTCGTACATGGGCCGCGTCGTCGGCCGGTGCTTCGCTTGCAAGGGCGTCGGCCACAAGACCTACAAGACAGACAGCCAGACCCGCGCAGCCAATCGCGCAAAGGCTGCCGACCGCCGCAGCCGCAACCGGCAGGAAAACCTCGACAGCTTCCGCCAGTTCCAGCCTGCCGCCGCTGCGTGGATCGAGGCGGCTGCTGCTCGCGGCTTCCAGTTCGCTGTCAGCCTCGCGGACGCTGTCGCGAAATACGGCGACCTGACTGAGAAGCAGCTCGCGGCCGTTGAACGCTGCATCGCCAAGGACGCCGAGCGCGAGGCGGAGCGGGCCACCAAGGCCGAGCAGGCCCCGACGGTCGACGCATCCAAGCTGCACGCGGCGTTCGACGCTGCTGCCGCGGCGGGCCTGAAGCGCCCGAAGCTGCGTTTCGAGGGCTTCTCGATCAGCCCTGCTCCGGCCCACGGCCGCAACGCAGGTGCGCTGTATGTCAAGGCTGGCGCTGACTACCTCGGCAAGATCAGCAGCGGTCGCTTCTTCGCTTCGCGGGATTGCGACGCAGAACGCGCTCAGAGCGTCGCTGACGTCGTTTCAGATCCTACCGCCGCTGCGGTAGCCTTCGGCAAAAAGACCGGCTCCTGCTGCTGCTGTGGCCGGGAGCTGACGGATCCTGCCAGTGTCGAGGCGGGCATCGGTCCCATCTGCGCGGAGAAATGGGGGCTCTGAGCCCCCACATGGCGTTAACCGTGTAACAGCTAAAAAATCGCCAAAAATTAAATCGCCGCGATTTAATTTTTCAACAAATACAACAGGTTGCGGTGAAATAATTAGCCGCAATTTTTTGCGAACCCTGTTGACATGCGAATTTTATTCGCATACAACCATCTCACGGTCGCTGGTGACCGCAACGCATGGAGACTTCTTATGACCAACATCGCAACCCTCGCTGACCGCTACGCCGACCTCGACGCCGAGATCAAGGGCCTTCAGCGCCTGCAGGCCGAACTGAAGGCCGAGATCAAGGCCCTCGGTCGCGAGGAGATCGTCGGCGAACGCGCAGTCGTATCACTGACCCTGTCCGAGCGGTCTACCCTCGACACCAAGCTCGTCCGCGAGCTGTTGACCGAGGCGCAGGTCGAGGCATGCACTAAGGTGGCTCTGGTCGAGACCATCCGCTGGAAGGCCGTAAAGGCCCCCGTGACCATCGCCTAACAACAGGGGGCTTCGGCCCCCGCCAACCTTGGAGAAATAGAATGGACACGCATAACGCAATCCAATGGTCGGACAAAAAGCCCGACGGCAGCCGCGAGCTGACCTATCGTGGCGACATCGTCGGCTGGGCCTGCAAGGCCAAGCGCCTGCGCGAGATGGGCGACTGGATAGCCATGAGCGTTCACGGCGATGTCCGGCACGTCTACTCCCTGAAGGCCGCCAAGGTGGCCCTGATGGAGATGTACTGCTGATGACCAAAGAGCAATTCAAGGCATACATGGACGAACTGAAGATGTCGTCCGCCGACGTGGCCTTCCTGACAGGCAACACTCCCCGCGCCGTGCAGCTCTGGCTGCGCGGCACCAACCCCGTCCCGCAAGCTGCAGCCCTGATGTTGATGGCCTACAGGGACGGCAGGATAGACGACGACTGGCTGATCGAGACGGTCGCCTCCATCAATGACTAGATCAAGGCTCCCGCTCGGGGGCCTTTTTTACGAGCCGCCAGAAGTCCGGCTCGTCCGGGTGAGCGACAAGCTCCCAGCCGGGCGGCGCAGACCACCGGAAGGTCCAGATGACAATTCCGGGTATCCAGAGGCCCATCAGCAGGCGTTTCCGCCACCGGCGCTTGGAGACAACCTTCTTCCGCATGACCCCTCCAGTTATGCGCATAACGCAAAAACTTTGCGCATAGCCTTAAACTATTGTTTGCAAATCGTAAACGGCGATATTGCAGGTCAATATGCGCAATATGCGCAAATTTTTCTATTCTATTTATATATAGAAATGAAATTTTTCCCTAACCCTCAAAAAATTTAATTTTCGCGTGTGTAGAGATTTCACATATTTTGCGCATTTGCGCATATTTCACATTATTTTTTTAAGAAAAAATAAGAATTTCAAGGGTTTACAAAATATGCGCAAAACATATGCGCAAAGTTTTTTTTGCGCATATTTGACCCTTTTTGCGCATATTTGCCGCGACTACTTTCTGTCGTCATGTATCAGTGATAATCTCTGACAGACACCGAGAGACCCTCATGCCACCCCGCCGCGTCCCGATAATCGAGAAGAAACTTGGCCGTGAAAACGTCCACGGCTGGGCCTATGCCAAGCCGCCCAAGATCGAAATTGACGAGAGATTGCGTGGTCGCTTCCAGCAGGAAGTGCTGCTGCACGAACTCCTGCACGTCGCCCTGCCGCAACTAGAAGAAGAGTGCGTCACGAAGACAGCAGAGTTCCTGAGCCACCACACATGGCGGTTTGGGCTGCGGAGGATCCAGCCCCCGCCGCCGCGCAAGAGGCGTCAGAAGGGCACGTCGTGAAACTGGTCCTTGCCAGCATGCCAGTCGCGTACAGCCTGTACAGCCTCGTCTGACGTCATCTTACCGGCCCTGAACCAGATGTAGTGACAGGCGGCCTTGCCGCCCCCGCTGACCATTACTCGCCGCTTATCTATTGGCTGGTAGCCCATATCCCCAAGGACGTGCCCGAGCGCCCGCGACTTGAGCACGTCGCCAGCGTCCAAAGTGATCAGACGATTGAAGTACGTCACGTCGATCAGGTCCGGACCAACAATCTCGCAGGCATACTTGTCCAGCGCCTCCTCGACCAGATCGCGATCATCGCTGACGTTCAGGTCACGCATGCGCATAAGACC
>Ga0181578_10000634_pt1 | contig 33580 bp, 32 predicted proteins | sample 071ome_21_FD_148659 | JGI IMG/M metagenome (GOLD analysis project Ga0181578, IMG submission 148659) | Coastal salt marsh microbial communities from the Groves Creek Marsh, Skidaway Island, Georgia - 071401CT metaG (spades assembly) | ecosystem: Environmental > Aquatic > Marine > Intertidal zone... | reverse complement strand
CTCTTTTGCCTCGAGGCACCCAATGAAAGCATCTCGCAAGGCCTATCAAGTCATCATCAACGAAATCATAGAAGGCCGTTGCGCCCCGGGTGACCGCATTACCGAAGCGGCCATCGCCGAGCAGGCAAGGGTCAGTCGAACGCCGGTCCGTGAGGCTTTACAGCGCCTGGAGGCCGAGGGCATGATTCGGTTCGTGCCCAACCAGGGCGCTTTCGTCACCCACCTTGCCCTGGCCGAAGCCGAGGAAACGTTCGCTCTGCGCATGCTGCTGGAAGGCTATGCGGCCAGGCTGGCGGCCAGACGAGCCAGTGCAGCGCAGGTGCAATCACTGGAAGACCTCGCGTCCCGGCAACTGGCCGCGTCTCAGCGCAGGGAAAAAGGGTTTCTGCGAAAGGTGGCGGATTACAACCAGCAGTTCCACGAATTGATCCTGAACGCGGCGGGCAGCGAACTGCTGAAGACCACCATGTCGTCACTGAGCAACGCACCCCTGGTGTTCCAGACGTTCCGGGACTATTCGACAGAGGATCTCATCCGCAGCGCCCAACACCACCTGGAAATAGCACAAGCCATCGTTGCGGGTGACCCGGACTGGGCTGAATCCGTGATGCGGGCCCACGTGGCCGCAGCCCGGCAGGCGTTTGAGTCACGGCGCGGTTCCCATCACGCGCCGAGCGGCGCGTGATGTTAACGCATGGGCCGATGTCGTAGGCGCCAGGCTACCTGCCGCCTGCAGCCTTCTTACGTGACTTTTTAACGGTCTCCAGCGCCCACGACTGAAACTCAGGCTGGCGTGGCGCTGCGTGGCCGGTTTCCTTCTCGCAGTTGGCTTTCAGTTGCTCGATGGAGCCGCCGAAATCGAAGATATTCGGCTTGCCACGCTTCTTGGCCATGCGTCCGCGCAATGCCTTGGTCTTCTTTTCATCGACCGAAAAGTCATCGTTGAGAGCCACGCCATATCGGCGGGCGCCCTCGATCGTGACCAGGCCGGCCTTGGCATCAAAGGCCACGCGCTCGGACGGGCGCTGCAGCGGGTCACCGCAGCCGCCGCCACCCCAGGTATTGAAGTACAGCAGGTCGCCGGCTTTGACCACGATCCGGTCGCATTTCGAGGGCAGATTTTCTACGGTGCCGTCAGCGCGGTGGAGAATTTTCTCCGAGCGACGCCCAGGCAATCCGCCGTTGACGCCCCAGGGATAGGTCAGCCATCGATCATCGTGAATGGAAATCTCTCCGGGCTCCAGGAATCGATAACCCATGCTGAGACCGTTTCCGCCGCGATGGAGACCGGGACCACCGCTGTCCGGAATCGTCTCGTAGACTTCGATCCGCAGCGGGAAGTAGCTCTCAAGGAATTCGTTGGGCACATTGGTGAAACTCGGCCACAGGGAGTGCCCGTCCGGGCCATCTCCAAATGGCTTTCCCGGGATACCGCCAAACCCGATCGAATAGAGCTGATACCACTCACCGTCCTTGTCGTAGCCCGAATACATGAAGTGCGGGCTGTCCGAGAATCCGGCGCCGCAGAGGAAATCAGGATTGCCCTGGCCGAGCAGACCGCCCAGCACATCGAATATGCGACCGAGCGCGTGGGTGCGACAGGACAAGGCCGCCGGTTCGCGCGGTTTCAACAGGGTTCCGTAGGGAATCCTCACCTCCATCAGGTCGTAAAACCCGTCGTTGAACATGATCTGCGGGTCAAACACCATGATCATGTACACCCCGCAGAACATCTTGAACATCTCTTCATTAAGATAAAAGTTGATGGAACTGATGGACTGAGGATCGGTGCCGTCGAAATCGAAGATGACCTTTTCACCCTCGCGCCACATGGCGCAACGGATCTTGTAGGGCCCCATGCCGAGACCGTCATCGCAGACGTAATCCTCGAAGTACTGCTTCTTGGTGGGGACCGTGGTCTTGATCAGCGTGCCCATGGCGCGCTTGTTGCGCTCGAGCAACTCATCCAGGGCTGAATAGAAAACATCGTCACCAAATCGCTCAGACAACTCGATGACGCGCTTTTCGGCGGTGCGAATCGCCGCCACCAACGCGTTGAAATCACTGCGATTCCAATGCGGCAGGCGGCAGTTGTGCATGATGATATCGAGGATATCGCTCTGCAGTTCGTCGTTCTTGTAAATCTTGGTAGGCGGGATACGAATGCCTTCTTCGAAGATCTCACGGGCATCGGTCGGCAAGCTGCCGGGCACCTTCCCGCCCACGTCGGTCATATGCCCAAACATGGCGGCATAGGCGATCAGCCGGCCATCCTTGAAGATGGGCCGCAGCAGCAGCCAGTCGTTGATATGGCTGATGGCACCGTTGCAGGAGTAAGGGTCCGTCGTGAGGAACATGTCCCCTTCTTCGATGGTACCGTCGTAAGCCTCCTTGAAGCCGTAGATAAAACTCCCGAACTGGCCGACCACCATTTTGCCTTCCAGGTTGGCGATCATGGGAAACTCGTCATGCTGCTCCCGGATTCCGGGCGACATGGCGGTGCGGAACAGCACGGCATCCATCTCATAGCGTGCATTCAGCATGGCATTCTCGATGATATCGAGCGTAATCGGGTCCAGGTCAACACGCTTGAAAGGACGCGAATTGCTTTGAATAATTTTTGCAGGCATTGGCGTTGCTCCTCTCTGCTCAGTTCGCTGGGGTGATCAATATGTTGCCGTAGCCATCCACGGTGCCGATGTGCTTCGGCAGGATGACCGTCGTCGAATCCATTTCCAGTACGATGGCCGGTCCGGCAATGACGTTGCCGGCTTTCAGGTGCGCCCGATCGTACAGCTGCGCGACCCGGTTCTTACCTTCGACAAACACCTTGGAAGTACCCAAGCTGGCCTTTTTGACCGGATTCTTCGAGCCTCTCGACACCTGGGTCGCCGCGATATTGGCTTCCTTGCCCTGGGCGACTGCCCGCAGGTTGACCAGCTCTTTATCACTGTCCAGCGCGAACGTGAACAGTTGCTTGTGCATCTCATCAAAGGGCGCGCCAATGACGTCCAGCCCCTTGCGCTTCAGATCTTTCAATTCGAAGTCCACCGTCAACAACAAGCCCTGACCGTGATAGCGGATGTCGGCCTGGTAGGTGGTTGAGCGGTCCTTCTTCAGCACGCCTTCCTTGTCCAGGGTCTTTTCCGCCTGGCGGGCCAGCTGCTCGAATATCTTGACCAGCTGCTTTTCGCTGGTATCGCCGAAGCGGCGGATATACGTGCGTGATGCCTCATCGCGAACGCGGGTGGTGGCATCGCCGTAGGCGCACAGCACGCCCGGACCCGGAGGAATGATGACCGGCCAGCTGTTCATCAGCTTGCCCAGCGCATTGGCGTGCAGGGGGCCGGCACCGCCAAAGCCGATGAGCGCGAAATCGCGGGGATCGTAGCCCTTCTCCACCGACACCAGCCGCAGCGCGCCGTACATGTTTTCATTGACGATATCGATGATACCGGCCGCCGCCTGCTGAACGCTGAGGCCAAGGGCCTCGGCGACCGGGGCGATCGCCTTTTCCGCCAGGTCGCGACGGATGGCCATATCGCCGCCAAGGCGAACCTCCGTTGGCAGGAAACCCAGTACCACGTTGGCATCCGTGACCGTGGGTGCTTCGCCGCCCTTGTCGTAGGCTGCGGGCCCCGGCTCGGCGCCGGCGCTTTCCGGACCGACGCGCAGGGCGCCCGTCAGCTCAGGAACATGCGCGATCGAGCCGCCGCCGGCACCCACCGTGCGCACATCGACGGAGGATGCCCTCACGGTGACATCCCCGACGGTCGTCTCGCGGCGCAATTGCGCCTTGCCGTCCTGCACCAGCGCGACATCGGTAGATGTACCACCCATGTCGAAAGTCAGCACATCTTCGAAACCGGCTTGCTTGGCGATCCACACCGCGCCGGACACGCCACCGGCCGGGCCGCTCATCAGCAAATTGACGGGCAGCGACTCTGCCACTTTTGACGAGGCCATGCCGCCGTCTGAACGAAGTATGTGCAACTGCACGTCATCCATTTTACGCTTGAGCTTACGCTGCAAATTACGCACGTACGTGGCGACTTTCGGGCGCACGTAGGAGTTCGCCACCGTGGTGATGGTGCGCTCGTACTCCTGCATCTCAGGCACCACGTTGGAGGACAGCGATACGGGAATGCCCTTGAGCACCTCGCGCGAGGCTTTGGCCACTTCGCGTTCGGTTTCACCGTTGGCGAAAGAGTTGATCAACGACACCGTCAGGGCCTCGATGTTCTCTTTCTTCAGGGCCCGCAAATCTTTTTTCAGCTGACCTTTTTTCAGCTTGCGCACCACCTTGCCGTCCGCGCCCATGCGCTCATCGGCCTCGATCGTGCACGCCAGCGGCGCCAGGGGATCACTCTTGTTGTAGATCACCCAGCCACCGAGACCACCCGGGACGTATGAGCGGGCGATCTGCAACACCTGCTTGTAGCCCTTGGTCGTCACCAGGCCCACTTTCGCCCCCGTGCCGGTCAGCACTGTGTTGGTGGCGACCGTGGTGCCGTGCATCACCTGACTGATCTCGCGTGGATCAACTCCGGCCGTTTCGCAGACCCGTTCGATACCGTTTAAAACCCCAATCGACGAATCCTGTGGCGTGCTTGGAACCTTGGCGGTGTAGGTAGACCCGGTCGACTCATCGACCAACAGCAGATCGGTGAACGTTCCGCCTACATCAACTCCCAGACGATAAGTCATGACGCGGCTACTCCATCATTCATGTTGCTTTCGGACGTATCCTGCCCTTGCGACAGGAAATGCGTGTGAAGCCTTCATTGTATACAATGCCTCGTCCTTGTTCTACAGAGCCGGGGACCGCCCGACATCCGAGTCGCAGCAACCGGGCAACACCCGGGGGAGCACCATGGCGCAGCAACCACTGAAAGGTATCCGGATACTGGCCGTCGAGCAGTTTGGCGCCGGCCCGTACGGCTCGATGTACCTGGCCGATCTCGGCGCGCAGGTCATCAAGCTGGAGAACCGAGCCCATGGCGGTGACCCTGCCCGACAGACGGGCTCGCATCTCCTGGCCGACGATGACAGCGCCTATTTCCAGGCGTTCAACCTGAACAAGGACAGCGTCACGCTCAACCTGAAATCCGCCGGCGGTCAACAACTGCTGCACCAGCTGGTCGGTACGGCGGATGTTGTATGGAATAACCTGCGCGGCAACCAGCCGGCCAGGCTCGGTCTTGACCACGCCCACCTTGGCAAGATCAAGCCGGACATCATTTGTACGCACATATCCGCCTACGGGCGAGACAACGACCGTGCAGACTGGCCCGGCTATGACTACCTGATGCAGGCGGAGTGCGGATTCCTGGAGCTGACCGGCGAACCTGAATCGCCACCGGCGCGCTTCGGTCTTTCCATGATCGACTTCATGACCGGCGTGGTGGCCGGCATGGGCACGCTGGCCGCCCTGATCGGACGACCGCATGAGGGTGGCTGCGACGTCGACGTCAGCCTGTTTGACGTGGCGCTGCACCAGCTGAGCTATCCGGGCACCTGGTATATGAATCACGGCTTGAAGACCGAACGTTTACCGCGCAGCGCGCACCCCTCCAACGTACCGGTACAGCTCTACAAAACATCCGACGGTTGGATTTTTATCATGTGCATGACCCAGAAATTCTGGGAACTGCTGCTGGAGTCGGCTCAGCGGATAGAGCTGGCCGCGGACCCGCGGTTTAAAACCATGCAGGACCGGCACCGCAACCGCGATCTGCTCACGGGCGTCCTGGATGACATGTTTTCAACGACAACGACCGATGAGTGGATAGAGCGTCTGCGCACCCGCGTCCCGGTCGCGCCGGTGTATGATCTGCCCGCGGCGCTGGACAACCCTTTCGTCCGCGCCATCGACATGATCCAGGACATGCCCCATCGCAGCGCGGGCACGCTGCGCGCCCTGCGCAATCCCATCAAGCTGGCCGGCCACCGGATGCCCGGCCGCCCGGGACACGGCCTGGGCGCGGACAATGCTTCAATCTACGGCGACGAACTGGGCCTGGGTGACCGCTTGTCGTCACTCGAGGACGAGGACGTGATCTGAAACGGCGGCGTCAGTGCCGTGCCAGAAAGGGAAACAGCAGCTCGCAAAAAGCGATCTTTTCTTCGCGCCCCGCCACCACGTGCGCCACTTCAGGCATGAGCACACCCTCGACATTGGGCAGGCCCTCTTCCAGCGGCAGCGTGGTGCGGGGGCCGGTGATGACGTCCTGTCCGGCATGAATGACCAGGGTGGGGCAGTGAATGTCCCCCAGATGCGCCCGGATGTCGTGCCCATTACAGGCTTCGATGAAGCGCAGGTGGGCTTCCAGGCGCCCATTCAGCGCGCCCCACACGCCGTTGGGGCCCAGGAACTTATCCCTGTTTTCGTTGTAATAATCCGGTCTGAACGAATACACCGCCACCAGTTCCTGAAACGCCAGGAAACCCGCCTTTTCATGCATGGTGCCCAGGGCGTTTAGCTGATCGGTCAGGCAGGCATCTGCGTGCACCCAGCAGCCCATATTGACCATGCAGCGCACCAGGTCCGGCCGCTTCAGCGCCACGTATTGACCGATGCAGGCGCCGATACCGACCAGGCCGACGAAGCGCACATCGCTCCAACCCAGGTGATCCAGCAGCTCGATCATGTCATCGGCATATAGTTCGGTCGACGGGCGCACTGAAAGGTCGTCGGTGGACTCACCGATACCCCGGTAGTCCACGATCAGGGCCGAGTATTCGTCCGTCAGTCCGCGTGCCAGGTACTTTGCGCGGCCATGGCAGAAGGTATCCCAGCCACCAATGTAGACGACGGGCGGGCCTTCGCCATGGATTTCGTAATACATCTGGTGGCCGTTAATGTCAGCGATTGGCATAGCGATGATTCCTGTAGGTGATTGGAAGGGTGTCAGGCAGCGGTTTCCAGGGATTCAAAATGCCCCAGCACATCGGACAACTGAACCACATCAGCATACCTCCGGCCCACGTCACGCAGGTTGTCCCAGTGCGGGCCCTCGTCCTGGTCACCACAACATTCCTCCGGCACGATGGTCCGGTAGCCGAAAGAAAAACTGTCCACGATCGACGCCCGGACACAGCCGCTGGTGGTGCAGCCGGTCACGATGGTGGTGTCCGCGCCCATCTTGGTCAGCCAGGTGGCCAGCGGCGTTCTGAAGAAAATAGAGGGCGCGGTCTTGGTGAATTCAAAAATGTAGTCGGGGTCGGATATCCGGGGATCGAATTCGGTGCAGGGGTGGCCCCGGTAAAAACTGCCATCGTACAAGGACGAGATTTTCCAATGCGCCATGTCCTCCGGCCCGCGCCACGCCACGCGGCACGAGGCGACTGGCACTGAGGCCTTTTTGGCGGCGGCAACCAGCCGGGCCGTATTCTCCACCGCCCGCTGCACGTGTTCAGACCGGCCCAGTGGCGAGGTCGCGTCCGTGAACCCCCGCTGCAGGTCGACAATCAGCACCGCGCACTGTTTTCCGAACCCGATGGACTGTTGCCCGTAACCGGCTTTCTCGAATTCGTCCATGGCGTTTGACTCCACGATCTGGATGCGAAGGGCTTCTATTTCAGCTAAATTGTCCGAACATTTCAACCAAGCGCGGAAAACTCTCATGCAGCCAACGTTCATCGACGCGTTCAGCGCACCCACCCGCCTTATCGCTGATCGCACCGCCCTGGTCGTGGTGGACATGCAAAACGCGACAGGCAACCGGCGCATGGGGCTTGGCGCGCTGCTGGAACAACGTGGGGAAGCCGCCACGGGCCAATATCGCTTCGACCGCATCGAGAACCTGCTCATACCCAACATTGGCCGGCTGCTCGACCACTTCAGAACCGTCGGCGGGCACGTCATCTTTGTCACCTACGGCGCCCTGCTGGAGGACTGCAGTGATGTCTCACGGCCTATCGCCGGTATCGTCAAGGCGACCCGCAACATCGCCGGTCAACCCGAGCATGAGATCGTGTCCGAACTCGCCCCGCGCGCGAACGAGCTGGTCCTGAACAAGTCGACCATGGGCGCTTTTCACTCCACGGGCATCGACACGCACCTGCGCGCCCTGGGGGTCGAAACCGTGGTATTCACCGGTGTCTCCACCAATAACTGCGTCGCCATGACCGCCATGGAGGCCCGCGACCGCCAATACGGCGTCGTGGTGGTGAGCGATGGAACCGGCACCGACAGCGAAGAAATGCAGCAGGCGTCCCTGAACATGCTGCGGCGGCTGTGGTCCACCGTGATGACCACCGACGAGGTGGTCGAGGCCCTTGCGGAGCCAGGCAGCTGAGCACGGAATCTGCCGCCGCGGCCCATTCCCACTGGCCAGGGTTTCTCCTCGTTGCCGTTGGCGCGGTCCTGCTCTCATCCAAGGGTATCTTCGCCAAGTTACTGTATGCCCAGGGTGTCGATTTCCACACCGTGGTCTCGGTTCGCGCCGTGCTCGCGATACCGGGCTTCATCCTGCTTGCCCTGCTCTCGAAGCGACGCGCCGATTTATTAACAGCCAGGCCCTCGGCCCTGTGGATGGCGGCGCTGGCGGGGTTCGTTTGTTATTACCTGGGGGCGCTGGCCAATTTTTACGCCTTGACGCGTGTCGACGCGAGCGTGGAGCGCGCCCTGCTCTACTCTTACCCCGCCATGATCGTGGTGGCCATGTGGCTGGTTCGGCGAAAACGGCCATCCGGGCGTATTCTCGGGGCACTTGTGGTGACCTTTTTCGGCATCATCCTCACGGTGGGTCTGCTCAATCACGATTTGCCCGCGCAAGATCTCGCAGGCGTGGGATGGATCCTGTTTTGCTCAGCCACCATCAGTTTTTATTTTATCGTCACCTCACGACTGGCTCGCGTCATCGGCGCGGCCAACTACACAGCGGTGGCCATGGCCACGGCGGGTATCGCCTACGCCATTCATTTTCAGCAGGTGCGCGGCTGGGACACGCTCGACCTGTCGCCAGAGGGCTGGCTGCTGATGGGGTTGTTGACCATTTTCGCCACCGTACTGCCCCTGTACCTCACCGCGGAGGGCCTGCACCGCATCGGCGCGGAAAAGGCCGCGCTGGCCAGCACCATTGCCCCGGCCAGCACGGTGCTGTTGGCCATTGCCCTGCTGGGCGAGACCGTCAGCCCGGAAGAAATAGCGGGGATCGTACTGATCGTGCTGGGAATACTCAGCCTGGAAACCCGGCGGGCGCGCCTGCGCACCCGTTCTTAAATGTCCGGACATTTGACTTCTATTGACGCCTGCATACAATGGAAAATCCAATACAACGGGCAGCAAACATGAGCCTTAAAGTCACATGCAGTCTGGGCAAGACATTTGGCGCCGAGGTCAGCGGGATCCGCATCGGGCCACACGCCGGCCACGATGATGTGCAGGCTGTCAAAGCCCTGTGGGCTGAACACAAGCTGCTGCTGTTTCGGGCCCAGGAGGTCAGCGAGGCGGATCTGGTGGGTTTCAGCCGCCACCTCGGCGAGTTGGAAATCCACGTGCGCACCGAGTATCTCTCGCCCGAACACCCCGAGATTCTTTACGTCTCCAATATGCGGTCGGGGGACCGGAACATTGGCATACTCGCGGATTCGGAGGTGGGCTGGCACTACGACCAGATCTACCTGGCGCAGCCCGCAACCGGATCCCTGCTGTGCGCGGACGTGTTACCCGAGCGCGGTGGCGATACTTACTTCGCCGACATGAACGCCGCCTTCGTGACCTTGCCGCAAGAGGTCCGGCAACGCCTCGAGGGACGCAAGGCCGTGCAATCCTACGAGGCGTTCAACCGCACTTACAGCGTGCCGACCAGCGAAGAGCAAAAAAAGCGCTCACCTGATATCGAGCACCCGATGGTGCGTACGCACCCGGTGACAGGAGAACCCGCTTTGTATATCTGCCCGGGGATGACCACCCGCATCGTGGGCATGGAACTGTCAGAAAGCGAAGCGATGCTGGACTACCTGTTCGAGTGGTCGGTGCGGCCCGAATTCGTTTACCGGCATCAATGGCAGCCGGGCGACTGCTTGTTGTGGGACAACGCCTGCACCATGCACCGGAGAGAGCCGTTCGACCCGGCGCAGAAACGGCTCATGAAAAGAACCACCATATTGCCGCCAACGGAATTGGCCCGCCCCTTCTGACCGGCTAGCGCCCTGGCTCAGCGATCCGGCAACGTTTTCGCGCGACAGCCCGTGGGACAACACTGACCTGGCTGGCGCCTCCGGCGCGGCGCTCCGCTCTCGGTGGCAGCCAGGGCGTCTCGCTCCAACAGCTTTCGAACCAACTGCTGACGCTCCTCGATGGGATAGCGCCTGTGGATTTCGCGCTTCATGGCCTGCGGCGAGCCGCCGCCGTGCAGGCTGATCACCGAATACCAGCCGCCTGTATCTGAGGCCGTGATGTCCTCGATGAACCGTGCGATATCCATCCTCTGCCCGTAGGGCACGTCGCTACGCCCCCGAAGCAGGGTGTCGAGGTCTCCCTTGGTGTGCGGATTGTGGTCCTCGTCGGGCCCGGGTAACGCCACGATCAGCCCACCCGAGACCTCGTGCGCCACCCTGTGCATGTCATAAATCTGCGTGGCCAGCAGCAGTTTCCCGATATTGGCGAACACGGGTTCCGGCTGCCAGCATCCGGAACTGCCCTCAACACCATAAACCGATGCCGCGACGCCGCAGGCAAAAAAACCTTCCACGATCTTGATCAACTCCACCATGCCTTCGCGAATGTGCGGATGCAGCGCCTGGTCGAGCCCATTGGCATCGGCCATGAGCGCGCCCGCCCCGATCAACAGGTCACCAAAGCCGGCGCGCGCGCCAATGCAGCTGTGCCGGTGGTGAGCCGCATAGCCGTTGACCAACTCGCTGGTCAAATCCCACTCACCCGCCATGAATACCCGGTCCCAGGGCACAAAAACATCCTCGAACACGCACACGGCCGTGCACTGGCCATAGCGGTTGCTGAACCTGGCCCCGGCCTGACCCGGACGCCCGGCCGGCCGGGACACGATGGTCAGACCCGCCGCGTCGATGGGCACCGCACAGCACACCGCATAGTCATCCGCCTCGGCGGTCATGGCGCGACAGGGCATGACCAGCAGCTCATGCATGTAGGGTGCGCCGGTAACGATGGCCTTGACGCCACGAATGACGATGCCGTCCGCCCGACGCTCGGAGACATGGACATAGGCGTCTTTAACGGGCTGCTGGTGTGGCCCGAGATTGCGCTCACCCTTGCCGTCGGTCATGGCGATACCCAGCGACAGGTCGCGGTCCTGAACGTCCTCCAGGTAGTGGAGGAAGCGGTCATGGTATTCCGTACCGTCGCGCTCCTTGCCAACGTGTGTTGTCTGAAAAATGGCATTGAGCGCGTCATGCGCCAGGTAGCGCTGGGCACATCCACTCTCGCGGCACACCAGGCGCACGGCTTCCAGCTTTCTCAGCAGGTCCTCCGCATGCCTATTGATGTGCAACATGCGATTGACGGCCCGATCATCTCCCTCGTCCAGGCCACGGCCATGAGCCAGCATCAGTTCGGCGTGCTCCGGCCTGGCCGCAAAGTCATAAGTCACCCCGACCGCGTTGATGCCGGGACGCAGGCGCGGATCATCGGCGACGGCTGCCACCTGCTCGCCGTTGATAAACACCCGCGGCGAGTAAGCGCGCAGACTTTCCCGGTATTCCTGCGTGGACTTCAGCATCGTCAATCTACCTCGCGATCGCGTCCAGCAGTTCGGACAGATCAGGCGCCGATTCCAGGTGCATAACCGCCTCCCACACGCGGCGCGCCTGCGCCTCGGAAATCGTTCTGGTGGCATTGCCCATGAATTTCTCCAGCACCTGGCTTTCCGTCAGCGCCCTGCCCTCGGCCCCGCGGTTGATGGGCTCCCGGTGGACCCATTGCCCGCCATCACGGGTCTCCACCATCACCCCGCCCGAGTAATATTCCGGGTAACGGGACATTTCATCGTGGGCGAAGGTGACGCGATCACACATGGCCAGGATCTCCGGATCTTCCAGCGCGTCCTGCTCCAATTCGTCCAGCGTGAAGCGGCCTCTGACGATGGCGGCGGCCACCGCAAACTGCAGGCTGAACTTACCCTCGTATTCATTGGCTGGCCGCCGCTTGGCAGACTCGGGCCGGGCGACGACGTCTGCCTGCCTTTCATGGATCAGCGTGGTCACCCTGCTGATGTCCCCGGGCTGCAAGCCGTGCTCGCGCATCACGTGCAGCATGGCATCGATACTCGAATGGTTGAAATGGCAAACCGGGTACGGCTTGATGGCAACGCGCAACACCTCCCAGGCCTCACCCAGATCATCAAGCACCGTTTCCGCACGCTCGGGCGTCTCACGCAGATAAAGCGAGTACAGGCCATAACGCCCCTCGTAGGCATTCAGGGGCCCTTTGAAACCGCCGGCCGCCAGGGCGCTGGCAGTGATGGCGCTGGATGCGGCCCACCCCGGATGCATGCGCTTGGTCCAGGAGCCGTCTTCGAGAAACTCGAGACTGCCGCCGGCCATGCTCAAAGCAATGCCCTGGGCGCGGGCAAGCGGCTCCGGGTCGAGCCCGCCCAACCATCCGGAAGCCAGGGTGCAGCCGAATATACCCACCATGCCGGTGGGATGAAAGCCGATTTTCTGCAGCATGCCTTCCGCCACCAGGCCGATCCGGGCATCCGCCTCCAGCGCCAGGATGAAAGCGGCCAACGCCTCGGCACCTGAGACACCGTTCCGCTGGCCCTCGACCAGCACCAGGGGCAAAGCGCTGGTGGAGCAATGTATGACGGCGCCGACATGGGTGTCGTCGAAGTCCAGGCCGTGCACCAGGATGCCGTTGAGCAGGGCCGCGTCACGCGCAGGCAGCCTGAGGTCTGACCCGATCACCGGATGCGCCCCCTCACCCGCGAGCGCGGCAATGGCCGCCGTGCTCCTGGCCGCGAAATCAAAGCCCTGAGAAGCGAAAGCGATGCCGAGGGCGTCGGCCATACACAAGCGCGCATACGCCCTGACCGGCTCGGGCACGGCTGCTAGCTCAAAGCCGGCCGCGAAGCCGGCGAGGCGCTCAGCCATGCTTTGCGCGAGAGGCTGGGGTTCATGATCTTTTGATATTGCACTCATTCTGCTTCCTCCGATAAATCCGCCTGCCCGTCAGCACCCAGACCCAGGCGGTCGGCCAGCGCGACCACGCGGCGCGCCTTGTAAACAATGGGATAGTCGATGAAGTAGCCATCCAGCTGTATGGACGCCGAGCCATCGCGTTCTGCAGCCGCAAACGCCTCCACGACCCGTCGGGCGTGCTCGATCTCCTCCGGCGAGGGCGAAAAAACACGGTGACACAGGGCAACCTGACGTGGATGGATACACAATTTGCCACCAAATCCGAAAGCCCGGCCGTGGCCCGCTGACGCCAGGAACCGGTCGTCTTCATAGATCTGCAGCACCACCGTGTCGATGGGCGGCTGCAGGCCGGCAATGCGAGAGGCATGGGACAATCGGGACCGGGCATAGGCCAGCGTCTGTTCATCCGGCCCCCACTGATAGTCGAGATCCAGCGTGTAATCACCCGCACCGAAAGCCATCCTCCCCAGCCGCTCGCTGGCGCCCGCGATCTCCAGCGCGTTCTCCACACCCGCCGCCGTCTCCACGATGGCCATCAGGTCGATGCACCCGGGCGCCATGCCGTGCTCGTGTTCCTGCTCGGCGAGGACCTGGGCCGCATGCCGCAGTTGCTCCCCACGCTCCACCTTGGGCAGGACCACCCCGTCCATCCACGGGCCGACCACGGCCTGCATGTCACCCGCGAAATAGGGGCTGTCCACCGGGTTGACCCGGACATACCCCAGGCAGCCCCTGTCTTGTTTCAGCGCCGTTACCAACACCGGGCGGGTGGCCGTCTTCTCGCTCTCCGCGACCGCATCTTCCAGATCGAGAATGGCCGCGTCGGCCCCCGAGGTGAACACTTTTTCCACCTTGCGCGGATGGTTTCCCGGCGCGAACAGGAAGCTGCGAACGAGTGAACCCGGCCTGGCCATGGTTCAGGCCCAGCACCAGCCGCCGCCGGATTTCCAGCCGCGGCGGAACTCGAGCGAATAGTTGAACCGGTCACCGGGGTGCCGGGAGACAGACAATTCAAAAACCCGTCCGCCGCTCCAGTAACGTCGGACCAGTTCCAGGGTGGGCGTGCCGGTATCCGCTTCCAGCGTGTCCGCCACGTCCTCTGACACGATACCGGCCGAAATGCTCATCTCCACGCGGTCGACATCCAGCTGAAACATTTGCGCGATCAGTTCGTAGACCGGCAGCGTGGAGGTGGGGATAACTTCGCCAACCCCGGCGAACTCCGGCAGCACGTAGATGTCCACCAGGCACAGCGGCAGACGCTTGTCCAGAAGCTTTCTCACTGCGGTGATGCGGTGCCAATGACTGCCGGTGGCGCAGCCCAACTGTCGCGCCAGCCGCCGGTTCAGGCGCACTTCGGTCTGGCTGATGATATGCAGGCGGCTCTCGCGCGGATATTTCATCAGCTCGTTGGGCTGCCGCACTGCCTGCACGTATGAGGGCCCCACATCGCGGGCCTGCACGACCGTCCCCACGCCCCGCTGGCGCCGGATCAGCCCCAGGTCTTCCAGCACCCTGAGCGCCTCGCGCACCGTGTGGCGGCTCACGTCGAAACGTTGGGTCAGTTCGATTTCGCCTGGCAGCTTGTCGCCCACACCAAGACGGCCCGAGTGAATATCCGCCATCAGTTTTTCTGCGAGTTCCCGGTACCGCGGGGTCGTGTTGCCGGTTGTTGCTTCCATGGTATTGCGTTTTAATCGCGTTGCCTGCCTGGGCCGTAAAAGATACCATTTGTACGGACAAAGCCCAAGAACCAAATCAACCGGGAGATCGCCATGAGCGCACGTTCTGACCAGGAAATCGCCCCGCAGCGTTTCCGGCCCGCCAGCGGCCGCTACTATGAGGAATTTACCGTCGGGGACATCTACGAGCATCAGCCCGGCCGCACGATCAGCGAGGCGGACAATACGTGGTTTACGCTGCTGACCATGAATCAGCATCCCCTGCACTTCGATGTCGAGTACGCTCGTGGAACCGAATTTGGGCGCCCACTGGTCGCTTCTCCGCTCACGCTGGCGATCCTGGTCGGGTTGAGCGTGTCGGATGTGAGCCAGAAAGCGATCGCAAACCTGGGATGGAAAGAGATCGCCTTGACGGCCCCGGTCCACCCCGGGGACACCTTGTACGCGATCTCCGAAGTCATTGGCATGAGGGAGTCACGTTCACGCCCGGAGGCCGGGATCGTTACCGTGAAGACCCACGGCAAGAATCAACATGGCACGGTGGTCTGCGTTTTTGAGCGCAGTATGCTGATACCGAAAGGCCCCGGCCAGACTATGGACGAGGCAGCCGCTGAACATGAGGAATGACCATATGAATGAGGGGACCATGAGCCGGCGAGAACAGGACGAACTGGAGGAGCAGATCCTCGATGCCGTCGATCGCTGGGTTGAACGAGAGGTGCGGCCCATTGCCCGGGAGTACGACCAGGCCGACCGATACCCTGACGCCCTGGTGGATCAGATGAAGGAACTGGGCCTGTTCGGCGCCACCATCCACCCGCGCTACGGCGGACTGGGTCTCAGGGCGACAACCTATGCCAAGCTGGTCGCCCGGATTTGTGAGGTCTGGATGGCGCCGACCGGGATCTTCAACTCCCACCTGATCATGGCGCATTGCGTCGAGCGCGCAGGCACCGACGAGCAGCGGGCGCATTACCTGCCGCGATTCGCCAGCGGTGAGCTACGCGGCGGCATCGGCCTGACCGAGCCCAACGCGGGCACCGACCTGCAGCGCATTCGCACGACGGCCCGGCGTGATGGTGACCACTACGTGATCAATGGCAGCAAGACCTGGATCACCAATGGCATTTACGGCCAGTGCCTGGCCGTCCTGGTCAAAACTGACCCCGACTGCGACCCGCCGCACAAAGGCATGAGCATGTTCTTGTGTGAAAAAGGTGACGGCTTCACGGTGGGTAAGAAACTGCACAAGCTGGGCTATCGCGCCATCGACAGCGCGGAGCTCGTGTTCGACGATTTTCGCGTCCACGAGCGGCAGCTCATCGGCGGCGTGGAAGGCCAGGGGTTTCAGCAGGCTGCGGGCGGGCTGGAACTCGGCCGCATCAACGTTGCCGCCAGGGGCGCGGGCATGGCGCGCGGCGCCCTGGCGCTGGCGCTGGACTATGCGCAGCAGCGTGAGACCTTCGGCAAGCCGATCGCGCACCATCAGGCCATACAGCTGAAGCTGGCGGACATGTCCACCCGCGCAGAAGCCGCCAGGTTGCTGGTTCAAGACGCCGCCGAGCGGTTCGACAACGGCAAGCGCTGCGACCTGGAGGCCGGCCGGGCAAAACTGTTCGCTTCGGAGGCCGCGCTCCATAACGCCACCGAGGCGATGCGCGTGTTTGGCGGTTACAGCTACTCCACGGACTACGAAATAGAGCGATTCTTCCGGGATGCGCCCCTGATGTGCATTGGCGAGGGCACCAACGAGATTCAGCGCATCATCATTGCTCGCCAGCTGCTCGAGCGGGGCATGTAGACCCGATCACGCCGACCTGGAATCGAGCGTATCGAGCAGCGTCCGGAGCGCCAGCACATCGCCGTACTTGGCATGGATATCGAACAGATTGGCCTCGTGGGCGTCGGCATTTCGGTCCCCCACCGCCTCACGGGGCACAAAAACCGGGTAGTCGTATTGCAGGCCATCGACCGCAGTGGCCCGAACGCAGCCGCTGGTGGTGAGCCCCGTGATGACGAGCGAGTCGACCTTCAGGGCGCTGAGACGCTCGGCAAGGTCGGTAGCGAAGAAGCTGCTGGCCCAGCATTTCTCAATCAGGGGTTCATTTTCCCGCCGCTGTAGGCGCTCATCCACTTCGACCCAGGAGGAACCGGGCCGCAGCACTTCCAACGCGGGAAGCCGTCGCCTGAACACACGCGCCTGGCCGGCATCACGGTAGACCACGGTGGTGAAGAAGACAGGCAGTTCAAGCCGTCGAAATCGCGCCAGCAAGCGTTGGTTGGCCTCTACAACCGAATCGGCATCCGACCCCAGCGGGCAACGCGGATCGGTGAATCCATTAATGATGTCGACAAGCACCAGCGCCGGACGCTTACCCAGTTCGAGTTGCTTGCGCTCCAGATCGGACATTTCGACCAGCTCAAGCAGCGATTTCCAGGTGACGCTCCAACCAGGCACGGGCGCGACCGCCAGGCGCGTTGCCGGTGAGTTCCTCGGCAACCCTGGCTGCCATCTGCAGCTTGCGCGCGTCGATGCCGGTATCGAACCCCGCCTGGCTGAGCATCATGTTGACGTCCTCCGTGGCGACGTTGCCCGACGCCCCGGGCGCAAAGGGGCAGCCACCCAGCCGGCCGATCGAGGCGTCAAATTTCCTGATGCCGGCCTCAACCGCCGCAAAAACATTGGCCACGCCCATGGCGCGCGTGTCATGAAAATGGCAGGAGAGGCGCTCCGCCCCGTGCGCGTCCACGAGGGCGCCCATCAGGCGGCGGACCTGGACCGGATTGGCCGCGCCGATCGTATCCGCCACGCACACTTCATCCGAACCGAGATCGGCGAACCGGGCCACCATGTCAGCCACGAGGCCGGGATCGGCCGGCCCGTCGAATGGGCACTCGAAAGCAACCGATACGGTGCTGGTCACGCGAACGCCTTCTTGACGGGCGCGCTTCACGATGGCTGCACCCGCCGCGTCGGCTTCCGCGCGGCTCATGCGCACATTGGCCTGCGCCATGCCCTCACTCGCATACAAGACCATGCACACGCTGCGCGCCCCGGCCGCTGTGGCCAATTCGTATCCCTTCATGTTGGGAATCAGCGCGGTGAAGGTGACATCACTGCGATCAGGCAGGGCAGCGAACAGCTCAGCCGCGCCCGCCATCGCAGGCACTGCTTTGGGCGAGACAAACGCGCCTGCCTCGATATGTTTCAGCCCCGCGTCCAGCAAGGATTCAATCAACCCCAGCCGCTGCGCCGGTTGCAGGATTCGCGGTTGATTTTGCAGGCCATCCCGTGGCCCAACGTCGTTGATAAAGACTCGCTCACTCATCAGGCTATGGCTCCGACTGATTTCAGTTGCTCGATCCTGTCGTCATCATACTCCAACACCTCACGCAGGATTTCATCGGTGTGCTGCCCGAGCCATGGCGCCGCCGAGTAGCAGGCTTCACTGCTGCGTGACAGCTGCACAGGATTACCCGGGCCCCGGGTCTGGCTGCCGTCCGGATGCGACAGGTCGACGATCATTCCGCGGTGCAGGATTTGCTCGTCACTAAGCGTCTCGCTGAATCGGTTGACGGCGGCGCACGGCACCCTGGCCTCGGTCAGTTGCCGCACCCAGTGGGCTGTCCCGCGTGTTTGCAGCACCTCATTGAGCCGTCGATTGATCATCTCCCGGTCTTCCCACCGGCCGGGCTGACGGTCGTATTTCTCGTCGTCGAATTCCGGTATCTCGACCACGGTTTTGAGCGCGGGCCAGAAAGTGTCGGCCACCACCGCGATGACGATGAACCCGTCGGCCGTGTGAAAGGTGTTGTAGGGCACGTGCACGAAGTGCGAATTGCCGATGGGCTCCGGGTTGAGCCCGGATAAAAAGTACATGGTGGCCATGTAGTTCAGCATCGACACCTGGCAGTCGAGCATGCTGATGTCCACGTGCTGGCCGCGACCGCTGCCGGCGCGTTCCAGCAGCGCGGACTGGATACCGATGGCGGCGAACATACCGCCGCCGAGATCGCCGATAGGAATGCCGGCGCGAACCGGGTGATCGGCGTCAAACCCGGTAATGGACATGCCGCCACCCAGGGCCTGCGCGATCTGATCATACGCGGGGCGGGTGCTGCCCGGGCCGTCAGAGCCGAAGCCGGTGACACTGCAGGTGACGATACCCGGATTCACCTCGGCCAGCCGGTCGTAATCGATCATCAACCGCCGGGTCACGCCGGCCGCGAAATTATCAATGACGACATCCGAGTGACGGACGAGATCGTAAAAAACAGATCGCCCATGCTCGGACTTCAAATCCACCGCGACACTTTTCTTGTTGCGGTTCAGGGTGATGAAGTAGGCGCCCATCCCTCCGATGGAATGATCGGGGTCCTGCGCCAGCAACTTTCGCGTTCCCTCACCCTTCAGCGGCTCAACCTTGACGGTCTCGGCCCCGAGGTCGGCCAGGATCATCGCGCCGAACGGGCCGGACAACATGTGCGTGAGATCCAGAATTCGGACGCCATGAAGGGGCTTGTTCATCGCCGCGCGCTCAGTATTGCTCGAGTTCGGTCAATTCGTAATGGGTCTGCATGTAGCCGCCGGCGCCTGCCCGCAGCAGGATGTAATCATCATCGGCCGTGCACCAGACGTCGTAGGGCGGATGCTCCTCCGGCAGGTTGCCGGCCGTGTCGGTCACCTGGAAGTGACGCGCGCGATAGTTGCCCGCAGCGACCGTCACATCCTCCTCGCCCACGTACACCAGCGCGAAGCCGGTTCGGAACAACTGCGGGCCGGTCGCGCCGCGATGGTCGGGCGAGGTGAGATAGAGGTCATTGAAAAACATTTTCCCCGGACCGCGGGAAAGGTCGTACAGCTTCATCAGCAGCGCGTCGCCGACAATGGGGTGCGACTGCAGCCAGCGGACCCGGGCGGGCGTGTCCACCCTCTGACGGATGCGGCCATCCCCCTGATTGAAGCTCTCGCATTCAGCGTAACCATCGCAAAAACGCATCCAGCCACTGCCCTCGAAGCGGTCACCGACGGTCAGACGAACGCTGCAGTCGAGCGGGCTGGCATCGTGGCTCCGCATGGCCAACACCACGTCCCTGATCACGTTGGGCTCGTCGTCGATCTCGCAGTGCGCGTGCAGCACATCAACCTCGTCGGCCTGGTGGGTCAGCGTGAAGTACTCACGGCCACGCTCCTGATCCATGCGTTCAGGCTTTTTGCTGGTGTAGCGGATGACGCCGCGCGATGTTCGATGGGTCATGGACACCTCAGAAGGGCTTCACTGCCCCGAGAAAGCCAACGCTGGCGATGCCCACCCAGTAAACGTAAGCCAACCCTCGGCCCACGCGAATGGATCGTTCCAGGGTCTCTTCCGCTGCTGAATTATCGGGCTCCCTGGCCAGGACACGGAACAGCATGGTCCACTCACGCATGATGAACCTCAGCTTCAGGCCGATCATCAACATGAAGCTAAACAACAGCACTTTGAGCGGGAACCATTTTTGCATCGGGCCGGCGCCAAACGGGCCGTAACCCAGCAGTGAAGCGATCGCGGCCACCAGGATCAGCGGTATGAACAGGAACCGGATCCACTCATCGATGCGCGTCAGCAGGATACCGGTATCGGTCTCGCGCTTGAAGAATGCCGCCCAGGCGAGACCAATCCACAGTGCGAAGAAGATCCAGCACGCCGCCACCCACGCGCCGCCCAGGGGCTGCACGCCCCAGAAGGTTCCCATGTGGAAGCCCAGGGGGAACAGCAGAAGAATGCCCGTGCGCGCGAGAATGTCGATTTTGTAGGCCGTGTTCATGTGCCGTTTGCGCTCGTCCATCGGCAGCTTTCGGTTAATCACGTAATAGGACGTCTGAAAGACGCCCCACTCGCCGCCCAGCCAGTAAACCATGGCCAGGATGTGAAGCCACTTCAACACCGCCAACTCGGTAATGATCATTCTCGGGTTCCCGCGTTCATTGTTCCGTCAACCTGCCATCGACAGGTAGCAGGTATAGCGCGTTGAATGGACCGCTGGCGGTCGAATTCAGGCCTGCCCTGCAATTGCTCTAATGTTATACTGTTAGCTCATTTGGGCGCAATCGTTCATCACGACCCCCGCAACTCTGATAACCGCGCCGTTGCTTGATATGCCCTAATTTGTTATATCATTATGACAAAACAAACCACGGAAACGTTCAATGGTGCCTTTGAAATCAATTTTCAGCGAAAAACAACGTCAACAACTGGTCAAAGACGCACCCACCCCGCTGTATTTCCAACTCTACACGCTGCTCAAATCGTGCATTGTTGACGGCACTTTTCAACGAGGCATGCGGCTGCCCACCGAGAAAGAGCTATCAGACGAATTTGGCATCTCTCGCATCACCGCCAAGCGGGCGTTGGATGAACTCGCCGGCGACAATCTGGTGGAGCGGCGGCGAGGCAAAGGCACGCACGTCATTTACCGCTATCGGCCGCAGCCGGTGCAGGCCCCGCTGGTCGCGATGCTGCAGGAAATCGAGTCCATGGCGCTCAACTCCAAGGCCATCGTGCTCGACTGCGATTTACTCCAGCCACCCCAGAGCCTGCGTGATGAATTCGAACTGGGTCCGGGAGAAACCGCGCTCTACCTCGCCCGGGTGCGCGAGCGGAACGGCCTGTCATTCGGGCACTATTCCAGTTGGACGCTGGGTGTGGAAAAGCCGGAAAACCCCGAGATATTCCGGGAAACACCGCGCCTGCGTTACTTCCGCGATAATGGCCTGGAAATCACCCATGTGAAGCAAACCCTCAGCGCAGTGCCCGCCAGCGCAGAGGTGGCGGGCGTTCTTGACCTGGACCCCGGTTCTCCCCTGCTAAGCCTGACGCGACGCTCCTACAACGTGGTCGACGGCGAGGAGCGCCTGATGGATTTCCTGGTCTGCCTCTACCATCCGGGCCGGTTCCAGTACCGCATGGACCTGACCATCGACGATTGACCCGACAGGGTCCTTCAGATCAACCCCCGTTCGCGCAGGGATTCCACCACGGCCTGTTGCACCCCGGTGTAGTGATCACGGGCCGGCACCCGGGTAACGCTTTCCTCCAGCAGGGTATTGGGCGGATAAACGGAACGCCCGGAATAGGTGGAAGAAAACAGTTCCAGGCGCTGGCGCGCGAGCGGGTTACTCATGGCCGGCAGCGCGCGGGCGCGGCGCAGGCCGGCGATATCGATCGTGGCCACGCCATTCATGGATTCACCCGCATTGGCCTCGGCCAGCAACCGGCCCTTGTAATCCACCACCTGTGAATGACCATCCGTGGATTGGGCCGGGAATGGGAGGCCCGTGATGCCCGCGCTGTTGGCGGAAACGATGTAGGCCATGTTCTCCCAGGCCCGGGCCTGCTTGGCGATGTTCTTGGGCGTTGCCAGCGGGCTGCCGACCTCACTGGAGGAATGACAGAAAACCTCCGCCCCACGCAAGGCCAGGGCACGCGCGATCTCCGGATAGAGGATTTCTTCCGAGGCCACGCACGCCACCCGGCCCAATTCGGTGTCCGCCACCGGAAACAGGGCATCCTCGCCATAATGATCGAGAAACGCGTCCAGCACATCGTGCGGAGTGGGGGCGAACATGGAAATGAGCCGACGGTACCGGAGCACCACATTGCCGGCGGGATCAATCAGGAAACTGACCTGGAAATACAGTTCAGGAAAGCGAGGGTCGATCTCATAGGCATTACCGGACAGGAATAAAGCCTGCTCCTGGGCCACTTGGCCCAGGGCTTCATACTCCGGCCCATTGGGATGGATACAGGCCTTTTCCTGCCACTCGTCAACGCTTTCACCGGCGGGAAAGCTGGTCATGAAATACTCGGGCAGCACGACCAGCCTAATTTCCTCACCGGCGAACGTCGAATAAAAACGCTTACTGCCCCCGATCAGGTCCGCGCAATGGCGCACGGCATCGAGCATCGCGGCGCGCGCCTCCTCAGTCGATCCCGCCGCATTGACGGCACGGCACGTGACCTGAAGCGGCAGTGCCGCATAGGTCGGGGGCGTCTTTTCTGTCATCGCGTTGTCCTTTTCCTGATGCTGACTGGGCGCGGCCGGTTCGAGGCGACCGCCCACCGAAAAGTCATCTTATCGAAAAGTTATATTAATATAATGTTAGGATTTTTGAGCAAAACCCCGCTGCCCTTCATATCACGCCTGCAGGAGAGCCCCCCCGAAGATGATTGGCCTCGGCCCCGTGCTCTACGCCACGATCGCGACCGACCGCCCGGATGATAGCATTCGCGCCTGGTGCCGGCATCTGGACCTGCTCGAGTCCGGGCGCCACCGGGTCGACCCAGCCCTGGCCGCCGCTTGTGGCGAACGGGCCATCGAGGGCCGTTCAGCCACCTGGCTGGCCAACCTCCTGGGCGAGTGCTGGCTGCAGGTTCTGGATGTGCCTGACGCCGCGGCCATCGAGCCGTTCCGCCGGTACGGGTGGATGGCGCTGGAGGTCAGCGTGCAGGATCCCGACCAGCTGGCACAGCGTTTGCGCGACTCCAGCTTTGACATCATCGGCGAACCGGCCAACCTCGAAGTCAGCGATGCCATTCGCGCCATGCAGGCCGTGGGCCCGGCTGGCGAGGTCTTGTATCTCACCCAGATCAAGGCGGAAGTGCCACCGTTTGAGCTGCCCAGGGCACGCTGCCCGGTGGACAGGCTGTTCATTCCCGTGATGCTGACCGATGACCGCGAGCTTAGCCTTGCCGGCTACCAGTCATTGGCGGATCAGGAGGGCCTTCGGTTCGACACGCGGATCACGGTCATCAACCGCGCGCACGGCCTCGATATCGATCATCGCCACGCCGTCGCCACGCTGCAGCTTCGCGGCCAGTGCCTGATCGAAATCGACCAGCTGGCGGGTCAGGCAGCGCCGCCAGCCGGCACCCTGCCCTCCGGTATCGCCTGGGTGGCTTTCGCCGTTGAACAACTGCCCCCGGGGTCCGAGCCGTATACGATAGCGCAGGGACCTTACGCCGGCTGTCGCGCCGCTTTCGCGCGCGGACATGCCGGAGAGATCTATGAACTGATCGTCAGGCCCGATGACAGGCCCTGATGCCCCACCTCAAAACCCGCAGGAGATCACCACATGATGACAACGCAAAGCAAATTTCTCGGCAGTATCGCCCTGGCGGTTCTGTTGTTCGCGCCGCTGCAAGCCCCGGCCGATACGATCGATACCGAGACGGCTGAGGGCTACGTACAGGTCAATCGCAAAATTCAGTGTTCACTGGAGGACGCCAAGCCCGTGGTTTACACCTGGAGCGGTCGAGCCTACGCGCGGGTGCCCGGAGAGCGTGACCGTCACCTGTTCAACCTGCTGGGGATGAATATCCGGCAGTGTGGGGCCATCGAAGACCCGGACCGGGGCGAAGGTTACCGCCTGGTGTCGCGCGAAATCATGCTGTACCTCGACCCCAAGAGCAACGAGGTCATGAGGCAGTGGAATAACCCGTGGTCCGGCGAAACGGTCGATGTCATTCATGTCGCCAACGACCCCGTGAACGGCCGGCCCAGCTTCGGCCGCGACCAGAACGGCAACACCATGCCGCTGCGCATGGACGAGATCAACGGCACCTGGCTGATGAACATCGAAGTGCCGCTGTTTTACACCAACGCGCTGGGTGGCGACTACCAGAAATATGTCGGCGGGACCTACCACGCGACCGAAATTTTCGATTTCAACGGCGACATGGCGGAACTGCTGGATGCGTCCCTGCCTGAGGCTTACCCCATCGTGTCATGGGTTCGACTGTCCCAGTGGCTCCCCTGGATGGAAATGAACGGGCGCGCGGGCATGATGTACTTCAACGCCATGGGCAAGAAGCTGGAAAGTTTCGATCAGCTGGCGGATACGATGAAGGCAGAAATCGCCGCCAACTATCCCGAGTATGTCGCGCCGCCGCCATTGGACGACCAGCGCCGTAACGAGACGTCGTGGACGTACATGAAAAAGATCATCGACGGGCGGAAAGAAAAACCGGAGACCACTCAAGGCCACTGAGTACGCAGTCCGTATATCCTGCCAACCGACGGCGGCGGCGTCAGCCGCCCCGTCTCATCCGGGAACTCGGGTGCGTTAACGAACCCGTATGAGGCGGCGATGGGGAGCGGGTGATTCAGGCCAGATTCAGGCCAGTTCGCTGAAGACCCGCCCCAGGGCTTCGAACCGCTCTTGTGGCGAAGGGCCGCTGTTCACCAGCGTGATATGGTCAGGCCAGTCAAACCCGTCCAGACGATCCGCGTAGGCTTTAAGAAGCCCGCCGGCCCAGCGCATGACCCGCACAGGCACCGTGACCGCCGCCAGGTGCTCCGCGCGCTCGTTGGCGAAAGCCGCGCGGTAGGCACGATCATAGTCGGGACCGGCATTCAGATATGCCATGGCGGTTGCCTGCACCAGGGCCAGCGGCGGCTGGCCGCCCAAACCTCGATCTTCACCAGGATCTTCAAGGTGTTCGTACCAGGGAAAACCCCGAAACAGGCCGTTCGCCATCTGCCAGGCCACATCCAGGTGCGACCCGTCTGCCCTCGGCTCCAGCGACGGGAAGTAATTCACCATGATGTCGTTGACTTCCTGTTCGGAAAAATGCACGGCATTTTCCAGCACCAGCGCATGTGTCCGATCCGGGAATGCCCGCGCAAACTCGATGGCGATTTGCGCCCCGGTCGCAGAACCATAAACAAAGACCTTGTGCAGGCCCAGGGCGTCCAGCAATGCGGCCACCCAGTGCGTGTACTCCACCAGCGACTGAGCCGGATTCGGCAAAGGATCGGTACCGCCGTAACCGGGCGTATCCGGCGCAAAGACGGCGAAGTGCTCGCGAGCGAGCTCGATCACCGGCACGAGAAAGGCGGAAGACATCGGCGAGGGATGCAGCATCAGCAGTGGCTGTCCCGAACCGGCCCGGCGCAAGTGCGTCTGTATCACGCCACCCTCAACGGGCGTATCGATGTAGCCTTTTCGAATCACAGCCCGAGACAGCCCGGGTTCATTCGGTTTTCCGGATCCACGTAGGACTTGATGGCCCTGACCATGCCGAGGGGCTCTGGCCGCAAGCCCTGGCGGTAGTGATAGGCTTTTCCGACCTGCAGGTGGACGGCGCCCATGGCGCTGAACAGTTCGGCCAGTTCGTCCTTGATCCGGGTGACCAGCGCCCGGGCCTCGGGCTGCGCCGGAAAGCCCTTGAGCCGTTTCAGGTGATCCGGCTCCACGCTGCGCCGGTGCATTTCCTCGATGGCATCGGGCCAGAAAAATACGGGTTCGACCACGAAACAGGACGTGCCCACGGTGGCCAGCAGGTAGGCGGTGTGAATATCGAATTTTTCCAGGCCGTCGCGATGACGATTGAACACGGCCTCGACGCGATCGATGGCCGAAACAGCCTGTGAATGCGGAACCAGACCGTGTACCGGCACCCATCGTTCGCCTTCCGGGCCAAGCATGTTGTTGACCGGTCCGAAGGGGTTGGCCCTGACCACGCGGGGAATACTGTCGGGTAATTCACGCCCGCCATGCGCAATGACAATTTTTGCCGCCTCATCGCGGGCCGCCTTGGCGGCATCAGCGGTTCTTTCTTCGCACATGACGTGGAACGACCACCGCACATCATCCATGAAACGGCGCCCGGCCATCGCCGTTTTGGCGCCGTCGCGGATGGCCTGACCCACACCACCCGCGGATTTGAGCACACCGACAAACTGGCTGGCATCCTTGGCCAGGCTTTCACGCTTCATCCGCTGGCTTTGCAGGTAGGGGTCGAAACCGAAACACTCGGTCACCAGATCGCGACGCGCAATCTCGCTCATGGCCGCGCACATCTCAGGGTATCCCTCAAAAGCGAAAGACCCAAAACCATGCTCCGCCGCCTGCGGCAGCAATTTGAGGGTGATCGTGGCCTTAACGCCCAGGGCGCCGCCGTCACCGGTGAACAGACCGGTCAGATCGGGCCCGAAATGGCGGAAGAAAGGCCGCGCGTGCTTTTGCGCGGCGGAGCCTGTATTCAGCAGGGAGCCGTCCGCCAGCACCACTTCCATGGAGATCACGGCATCCGCGGCGCTGCCGTGCCGCCCCGAGCCCCAGAAAATGCTGTTCTGCGACAGGCTGCCGCCAACCGTGGCGTAGCGGCCGGACAAAGTGCCCCAGTAGGGTGTTTTCAAACCGTGCTCCAGCAAGGCCTCGTGCAGAGCCTGCCAGGTGATACCCGCTTCTACCCGCACATACATGTCGGCGCGGTTGATTTCCAGCACGCGATTCATCCGTCTCATGTCCAGCAGCACGGACTGCGCCTCGGAAGGAACATACCCGCTGGTGTATGACATACCGCCACCGCGCGGCACCACGGCACGCCCTGCCCGCACGGCCTCTGCCACCACGGCAGCCAGTTGTTCGGTATCACCCGGCGCCACCACCACGCCGGCGGGTGTGTCCCGTGTAAACACATCCTGGGCAAAATAGTCACACTCGGCCGCATCCGTCGAGACGTTGCGTTCTCCGGCGATGACACACAATTTACTGGCAAGCCGTTCCATCAATCCATTCCCATCTTGACGATCTCAAAGTCACCCCGAGGCACGATAGTCGCTTTCTCCTCGGTGTAGAAATCCGCACACTGCCGCGGCCCGTCACGCCCGATGCCCGACTGTTTGAAGCCGCCAAAGGGCGCCCGAAGATCCCGCAGCAGCGGTGTATTGACCCAGACCGTACCCGCGCGGATCTCGCTTTGCAGCTGCATGGCCAGCGCCAGGCTGGAGGTCCAGCCATAGGCGACCAGCCCGAAATCGGAGTCGTTGGCGATGGCGATAGCCTCCTCCGGTTCATCAAACACCTGGACCGTGGCGAAAGGCCCGAATACCTCTTCCTGGCAGATTCTGAGCGCGTTGCTGTCCACCCGGGCGAGGGTGGGCGACACGTAATATCCGCGGTCAAAACCGGGCGCGTTCCCGCCGCCAGCGAGTATCTCGGCGCCTTCCTCGCGTGCCAGCTGCATATAACCGAGCACCCGGTCCCGGTGCGCCGCGTAGGCCAGTGGGCCCACCTCCGTGGCAGGGTCGAGCGGGTCACCCACCCGAAGATGGCGCACGCGCGCGACAAAGCGCTCAGTAAACTCATCGGCGATGGCGCGCTGGACCAGGACGCGGGAACCGGCGATGCATATCTGGCCATTGTTGCTGAACATATTGACCAGCGAACCGTCCACCGCCCGCTCCAGGTCGGCATCGGTGAACACGATATTGGCCGACTTGCCCCCCAGCTCAAAATGCACCGGGGTGAGCTGCGCGGCGGCATCCGCCATGATCTGACGGGCCGTCTCAGTCCCGCCGGTGAATGCAATTCGGTCGATGTCGGAATGGCTGACCAGTGCGCGACCGGTCACGCCGCCCAGCCCGTTCACCAGGTTCACCACGCCGGCCGGTACGCCGGCCTGTTCCAGCAGCTGCACCAACCGCAACACCGAAAGCGGCGTGTATTCGGACGGCTTGCACACGCAGCTATTGCCAAAGGCAATGCAGGAAGCGATTTGCATACTCGCCAGCGCCAGCGGCGCGTTCCAGGGCGCCACCAGGGCCGCCACGCCGGCAGGCTCGCGCGTGACAGTTGTCAGGAAGTTCTGCTCCTGTTCAAAGGTTTCGCCGGCCATCTGACCGATAACTTCAGCAAAAAACTCGAAATTGAACGCGGCGCGCGGGATCTGTCTCCGCTGGAGGTGCGCCACGGGCAAACCGGCGCACAGGCTCTCCAACAGGGCCAGTTCCTGTCGGTGTTCATGAACCAGTCGCGCCGCCTCACGCAGTATGCCCTGGCGCTCACGCACGCCCTTGCGGGACCAGTCGCCTCGCTCGAACACCGCCCGTGCTGCCGCGACGGCCGCATCGACCCCCTCCTGCCCGGACTCCGCCAGTGCAGTGACGGGCTCCTCGGTGGCCGGATTGATGGCCTGCAAGGCCACTGGCCGCCCATCCACCGCTTCGGCGCGGCCGCCGACATGGCCCCCGGTCGTGCGTGGTATGTCGAGGCCCACGCCGTGCACCTCGACCGTGCGTCTGTTGTCACTGGTCATTGGATTTCCGCCTCCCTTTGACGGGATCGTATCATCGAGGAGTTGAGCAGGAAGTCACGCATGCGTTCACGGTCGCCCGTGATGGCCTTGAACTCGCGCCAGATCAGCTTGCGCTTTTCGGGGTCCGTCTCACGGTGCTTGCGATAGTTGCGCGCGGACAGACGCTGCACCTCCTCCAGCGCGATGGTGCGTCGGCGGCGGTCGTAGCGATCGAGCAAGTCATCGCTGTGACCCTCGAGCACCGGCAGGAGATGCTCGATCAGGCAGGCCGCATCGTGCAGTCCGCTGTTCATTCCCATGCCACCCGCCGGGCTGTTGAGATGCGCGGAGTCACCGGCAAATAGGATCCGGCCCACCCGGAAGGATTCCAGGCAGCGCTGATGCAAGGTGTAGTGGTTCCTCTGCAGCAGTTCAAACGGGCCCAGGCCGGGGAATATCGAGGCCAGGTTGGCCTGCGCCACCGACTCCGATAGGGCCTCATCCACCGTCTGATCCGGGTTTGGCGAGTAGGAGAAGCGCCACAGGTCCCGAATCTGCATCAGGCTGTAATGAGCCTCGTCAGTCCACACATAGCTCACGCCCAACAAACCGGGAATGTGTTCTTCGAGAGGGAAACGCAACACCAGCGTGATCGATGTCTTAGGGAAAACGCTGCCCTCGAAGCTCAGGCCCAGATGCTTTCTGATCGAGCTGCGCCCGCCATCGGCCGCGATCAGCCATGGGGTCTCCAGCGTCACAGCCTCATCACCGCGCGTGGCGCGGACTTTGACGATGTCACCGCCCTGCTCCACGCTGACCACCTTCCAGCCCATGCGCAGATCGCACAAGGGTTCGTCCGCCATCCGTTCGACCAGCATCCGGGTCAGGTGAAACTGCTCGCACTGCAAACGATAAGGGTGGCGCGTGAGGTCCGACAGCACACCCAGGTCAAATACCGCCCGTTGGTCGGTGCCGTGAATCATGTACTGCCATCGTCTCGCCGGCGTACCGCGGGAGACCAGCTCATCAGAGAGGTCACAGCGGTCGAGCAGATCCAGCGTGGCGGGGTGGAAAGTGGAAGCACGCATGTCTTCGGCCACCTCCGTGTTCTGCTCCAGCACGACGACGCGGTGCCCGGCGCGCGTGAGCAGCATGGCGCAGAACAGTCCCACCGGGCCGGCGCCGGCAATGATGATGGGCGGTTGCGTGTTGGTTGAAACTGACATATCACCCGGCGAACAACATAAGCGCATTAGTCTATCATTGGGCGATGATGATTCGGCAGCAGCAAAAAGGCGCAACCCCCGGGGACGCCCGGCGTGAATACGGCAGCCGCGGACGCGTCGGTATCGTCACGCCGCAGTCCAACCCGACCGTCGAGCCGGAAATCAGCCTGCTGCTGCCAGACGGCGTGTCCATGATCACCACGCGCTGCACCAGTCGGGGGGAACCCCGACAGCGTGTTCTGGATTATTTCAATGAACTGTCCGATACCTTGCGATCATTTGACGGCATGGCGCTGGACTCGCTCGGCTTTGCCTGCACTGCCTCCAGCTACCTCCTCGCCGAGGGCGAAGAGGCAACCGCCCGAGACCGGCTGGAACAGCAGTTCGGCTACCCCGTGGTCACGGCCGCCGGCGCCATTGAAACGGCTTTGAGGCACCTGGGGTTGGAACGCATCACGCTGGCCTGCCCCTACCCCACCTGGCTGCTGGAACGGGCCGAGGCCTACTGGAAACGCCGGGGTTTCGACGTTGCCGCTACCCTGTCCGCCCAGCCCGACATGCGCGATACCCGGGACATTTACCACATTCGGGGATCAGACCTGGCAGACCGGATACTCAACACACTGGGCGGGGCCGCGGCCGACGCGCTGCTCATCACCGGCACCGGGATGCCGGGGCTGCGGCTCATCTGTGAATGGCAAACGGCCACGGGCAGGCCGGCCATGAACTCCAACCTCTGTCTCGCCTGGGCCTGCCTGCGCGCCGCGGCGATCGAACCGGGCACGCGGGCGCCGGAGCCGGGATTCCCATTGCTCGGCGGTTGGCATTCGCAATTACACGTGCTTTAAACCTCAGCCCGTCTGGCTCAGGGCGCCTCCGGCCCAAATCCCAGCGTCCGGGCAAACGCACGGTAGGGCGAGGCCTGGTCCAGGCTAGCCTCATTCCTCTCCCGCGATGCCGCGAGGTTGTCCTCGCTGAACAGGACGCCGGCCCCCTCAACAATCCGGTTCATGAAGTTGAACAGGGCGCACACCGTGATCGCGTCAAACAGCCCCTGCTCGCTCACCCCCGCTTCAAATACCCTTTGGGCATCGGCGTCGGTCACCCGGGACGGTTCGCGCGTCAGCTTGCGCAGGTAGTCCAGGGTGGCCACCAGGCCCGGAGACAGCCCGGCTCTGCCGGGGTCATCCATCATCAGGTCGAGCGTGTCCGGGGGGATCCCGTGCAGTTCCGCAATCATCTTGTGCGCGCCATGGCAGAATCCACAGGCGTTCAGGCCGGAAACGTAAGCGGCCATCAGCTCCCGCTCGCTGACAGTCCAGTCGGAGTCGCCCCGCAGGATGACATCGTGGTATTCACACAGGGGCCACACCGCGCGACCAAACGTCTGAAAGACATCGCTCAGGTGGGGCAAATCGGGCAGTGACGGGAATCGGGCCATGGTGGGGTCTCCTGGGTACAGCCGGGGCGATGGGTCCAGGCATCAGCATAGCCGATGCCGGCATGGGTCAGGTCGATCTTTGCCGCGAAAAGAGCAGCACCACGACACCGCTGGCAAAAGGCACCAGTCGCTCGAGAATGTCGCCCGGCGTGTTGGGCAGCAGATAGAACAGCACCGATAAACCGAAGCCCAACAGTATGGCCAGCCAGACGCCGCCCGGCTTGATGCGGGCGCCAACCAGCCTGAAGAACAGGGTCGGCCCAAAAGCCGCCCCCAGCGCGGACCATGCGAACAGCACCCGGCTGAAAATCTTCTCCGGCAGGAAAAGGGCGACCAGCACGGCCACCAGCACCAGGCCTACGATGGTCAGGCGAGAGACCAGCAGCTTCCGCTGGGGATGCTCGCGGCCCAGCCCCAGGTCATGCGCGATGGCGGATGCTGCCACCAGCAGCTGGCTGTCGGCGGTCGACATGATGGCGGACAGAACCGCGGCCAGCAGGATGGAGCCCAGCAAGGGTGTGAACAGGCTTTCGGTCAGGACAAAAAACACGGTCTCCGGATTGCTCACAGACGCGTGCAGCACATGCCCCACGAGGCCCAGGAAACACATTCCCGAGAACACCACGCCATACCAGGCAATGGTGATAACCCGCGCCTGGCGCATCGCCTTCTCGTCCCGCAGCGCCATGAAGCGCACCAGCAAATGCGGTTGACCATAGGTGCCGAAGCCGATACTGAGACTGCCGACAATCACGCCGATGGCCAGCAAACCCGCGTTGGAAGCGGTCCAGCTCAACTGGGCGGGCGTACTTACCGCGCGCAAACCCTCAACAAAGCCGTCCACTCCGCCCACCTCGGCCAACGCAGCCAGCGGCAGCAGCAGGGCGGTGAACGCCATCAGCAAACCCTGCAGCGTGTCGGTGACACTGACCGCCCAGAAACCACCCAGCAAGGTGTAAAACATGATGATCAAAGCACCGATGATGATGGCGTTGGCCATGGACATATCAAAGGTGGAGGCAAAGGTATTGCCAGCGCCCTGAAATTGGGCGGCCACGTAGAACACAAAGGAAAAGATCACGATCACCGAAACCGTGATCACGATGGCTCGCCGCAGCCCGCCGGAGGTGTCATGCGCCAGGAATTCGGTCAGCGTCAGGTGATCATGTCGACGGCTGAATGCCATCAGCCGCGGCGCTATCCAGAACCACGCCACCAGCATGCCGATGAAAGACCCGGCCGCGATCCAGACGACAGACACGCCCAGCACGTAGGCTGCCCCGCTCAGCCCAAGCAGGGTCCAGGCCGATGAAGCGCTGGAGGAATAACTGATTGCGGCCACCACGGGGCCAAGCTTTCTGCCGCCCAGGAAAAAATCTTCCTCGCTGCGGGTCCGGGAGCTGGCCCAGAAACCGATGGCAATCAGCAATGCCTTGTAGACAACCAGGGTGATGATGACGACGGTGGTGTTATCCATCACTATGGATCCACCCAAGCTGTGCCCGCATCGGCACCCTGGCCCGCGCGCAGCACGTATTGCGCCAGGCGCCGGGATTCCTCAGGTGTCAGATGATTGTGATAGACCATCCAGGTACCCGGAACAAGACGCCCTGATTCCATGATGAAAGCAGCCAGCGTCCCCTCGTTCCAGGTCAGCCCCGACTGCTGCAGAGCCGGAGAATACGCATAGCCCTCCCGGCTCGCGGCCGGCTGGTCAGCGATGCCGCCCAGGTTAGGCCCTACCCGATGGGACGCTCCGGTCGTCAGCGCGTGGCAGGATTCGCAATTCAGATACAGTTGTTCTCCTGACAGGGTAATTTCTTCGAGTTCGGCCAGTGCGGGCGGCTCTTCAACCGGGCCGGCGCAGCCGACCAGTGAGGCAAGCACCCCGGCTGCCAATCCGACGCGGGTGCCGAACGGCCTCACGCGAGCCTCCGCATGATCTCGAGCACCGCTCGCTCGCCCGATTCCATGGCAGCCTCCATACCGGCATTGGCGAATGCCGTGTGCTCTCCGGCAAAAAACACGCGGCCATGCGGGCGC
>Ga0181578_10000624_pt1 | contig 33758 bp, 38 predicted proteins | sample 071ome_21_FD_148659 | JGI IMG/M metagenome (GOLD analysis project Ga0181578, IMG submission 148659) | Coastal salt marsh microbial communities from the Groves Creek Marsh, Skidaway Island, Georgia - 071401CT metaG (spades assembly) | ecosystem: Environmental > Aquatic > Marine > Intertidal zone... | reverse complement strand
TAAATCTGTTGAAACACTTCCACGTAGGTTCAAATCCTACCTTTCCCATGGGTTAGATAACATAATGGTAATGTATTGGATTGCAAATCCTGTGATGACGGTTCGATTCCGTCTCTATTAGTATAATATTAGCCTTTTAAAAGGTTAATAAATTCAACTGCAATGGTTTGTTGTTTTCGATAATAAATCACTAAAAGAGCGAGCCCAATAGAAGATTCTGCCGCGGCAACGGTTAAAATAAACAGTGAAAAAATTTGGCCCATGAGGTCATCTAGATAAACCGAAAAAATAAGAAAATTAAAGTTTACGGCTAACAGCATTAATTCAATCGACATGAGCATGATAATAATGTTTTTTCGGTTCAAAAAAATACCCCAAATTCCTAATAAAAAAAGTGTACACGAAACGAGCAAATAATTTAATTCAGTCATAGTAGTATTCTTTTTCAAAAAGTGGTCAGGGTAGCAGGATTTGAACCTACGACCTTCTGTACCCAAAACAGATACGCTACCAAGCTGCGCTATACCCTGCTTTCCAGTTTTCTATATTCTACAGGACTCGAACCTGTGACCAACAGCTTAGAAGGCTGGTGCTCTATCCAACTGAGCTAAGAATACGAGAAAAGCTTCAAGGGCCACGTAAGCCGAATTTTGTACCGACCCCTTTTTGTAAGAGGTTAGGGTGTGTTTATTTATCTTATTTCAGGTTTCCACCTCATATAATGCGAGAGTGTCTTGCTTTTTGTGGGGTTTTTCATTTCGGTATGTTGTCATACCAAAGATTTTCATAAAAAATGCTCTTCCACTTTCCCTGAGATTGCTCTCGCGAGCTTTTCACTCGCACAAAACTGCAAAGTTCGGACTTTCCTCCTTAGGTAAGGCAAACACTGAGGACCTTGATAATATATATATTCGAAAATGAAAGCGCGGGTATAGATTAATGGTAGATTATCTGTTTTCCACACAGAAGATATGGGTTCGATTCCCTTTACCCGTATATACGCTTACTTGGTGAAATTGGTATACACGACAGACTTAAAATCTGTTCCTTTTTAGGGTATCGGTTCAAGTCCGATAGTAAGTATAAAAAGTTTGAAGAAGAAAAGAAAAAAGTATGTCTACAGAAAAACAGATGAAAATCTCAAAACGTTTTGGGTTCAATTTACGACCTTTTAAAAAAGTAACCCCTAAACAACAAAAAAGTTTGCAAAAAGTACAAAAAAAACAGGTATTCACTAAAAAATCAAATTTTGCGGGACAACTCGAAATTAAACAAAGTGTAGCTTTTTTGTATGGCGGGCTTCGAGCACAGTATTTGACTACGCTTTTTCAAAAGAGTTATCAACGAAAAGGCAGTGTTAGCCAAAATATGATTAGTTTTTTGGAAAAACGTCTTGATACGGTTTTGGTCAAAAATCATTTCGTCGAAAGTTTTGCCCATGCTCGACAACTTATCAGTCATCAAAAAGTAAAAGTAAACGGGGTCACTCATAAAGTGCCGTCTTTTCAATTGGAACCTGGTGATGTCGTGAGTTTAGAAACTGGGGCTCACCACCGTGTGAGGCAAACCATGCGTGATTTTTTGAACCGACAAGAAGAACAGGGGGGTTTAAAACAGTACTACGGCAGAAATATGCAAGAGGGTACAAAACCAATGATTTGGTACAAAAACACTTACTGCGAAGTGAACTATAAAACGTTGGAAATTGTACTTTTATTTGCTCCACAAAACGTTCACTATCCGATGAAGGTGCACACCGAAAAATTTACCAAAATTTTTAAAAGGTAACCTTTTATAGGCCAAAGGATACAGTTTATTCTAGTTAAAGGACTCTGTATCCTTATATAAATTTTTACAAAGAGTGAGTAAAATGAAACATTCAAATAAACCCCACAGAAAAAAAGCAAGACAGCATTGCAACCAAAAATCCGGGGGGGAGACCAACGAAGCCATTAAAAGAAGTACAAAGTACCACAATGAGCGACGGGTGGAAAATTGTCCAGGTTTGGGCCAACTATCTGTTGAAAAGAGCATACTGAGTAAAGGCAGTTGACTAAAAAAAAAAGCCATCCCCAAACAACAAACGACTAACCAAATATAGGGCCAGATTTTTGGAGATAATCCTAAAGTTGGTTGCAGGAAAGTCATGTTTTTGTGCGACAAGGCAAACCCACCCCAGAATGCCCAAACCAGAGGCATGAGACCCCGAAGAACAAGATTTTGAGTCAAAAAAAGGCAAAAAAGACTCCCTAACATCCGATGCTGGTAAAATTGGCTTTCAGCTGTAAAAAAACTTGGTCGGAAAAAAAGAAGAAAAAAATAAAAAACTAGCGGGCAGGTACAAACTGTGGCACTGTAGGTAGACATGAGTAAACCAGCATAAAAAGCTTCCGAAGCTTCGGTAAAAATAAAATCTGTCAATTGGTTTGGTACAGTGGTGCATACCGGTGCACAAAAAATATGCAAAAGATCCCCAAAATGGTCAAACCAGTAAACAAATGCACTGAACCAGCCGAAGACAATATAGCTCATTTTCCATCGTAGATCCAAAGTGTACCACGAAAAAAGAAAATTCGATGATGTTCGTTGAGTCATGGTGTATTCTTTTTTCGGACAGGGTGGGATTCGAACCCACGGTACTTGTCATACGTCAGTTTTCAAGACTGAGACCTTCAACCACTCAGACACCTGTCCAACAGGAATGCGGGAGTAGGATTTGAACCTACATTGTTCAGGTTATGAGCCTGACGAGTTACCAATTACTCTATCCCGCAAACGTTCATTAAGTATGACAGGATTCGAACCTGTGACCAGTAGGTTAAAAGCCTAATGCTCTACCAATTGAGCTACATACCCTTGAGTACGGATAGAGGGATTCGAACCCCCACGAAAATATTTCATCAGAACCTAAATCTGATATGTCTACCAGTTTCATCATATCCGCGAAAACACAAAAATGTCCGTCGCTTTTAAAATAAAAGCGACGGACGTTGAGAATTGCCTCAATAGACAATTCTCAACGTGTTTAAAAAACAAAAAGAATTAAAAAAGCCATCATTAAAGCAAAAAGGGCAATTGCTTCAGTTAAAGCAAAGCCTAAAATTGCGTATCCAAATAAAGTTTTTGTTAATGAAGGGTTACGTGCAACTGAACTAATAAAAGAACCAAAAACAATTCCAATTCCAGCACCAGCTCCCGCTAAAGCGATAGTTGCACATCCTGCTCCAATTAATTTTGCACCTTCAGCCATATACTCTTTTTTTTTTAGAGCTCAACCACAGTTCGAAAAAGTGTTCATTTAAAAAAAAAGAATGACACACGAGTTCTAGTTTATACGTTTTTGGGCAACAGGTAATTTGAGCCTCATGAATTACAAACGGCGAGATTTTTTTGCTCGACAACCGTTGAAAGGAATGCGTGTCAAGTCTTCAATTTTAGTAATTTTTAAACCAGAGGTTTGCAATCCACGGATCGCGGCTTCTTTGCCATAACCAATACCCTTTAATTTGACATGAACACGAACTAAATTTCGGGCCAGGCAATTTTGAGCAATTTTTTCCGCGGTGGCTTGAGCCGCATAACTCGTAGACCGTTTGGACCCTTTAAATCCAACACTACCTGCAGAGGCCCATAGTAAAGTATTACCATTTAGGTCGGTAACATTGAGAATTGTGTTATTTAAAGTCGTTGTAATACAGATATACGACAGAGAAGGTAGTTGTGGCAGTTCAGAATGGCGCATAAAGCTCTTCTTTTTTAAACCAATTTTTTTTTCCGACACGATCGAGCGTTAGTATGTGAGCGTTGACCTCGAACTGGAAGCCCTTGAATGAAACGAAAGCCTTTAAAGGAACCAATGGTCACACACCGTTGAATATCTTGGTTAACCAAACGTTTTAAATCGGACCCCGTGACATAATAACGTTGTACTAGACGGACTAGTTTTTCTTTTTGTGCCGCAGTTAAGTCTTGGACTTTTAAAGTAGAGGCAAAACCAAGAGAATCTCCAATTTGATGTGCTAAAAACTTGTTGATCCCATACACTTTAGTCAGTTCTTGTCGAACGAGTTTGTGCTCTTGAAAGTTTTGTTGAAATAAAAGAACCATAAACACTATTTTTTTTTACCAGTTTTTCGCAGCACTTTTGCATCTTTCAACTGAATCCCTTTGCCTTTATAAGGCTCTACAGGCTTGACGGCTAAAAGTGTAGCGGCTACCTGGGATACTCTTTTTTTACTTACACCAAACAAACAAATTAGATTGGGTTTCGGTACAAAAATTTGGATATCTTTTGGAATCTCAAGATGTACAGGATGGCTGTAGCCAACTCGAAGTTCTAAAGTATTATTAGCAAGACTGGCTTTAAAACCAATACCGACCAATTCGACCGAAAGAAAAAACCCTTTGGTCAGTCCTTCGAAATACTGCAGAAGAGTAGACGTAACAGTATGTAAAGTTTTTTGACCTTCCTCTCCATGCGTTCTAAAATAAAGTTCTTGGTGGGCTGGTGTTTGTTGAACCAATTTCATGGAGAACCCTCCTTTTTTATCGTATGTTTTTAGCTGAAGTTCGGCTGTTCCCAAGGGTCCTTGAAGTTTGAGAACTGATTTCTTCAGAACCATTTGAATCGCCGTTGGAACACTGCAACGCTTTGTAAAACTAGTTAATACCTTAGATTGCATATACAGTTCTTTTTTTTGTTATTTTTTATTCAAAAAAACGTACCTAGAAAATTTGGCAAAGAATTTCTCCTCCAACACGGTTTTTTTGCGCCTGTTGACTTGTACATACACCTTTTGGGGTAGAAAGAAGTAAAAGACCTAAACCATTTTTCAAAGTCGGTAACTTTTTGTAAGATACATAAACTCTTTGTTTCGGTCGAGAAATTTGATGAATTTTTCGAATCCCTTTGCCTTCAGTAGTGTGTTGGAGAAAAATAATAATAGAACCTTTTTGGTAAAAGAAACCTTGAATATAACCGTGTACGGCTAAAATTTTTAACAAAGACCATACGGTTTTGGAAAACGGAACCGACACCGAGCGTTTATGAACACGCTGAGCGTTTTGAAGAGAACAAAGAGCTTGGCTTAAGTTTGTCATAAAACATCTTTTTTTCAATCGAAAAAACTTCTAGTGCCCAAAAATTACCAACTGGACTTTGTTACGCCTACAATTTCGCCTTTGGAAACTAGTTCCCTTAAAGCAATTCGAGAGCATTTGAACGTCCGAAGAACACCTTTGCTACGCCCAGTAAAAACACAACGGTTTTTGGTTCGAACCGCAGAACTTTTTTTGGAGACTTTACTTAACTTTAACATAAACTCATAACGAAGAGATTGGGATAAATTTCGGTCTTGAAGGACAGCTTTGTACAACAACCGTTGTTGTTCAAGACGGGCCACAAGGGTTCGAAGGTTTGCATCTTTTAAGATGGCATTGTTCATGTCCATTTTCTTTTTTTAGGCAGTTTTGCTGTAAACTGGGAAATTATAGGATGTCCAAATAAGTCTTTTTTCAAAATCTGCCTTGGCGGTTGTATGCAATTGAATGGAGCACCCTTGCATCGTTTCAAACAATTCAAAATTTTTTTCTAACTCCGGAAAAAACAAAAACTCAGTGAAGCCAAGCTGCAATACAGACGCTTCTGTTAGGGTCCGATTCGAAAAAATAGGATCCTTTTTCATTTGGGGGAGAACCAGTACGGCCAAGTTTTGTAAAAAAGAGCGCATTTTTTCTTTTCGTAAAGTCAGTTGGCACCCAATGATAGCGTTTTTTTTGAGTTTAAACGCGGCTACAGATTTTTTGGCTCTCAGCACTTTTGGTTGTTGGCCTGAAAGAAGACTTAAACCTACCAAAGAAAAAAGGCTGTGTTTTTTTTCTGCCACCAGTGAACGGCTCGTTAAATTGATTGAAATATGAGACAGTTCGGGAATTTCAAAGGTATTTCTGACATTGATTTTCAGCAAAAAATCCCTATTGAAAATGGAAGATGAAGGATATTTCATGTGGTATTTCTTTTTCAATGGCAGTCTTCTTTATAAAGTTGTTGAAGCCAAAACCAAAAGTTTCATAAAATTTTTCTCACGAACTTCAAAAGGCGCTGTTCCTTGTACACGTGTCCCCAGAGGGGAACCTTGCGCCGACAAAAGAGCTGCTGCGTTACGTTGAAAAGTGTAAGAAGTCCCGTCTCGTCGGCGTTTCGGTCGTTTGGTTTCAAGCAGTACCGCTTTAAAAAGTTGGCCTTTTTTCAGGGTTTTCGTATTTTTAGTGGGATTAGTTTCTTGCAGGCTCACCACGAGTAAATCCCCGATTTGGCCCATGGTGTTTTTTGTTTTTTTCAAAATTTTAATGCATTTTGCTTTTTTCGCGCCTGAGTTATCAGAAATCACAAGAGTAGTACCTACTTGAATCATAGATCTTTTCTTTTTTCTTGGTGCAATGTAGAGCTAACCGGCGGACGAAAAGACATCAAAGAGTCTACGACAAACTTAGTTTGCACCGGCAATTTTTGACTCGCTAAAAGAAAAGCTTGATACGCAGCCTCTGGAGAGACCCCGTCTAGTTCAAACAAAATTTGACCTTGTTGAATTGAACATGCCCAAAAATCAGGCGAACCTTTTCCTTTTCCCATGCGCACTTCCGCGGGTTTTTTGCTTACGGCAGTATCAGGGAAAACTCGAATCCAAATTTGTCCACTCCGTTTAAGTTTACGAGTCATGACTCGGCGAGTAGCTTCAATAACAGAGGCGGAAAGACGCCCGCAATGTACTGATTGAATCCCAAAAGAGCCAAACGAAAGAGAGTTCATTTTGACTCCACCGATTCTACCTTTTTGAAATTTACGATATTTGGTTTTTTTTGGTTGGAGCATAGTGAAAAATCTTTTTTACGTTGTAGGTTTATAAGAAACCCAAACTTTGACCCCAATCAAGCCATAAGGGGTGTAGGCACAGACTGAAGCATAATCAATTTTTTGAAAAAAGGTATGTAAAGAGGTTTGGCCGAATTTTTTAGATTCCACACGTGCCATTTCTGCCCCCCCTAGACGACCTGCACAGGTAATTTTAAACCCTTGGATGGTTTTGTCTTTTTTTACAGTTTGTACAAGCTGTTTAAAAATTTGTCTAAATGAAACCGTTTGTTCCAATTGGTTGGCCGCTTGGTGCGCCAAAAAATGAGCAGTTTTTGAAGGTGAATTGATTTTCACGGGATGCCAATGCACCTCACTTTTGGTGTAATGTGTTAAAATTTGACCAATGTGCTTTTGGTAAAATTGAACCTCATTAGATTTGGGAGTTTTTTTTTTGTAGTGCCCCAAAACTGGATGTTTTTGTGTTTCTAAAGGAACTTGGTATACTGCAAGTTTTTTTGATTTTGATTGTTGATACTGCAACAAAAAAAAGTGCAGAAGCATAAATTTTTTGGCCTCATCCCAGGTTGTTTGATGTTGTGTTAAAAACCAACTCCACTGTTTGTGGGCTTGATTTGGTGAAAACACAAAAAACTGTGATGCGTTTTGAAAAAACCTCGTGGTAACTAAAGAAGCCAACTTGGTTTGATACTGGCTTTCAAAAATACGAGGATCACAGAAAAAACTATGCAAACGTAAACTTTGGGGAGCTTGTTGAAAATGGGACTTCTCAGTTCGAACACCAATAGATTTGAGCAAAGTTTGTACAAAATATTGGCATTGTTTTTGTTGGTGGAGGAGGGAGCCAAAAAGTCGGTCAGCAAACCAAGTATGAGAAAAATGTCGGTTTAGCCCGAGCCGGAGGCTTGTGGGTGTGCTTTTTTGTCCCATATTATTTTTTCTTTTCTTTTTTCTTGTGAACTGGTCGTTTTCGAGTACTCGCAAATTCACCAAATTTATGGCCAATCATTTCCTCAGTAATTTTCACTGAAAGAAAAGACTTTCCAGTGTAAATAGTGAATGTGTGTCCAACAAATTGTGGTAAAATATAAGAACGCCTTGACCACATTGTAATTGGCGTTAAGGCATCGTCAGAAACAAGTTTTTTCAATACAAATTGGTCCACGAAAGGACCTTTCCAAAGAGATCGGGCCATGTTGCAGCACTCTTTTTTTTTTAACGTTAATCAAGCGAAAGTGGCGAAATTTGGTAGACGCGTTACCTTGAGGGGGTAGTACACAAGTGGTGTGTGGGTTCAAATCCCACCTTTCGTAGTTTGAAGTTTAAAGCTTCGTCTGTGTTTTTACCTTAATTCTGCTTTGAACACCAACGGAGGCGAGAGTTTTAATGAGCTCGACCAATAGAAAAACATCGAGAAAAGTCGAAAAAGTTTCCACCTTTAAATGTTTTTGAAAAACCCGAATTTCAAACTGTTCGCGCGCTTTTTTATCAATATGCGGTGAACTAAGAACTGTAATTTTTCTTTGTTTCGTAGGTGAAGCTCCCATTTTGCCCAAAACTGAATTAGAATACTTCCCCTCCTGTAATCCAGGCTGGAGTTTATGCACGAGCATTTGCACGTTTTTCATGTAATTATCCATTAATTTTGGTTCAAAAGATTTCAAAGAAAGAAGAAGTTGAAAAGCCATAAAACAATCTTTTTTTCATAACAAACCTTTTGGAAATGATCGGACTCGAACCGATAACTTCATGCTTGCAAAGCATGCGTTCTGCCAATTGAACTACACTCCCTTTGCTTAAAAAATTATTATATATACCAACGCTCGGAGGAAATGGGATTCGAACCCATGGTGCAGTCAACTGCACGTTGATTTAGCAAACCAATACCTTCAGCCACTCAGTCATACCTCCTTACTGTGGTGTTCGCCACTAAAAAAAAGAATTTTTCTATGACTCCTTTACAGACTTCTCCGGGGAAAAAATTTAAAAATTTTACCCTCAACTTTGGTCCTCAGCACCCAGCTGCCCACGGCGTTCTTCGTTTAATTTTAGAAATGAATGGAGAAGTGGTAGAGCGTGCAGACCCTCATATTGGTCTTTTACACCGCGGTACAGAAAAACTAATTGAGTACAAAAATTACATGCAAGCTTTGCCCTATTTTGATCGACTCGACTATGTGTCGACAATGGCTCAAGAGCACGGCTATTCATTAACAGTAGAAAAACTTCTGCACTGTCAGGTCCCTCTACGTGCCCAGTATATTCGAGTTCTTTTTGCCGAAATTACAAGAATTTTGAATCATTTACTCGCTTTAAGCTGCCACGCAATGGACGTTGGAGCTTTGACCCCTTTTCTTTGGGCCTTTGAAGAAAGGGAAAAGTTAATGGAGTTTTACGAACGGGTTTCAGGAGCACGTTTTCATGCGGCTTATATTCGCCCAGGCGGAGTAGCGCAGGATTTACCACAAGGTTTATGTGATGATTTACATAAATTTTGTCAGACATTCGCTTCGCGAATTGATGAAATGGAAGAGATGTTAACAAACAACCGAATTTGGAAACAACGTTTAGTCGACATTGGGACTGTGACGGCAGAGGAAGCTGTACAATGGGGCTTCTCCGGGGTCATGCTTCGAGGTTCAGGCGTGGCTTGGGATTTACGAAAAACTCAACCGTATGATGTTTATAGTGATTTACAATTTGATATCCCAGTGGGAACGCAAGGAGATTGCTATGACCGTTATTTGATCCGAATTGAAGAAATGAGACAAAGCTTAAAATTAATGGCGGAATGTCTAAATAAACTTCCACAAGGACCCATTAAGGTTGATGATAGAAAAATTACCCCACCTTCAAAAAGCCATGTGAAGGAGTCCATGGAATCTTTAATCCACCATTTTAAGTTATATACTGAAGGTTTCGTAGTGCCTGCTTCGGAAACTTATACGGCCGTGGAAGCGCCGAAAGGGGAGTTTGGTGTTTACTTAGTTAGCAATGGTACGAACAAACCTTATCGTTGTAAAATCCGTGCCCCAGGTTTTGTCCATCTTCAGGCTTTAGATTTTATGGCCAAAAAACATTTATTAGCTGATGTGGTAACCATTATTGGTACTCAAGACATTGTTTTTGGTGAAGTGGACCGATAAAATTAACGAAAGGTCGGGAAAAACGGGGTTCGAACCCGCGCCCACTGGCGTGACAGGCCAGGACTCTACCCAATTAAGCTATTTTCCCGAAGTTCTTTAGGTGCTAACGGGTTCGAACCGCTGACTTTCTCGGTGTAAACGAGATGCTCTACCAGCTGAGCTAAACACCCATGGATTCAAAAAAAGAAGCATGTATGAACGAGTATATCCCTCTACTTCTCCTAATTGGAGTAAGTTTTCTTTTGTCTCTGCTAATTTTAGGCCTTTCTTTTGTTTTCTCGACCCAAAAAGCTGATCCAGAAAAAGTATCGGCGTATGAATGTGGCTTCGATCCATTTGATGATGCCCGTGCTCGGTTTGATATCCGATTTTATCTCGTCGCCATTCTTTTCATTATTTTCGATCTTGAAGTGACCTTTTTATTCCCTTGGGCTATTTCTTTAAATAAAGTTGACCTCTTTGGGTTTTGGTCGATGGTGATCTTTTTAGTAATTTTGACACTTGGTTTCGTCTATGAATGGAGAAAAGGTGCCTTAGATTGGGAGTAAGTATGTTTGATGTACACATAACAAAATGTTATGTGTACATCAAACATGAGGTCGTGGACCCGCATCCGGTCAAAAATGACCGGCCCCAGTGTTTTTTTATTTCTGTTGCATTAACTCCCAAGGGCTAGAAAAATCAAAGAAACGAAAATCTTGACTTAGTTCAATAGGTTCCGAAACAACACGTTTTTTTGAATCATCATATCGGAATTCAATGTACCCACTTAATGGAAAATCTTTACGCAGTGGGTGACCTTCAAACCCGTAATCTGTGAGCAGGCGTCGGAGATCTGGGTGGTTGAGAAAACAAATCCCAAACATATCCCATGTTTCTCGTTCGAACCAATTAGCTGTCGGGTAAATCGGGGTAATTGAATCTACCGCACTTGTTTCATGGATAGGAACTTTGACGCGAAGCCGGGTGTTGTACTGCAAGCTTAAAAGATGGTACACTACTTCAAACCGCTTAGCTCTTGATGGGTAATCAACAGCGGTGATATCAATCAGCATTTTGAATTGGGTAGCGGTATGGTTTTTTAAAAAAGAAAAAAAACCAAATACGGAGTGAGGAAAAATGGTAAATGTCATCTCGTTGGTTTGCCAAGTGTATTTAGACACCCATTTTGGCACCATCCGAAGAACCAAAGAATCAAAAGAGGTTTGCATAAAAGCTTCTTTTTTTCACCGACGGTCGGCTTGCCAAGCGACGACGCCTGGTCAACTCTACTGAGTATACCAAAGAACTGTATTTTTATTTTGATGAATTTTTTTTTGTAATTGTAAAATGCCATACAGAAGAGCTTCGGCAGTAGGAGGGCATCCCGGAACATAAATATCGACGGGAAGAATTCGGTCACATCCACGGACTACAGAATAAGAATAATGGTAGTAACCTCCTCCGTTGGCACAGCTACCCATAGAAATTACCCAACGAGGTTCTGGCATTTGATCATAAACTTTGCGTAAAGCGGGTGCCATTTTGTTCGTTAATGTTCCAGCGACGATCATTACGTCAGACTGTCTCGGGCTTGGACGAAAAATAATTCCAAAACGATCCAAATCATAACGAGCCGCCCCAGTGTGCATCATCTCTACGGCACAGCAAGCCAAACCAAAAGTCATTGGCCAGAGGGATCCTTGGCGAGCCCAATTAATCAAAGTATCTACTTTGGATAAAACGTATTCAGCGTTGGAAGACATAAAACAATACTTTTTTTCACAAAACCCTCGGACAAAGTAAAGGGCAAAAATCTATGATCCAACAAAAAAAGTTTTTTAGATGCAATGGAAAAAAAAAACCTACCAAAAAGTTAATCAGGATATGGCTAACGGTCCATACCAACTTTTTTTACAGCTTGCCCCTGTACAGTCAATGACCTGGGATCTATTAAAGCACGAAATCAAGTCCATCGAAAGTTCCGCCAAAGTCCAAGTAATTAAAAGATCGTTGATGAAAAAACAACACACTGAAGCCGTAACTCATAAAACAGTGTTAAATTCACACGGTACCACAGCCTTAGTCACTTGTGAATCTTTGAATACTTTTAAAAGAATTGTAAAAAACCTCTTTTTCCAAAATAATTCTTTGAATCAATTTCAAAACAAACCACTAGTACTCATCCATGGGAAAATGCTAGATGTTGACGTAAATTTTTATGATTTGCAGCGTTTAAGTTTATTAGAACCTCAACAAAGCAAAACTTTACAACTTTTTAAGAAACCAAGCACCGTTTTTTGTACAAAATTGCAAACTAAAAATTTGTTTTTTTTAAAGCTACTTAAGGCGAGTAACGAGAATTGAACTCGTATTTTCAGAGTCACAGTCTGATACTTTAACCAATTAAGTTATACCCGCCATAAAGGTTAGAGACGGAATCGAACCGTCATCACAGGATTTGCAATCCAATACATTACCATTATGTTATCTAACCCATGGGAAAGGTAGGATTTGAACCTACGTGGAAGTGTTTCAACAGATTTACAGTCTGCCGCCTTCAACCACTCGGCCACTTTCCCGACAAAAAAAGACGTTATGAATGCCTCAACTCGATAAAGTTTCCTATTTTACACAATTTTTTTGGCTGACGCTTACGATCACTGCTTTTTATATTACATTACTTAAATTTTATCTGCCGACCATTACACGGGTTCTGAAAATGCGCGAACACAAAGTCAGCCTCACACAAGAGAGCAACGATAATACATATGAACAAGAACAAGAACAAGTGTTGCAAACGATGCAAACCGCTGTTCGACAAAGTTTAACTCAATCAAAACAGGCGTTACAAAAAAGTTTTGAAACAACCGCTGGTTGGGTAGATAAAACTGTACAAAAAACAAACCAGGAACACTTTCAAACTGTACAAACACAGTACCAAGCAAAACTTGGGGACGAAATTACTGCGCATACCATGACCAAAAATCAGTTGAAAAAACTTTTACCGATGTCGGCTTATACAACGTGTGGGTTTACACACTATGGGCACACCTTTGTGCAAGAGTATTTTCTACGAAAACTTCTCGGGCACTTTACCACAAAAGGGAAAGGTGGAAAGAAAGGGACCAAAAAGAAACGTTAAGTATTGCAAAGCAAACGTACTACTGTTGTGGGACTTGGTCCAAGAGCCGAACACCCTCTGGGTGGAGGCAAAGGATGCCGTTGAGTTTTCCTGACGCTAAGAAAAAAAGACACTCTTATGCCATTCAAACTTCTCCAACAGAATGCTTCTACCTTACTTTTTGGTAGTTTGGCGTTCTTAGTTTTAAGCTCAAAAAATATTATTATCTATAATGAAGAAATTCTCATTGGTTTAAGCTTTCTGGCATTTTTATTTTTTAGTAGCATGACCATGGGAGAAAGTATTCGTGAAGCCTTTACTTTTCGTAAAGAAACCATCCAAAAAGAATTACAAAAATATTTAGATGTGAAAGAAGCTTTAGTGCAAGATCTTTTAATCGAATATAAGAAAACCCTAGCGTTGGGAGCACAAATTGCTCAATTACGTGAACAAAGTTGTCAAGAACTAAAAACATTACACTCGACACGGGAAGCAGGGCTACAAGCCACGTTTGCTACTCAAGTACGAAACAAATTGCATATCTTGTCGCAGATTGAACAGAAAGGGCAAGAAACAGTACAGAGAAATTGGCAACAAGGGTTAAAGTACGGGGTTTTAGAAGCCTTTCGACAGTCAAAAAAAACGGTCGGACCACAACTCTTACATCAAGCGTTGGAACAGTTAAAACAAGAACAACCCAAGTAATACAAGAAATGGCGTCCGTGGGAAAAAAAAAAGCCTACGGACGCGACCGCGAAGGAGTTTACTGTGTTTCCCAGGTTGCCCTAGTATATACAGCGAAATGGAGGGTCAAAATCGAATTCAAAATGGGTTCGGTTGCACTTCCCCATTTCTCTCAAACTCCAACTATTTAGATTGTATCATAAACAACATGCAGAATATCAGCAGTCACAAAAGCTCACCAGAAAAAGGTTTCTAAAAAAGTTTCTTTTAATAGAGGGAAGTTACACCAACAATGACGGCATCACAACTTTGCTAAACACGCAAATTAGAAGGCCCGCATTCAGTCAATGTAATTTTTTCTAGACTGGTTTTTCTTGAATTCTCCAATATTTCTTTTGATTTTACTTTTACATTAGCTACACACCTGCACAGCAAAATCCCCTCATTTAACAAAAACTTTTTTAGAAACCTTTCTACTTAGTATTGATACAGGGTTTGCGGTTTATCATTCTAGATAGCTCTTTATCTCGCACCCAAAAGCGCCACCCGTTTTTCCCGGAATGTTTTTATTTACCATTTAAAGAGTGTATTCTGAACTTTTACGGTTTTATTTTTTTACGGGTACGTTGGATTTTTTAAAAACTCCCACGGAAAAAAAGAACATTTTTATGATGAATTTCATCAACCGCTGGCTCTTTTCGACGAATCACAAAGATATTGGTACATTATACCTTATCTTTGGTGCATTCTCTGGAGTCTTAGGGTCTATGTTTTCTCTTCTTTTACGTATGGAATTGGCACAACCTGGAAACCAGATTCTGGCAGGAAATCACCAATTGTATAACGTTATTGTAACTGCACACGCTTTTCTCATGATTTTTTTCATGGTAATGCCTGCTCTAATTGGTGGGTTTGGAAACTGGTTTGTACCAATTATGATTGGTGCCCCAGATATGGCTTTCCCACGTTTAAATAACATTAGTTTCTGGCTTTTACCTCCTTCTCTTTTATTACTTTTAAGTAGTGCTTTAGTCGAAGTTGGTGCTGGAACAGGGTGGACGGTGTATCCTCCTCTAAGTCACATTACGAGCCACTCTGGTGGTGCAGTAGATTTAGCTATTTTCAGTTTACATTTATCTGGGGCAAGTAGTATTTTAGGTGCGATTAACTTTATTACCACTATTTTTAACATGCGTGGCCCTGGTCTTGGGTTCCATCGTTTACCTTTATTTGTGTGGTCAGTGCTGATTACTGCCTTTTTACTTCTTCTTTCTTTACCAGTATTAGCTGGAGCGATTACGATGTTGTTAACTGATCGTAACTTTAACACCTCGTTTTTTGATCCTGCTGGAGGAGGGGATCCAATTCTTTTCCAACATCTTTTTTGGTTCTTTGGACATCCTGAAGTTTATATCCTTATTCTTCCAGGGTTCGGTATTGTAAGTCATATCATTAGCACCTTTTCCCGAAAACCTATTTTTGGGTATTTAGGTATGGTTTATGCAATGCTAAGTATTGGTGTGCTAGGTTTTATTGTTTGGGCTCACCATATGTATGTAATTGGCTTAGACGTGGATACTCGTGCATACTTTACGGCAGCGACGATGATTATCGCAGTCCCAACTGGGATTAAAATTTTTAGTTGGATTGCTACGGCTTGGGGAGGTTCCATTACTTTCCGCACTCCAATGCTTTTTGCTTTAGGTTTTATTTTTTTATTTACGGTTGGTGGGCTTACTGGTGTGATTTTGGCCAATGCTGGAATTGATATTGCATTACATGACACGTATTACGTGGTTGCACATTTTCATTACGTGCTTTCGATGGGAGCCGTTTTTGCCCTTTTTGCAGGTTTTTATTATTGGATTGGTAAAATTTCCGGGTACCAGTACCCTGAAGTTCTTGGCCAAATTCATTTTTGGTTATTTTTTATTGGGGTAAATATTACTTTTTTCCCAATGCATTTTCTCGGATTGGCAGGTATGCCTCGACGCATCCCGGATTATCCTGACGCTTTTGCAGGGTGGAATTTGATCTGTAGTTATGGTTCATATTTATCCATTTTAGCAAGCCTTTTCTTTTTTTACGTGGTATACGCGACGCTTACGCAAGGAGAAAAGTGCGGAAGTAACCCATGGGCAGTGGCAGGTGAATCAACGACTTCTACGTTAGAGTGGACGGTGACTTCCCCTCCGGCTTTCCATACTTTTGAAGAAATTCCTGCAATTAAGGAGCCTTCTTCACAATCTGTTTTACGTTAAACCTTTCGGTTTTGACTGAGTAAGGGGTCGAGTTTTTCGACCCCTATTTTTGATGTGTGGAGTATAGATTTTTTTTTGTCCAAATTTCAGAAAGTGCGCTAACGCATGAAATCAGCCGCCTGGGGACTACGGCCGCAAGGCTAAAACCCAAAGGAATTGACGGGGGCTTACACAAGCGGTGGAGCATGTGGTTTAATTCGAAACAACGCGCAAAACCTTACCAATCCTTGACATATGAAAAACCAGGGTGGTTACTCGCTCTGTCTATTTTATACAGGTGCTGCATGGCTGTCGTCAGTTCGTGGTGTGAGCTGTTGGGTTAAGTCCCAGAACGAACGCAACCCTCCTTTGAAAGTAAGGTTAATCTTTTTCAGAGACTGCCAAGGATATCTTGGAGGAAGGTGAGGATGACGTCAAGTCCGCATGGCCCTTATGGGTTGGGCTACACACGTGCTACAATGGGAGTGACAAAAGGAGGCAACATGGCAACATTGAGCAAATCCCCAAAAGTTCCCCAAGTTCGGATTGTTCTCTGCAACTCGAGAACATGAAGTTGGAATCGCTAGTAATCGTAGATCAGCACGCTACGGTGAATTTGTATCTAAGCCTTGTACACACCGCCCGTCACACTCTGAAAATTTTCATGCCTTGAAGCCAAAGACATGCACAAAGAACACACAGCGTCATGCTTGAAGCACGCCTAAAAGAACCCACCTTCCTTTTTTTGGTCTGTGTCTTTGCCGAAGTCTTTTCTAGAGTTAGGGAGGTAATTGGAGTGAAGTCGTAACAAGGTAGCTGTAGGGGAACCTGTAGCTGGAGAGACTCCTTTTTATTTTTAGACAGAGAACATGAATGTTCAAGAACTTTATGAGTTTGATCCTGGCTCAGAATGAACGCTAGCGATAAGCCTAACACATGCAAGTTGAATGGTGTTGACCACCATAGCGAACGGGTGAGTAACGCGTAAGAATCTACCAAAAAATTGGAGGGTAATCCTCAATAGCTCGTGCAGGAGTAAAGATATCTGTGATCGTTTTTTGATGAGCTTGCGTAAGATTAGATAGTTGGTAAGGTAAAAGCTTACCAAGTCGATGATCTTTCATTGGTCTTAGCGGACGACCAATCACATCGGGACTGAGAGACGGCCCGAACTCTTGATGGAGGCAGCAGTGAGGAATCTTGGACAATGGGCGCAAGCTTGATCCAGCTATATCGCGTGGGTGACGACGGTTATATTGATTGTAAAACCCTTTCATTGAAAAAAAACAGTTTACTGTTTTTTGGAGACTTTGACATGAATCAAAAAAGAAGCTCCGGCAAATTCTGTGCCAGCAGCCGCGGTAAGACAGGAGGAGCAAGTGTTATTCGGATTAATTGGGCGTAAAGGGCATGTAGGTGGAGAAATGTAGTTGTTGGTGAAATTCCAAAGGTATTCTTTGGGTGGGCCTGCAAAACGGTTTATTCTCTTGGAGGGTGTAAGAGGAAAATAGAATTTCCAGAGGAGAGGTTAAATTCTTAGATTTTGGAAGGAATACCTAATGCGAAGGCAATTTTCTGGTACACGCCTGACACTGAGGTGCGAAAGCGCGGGGAGCGAACAGGATTAGATACCCTGGTAGTCCGCGCCTTAAACGATGCTGATTCCTTTTTGGAAGACAAAAAAAACGGGGGCGTCGCTGAAAAGTGACGCCCCGACACCTTGCTTTGGGCAAGAACGTAAACCCCTCTTTTTCGGGTCGGGAGAGGGTGTGTATGAGGTGTCCAATGAGATAGTTCAGTTTGGTAGAACCTCGGACTCATAAATCGATGGTCGGGGGTTCGAATCCCCCTCTCATTAGCCATCTAACACAATCTAAACAACTATTTTTTGTGGATGCTTTGGTTCAGAAGAAAAAGGACGTTGTACAAAACGAAACGTTATACCCAGAATGCAATCTGCGAGGTATAAATTTCCTCCGTGGGAAACCACTTGCTTTTAGCCAACTGGGTGAACTGAAACATCTAAGTAACCCAAGGAAAAGAAATCAACCGAGATTCCGTAAGTATCGGCGAGAGAACATGGAAAAGACCAAACGCCTGGCCATCCCAATTCAGAAAGATGTGGAAAAATCTACCCAAGAAGGTGAAAGTCCTGTAGGTATTGTGTCCGGGTGTGCGTAAACAAAGTAAAACGAAAGTATTTGTTTGAAGATAGGAGGTCCACCTTCTAGGTCTAAATATGCTTTTGAAACCAATAGTGAACAAGTACCGTGAGGGAAAAGTGAAAAGAACCTTAACTAAGGAGTGAAAAAGAACCTGAAACAAAAAAGAATCATTCAATCGATGGCTTCGTTTCGAGGCGTCGGTGTACCTTTTGCATAATGGGTCAGCGAGTAAATAAAAAAAGCGAGGCTTAAACGGGAAAGTGGAGGCAAAGCAAAAGCGAGTATGAAAAGTGCGTAGGTTTTTTTTATTTGACCCGAAACTAAGTGATCTAGCTTTGAACAGGCTGAAGAAAGGGTAAAAGCTTTTGGAGGGCCGAACTGACGTCTGTTGCAATAGACGCAGATGATTTGAGGCTAGGGGTGAAAGGCCAATCAAACTTAGAGATAGCTGGTTCTCCGCGAAATTTATTGAGGTAAAGCGTTCAACGAAGTCGAAAGGGGGTAGAGCACTCATTCGGTAAAGGGGACCCAAAGTCTTACTGAACTTATTGAAACTCCGAAGACCTTTCTTGATTCTCTTGAGCAGACAGACTTAAAGTGCTAAGGTTTTAAGTCCAAAGGGAAACAGCCCAGATTGTTCGCTAAGGTCCTTAAACATTTTGGAAGTGGTAAAAGGCGTTTTAAAACGAAGACAGCTAGGAGATTGGCTTGGAAGCAGCCATTCTATAATGAAAGCGTAATAGCTCACTAGCCGAGTTTCAAAGCACTGAGAATGTATCGGGGCTTCACAAAATTACCGAAGCGACAAAGACCACTGGTAGCGGAGCGTTTTGTAGACCGTTGAAGAAGTTTTGTAAAAAACTTTGGAGGATTCAAAAGTGAGAATGCTGACATGAGTAACGAAAAATCATGTGACAAACATGATCGCCGTAAGTTCAAGGGTTTCTGCGTTCTGTTGCTCAGCGCAGAGTGATTCGGTCTCTAAGTGTGTTTTTGATAAAAAACCACGATGAACACAATGAACGAAGACGAAACGGTCTTTAGAAACTAAAAGTGTATTGGATAGCTTTATAGTTTCTACCGTTTCCAGGAAAATTCTTCATATTATCGACCGTACCCGAAACCGACACTGGTGAACGAGTCGAGTAGACTCAGGCGTTGAGTGAACCATATTGAAGGAACTCGGCAAATTTTTCCTGTACCTTTGGAAGAAAGGAAGCCAATTTTGGTGACACAAAAATGGGGGTGACGACTTTTTACTAAAAAATTAGGACTCTGCCAAATGGGAACATGAAGTATAGGGTCTGACGCCTGCCCGGTGCTTGAAGCTTAACCTGGAAACTGTTTGGTTTCTGGAGAAGGCCTAGTAAACGGCGGTTGTAACTATAACAATCATAAAGTAGCGAAATTCATTGTCAGCTAATTCCTGACCTGCATGAAAGGCGTAACGATTGCCCCACTGTCTCCAGTATGGACTCAGTGAAATTGAATTCTCCGTGCAGATGCGGAGACCGTGCCCCAAGACGAGAAGACCCTATGCATCTTTACTGTACATTTACACTGGAAAAACGCTTGAATTGTGTAGGAGAGGTGGGAGTTGACAACATCCTTGAAATACCACCCTTTTGAAGCGGGGTTCCTTATTTGAATTAAGTTCAAAAACACTGTATATGAGGCAGTTTGACTGGGGCGGTCGCCTCCCAAAGAGTAACGGAGGTGTGCGAAGGTAAACTCAATGAAAGACGGAAACTTTCTGTAGAGCGTAATGGTACAAGTTTGCCTGACTGCGAGAGTAACACCTCGAGCAGAGACGAAAGTCGGTCATAGTGATCCAAAAGTGCTGCGTGGAAAGACTTTTGCTTAACGAATCAAAGATACGCTAGGGATAACAGGCTAATAATTCCCAAGAGCCCTTATCGACGGAATTGTTTGGCACCTCGATGTTGACTGATCATATCCTGGGGCTGAAAAAGGTCCCAAGGGTTCGGCTGTTCGCCGATAAAAATGGTACCTGAGTTGAGTTTAGAACGTCGTGAGACAGTTTGGATTCTACCTGGGGTGCGCGCGAAGAATTGAGAAATTCATTTCCTTGTACGAGAGGACCGGAAATGTTCAACCTCTGGTGCACTGGTTGTTCTGCCAAGAGCATGGCCAGGTAGCTACGTTGAGAAAGGAGAACCGTTGAAAGCATCTTAAATGGGAAACTTTTTTCAAGACAAATTCTTAAAAACACGTGAAAGTCTCTCACGTCGATAGGCGAAAAGTGAACCTTTTGAAAAAAAGTAGCGGATTCGTACTAAAAATGATTTGTTTTTACAGTTTTAAACAGAATAAGGCTCTATTAAAAAAGCTCGACGTGGATTCGTTTGACGCTGCAAGAAAAAAAACTTTTATGAAAAGATTATCTTTATTAAAACAACCTATGTTCAATACTGTTAATGAGCATTTAATTGATTATCCAACGCCTAGTAATCTGAGTTATTGGTGGGGCTTTGGCTCTACGGCGGGCATTTGTTTGGTTTTACAAATTCTGACTGGAATTTTTCTCGCCATGCATTATACTCCACACATTGATCTAGCTTTTCTGAGTGTTGAGCACATTATGCGAGACGTCGAAGGGGGTTGGTTCCTTCGTTATATGCACGCCAATGGAGCGAGTATGTTTTTTATTGTGGTGTATTTGCATCTGTTTCGAAATCTTTATTACGGGAGTTATGCAAGCCCGCGTGAAGCGGTTTGGATTCTTGGAGTAGTTATTCTTCTTTTGATGATTTTAACTGCCTTTATTGGTTACGTGCTTCCATGGGGACAGATGAGTTTTTGGGGGGCCACAGTAATTACAAGCTTGGCCAGTGCGATTCCTGTCGTTGGAGTTGACATTACTCATTGGTTATGGGGCGGGTTTTCCGTGGATAATGCCACGTTAAATCGATTTTTTAGTCTTCATTACCTTTTACCTTTTATTATTGCTGGGGCAAGTATTTTGCACCTTGCGGCTCTACACCAGTATGGGTCAAATAACCCTTTAGGGTGTCTTGCTACAGTCGACAAAGTATCTTTTTACCCGTATTTTTTTTTTAAAGATTTAGTAGGTTGGGTGGTATTCGCTTTGTTTTTCTCGTGGTTTATTTTTTTTGCACCAAATACTCTTGGTCACCCAGATAATTATATCCCCGCGAACCCGATGTCTACGCCAGCGCATATTGTACCAGAATGGTATTTTTTACCGGTGTATGCCATTTTGCGAAGCATTCCAAATAAATTGGCAGGGGTTTTAGCGATCGGATTGGTTTTTGTCTCTTTACTTTTACTCCCTTTTCTGAACACATCTCCTTTGCGTAGTGCAACGTTTCGACCATTCTACAAAAAATTATTTTGGTTGTTCGTGGCGGATGCTTTACTCTTGGGTTGGATTGGGTGTCAACCTGTGGAAGACCCTTATGTTCTCATTGGGCAGCTTGCTTCTGTGTATTTCTTTTTTTACTTCCTTATCGCGATCCCTTTTCTAGGTCGCTTAGAAACTTTCCTGCTACGCGGTTTGGCTCGTTCCTAATCGTTCTGTAGTGATCGGGTTGGTGGTTCTATGTGTTCCTCCAACCCAAACTCTTTGGAGTATAGCCAAGTGGAAAGGCATCGGTTTTTGATACCGACATTCAAAGGTTCGAACCCTTTTACTCCAAGCTTTCTTTTTGTACTGACGACCACCATAATTGACAAAATAAATAAACACTTTTCATGGATTGGTTATTTAACGGTACTGGGTATTCAATCGTTTTGATTTGAGCCGAAGTTTCAACAAAGCCGATAACTGGAATATTTAAGACTTTAGCCTCTCGAATAATATTTTCGTTATTCAACGTTTGGAACAAAAACACGGCTGCGGGTCTTTGTTGAAGTGTTTTGACACCGCTGAGTTTCTTTTTCGTTTTCAAATATTTTGGAAACGGTGTTGATTGCTTCTGTAAAGAAGATTCAAAAAATGCATCAAATTTATGAAAAGCGACCACGGAAGTTTTCATTTGCTCCCAATTCGTTAATAAACCACCAATCCAAGCTTCATTCACATACGGTTGCTGTAGTTTCTTAGCTAAAAACTGCACTAGGGCCGAGTATTTTGGTTCAGAATTGATTAAAAGAATTTGATGTTTTCCTGCATGTAACATTTTGAGAAAAGCCAGTGTTTTTTGTAAAAGGTACAAAGTTTCATGCAAATTAAGCACGGGAGTTTTTCCACGATATCCTTGGATATATTGAAACATTGTAGAGTTGACCTGTGTGGCACCAAGATGCGATTTTTTTTCAACAAGTTCTTTTAATAAATGTTTTTTTTTCATAATTCAATCTTTTTTAGTTTAGGTAGCTCAGTTGGTTAGAGCAAAGGACTGAAAATCCTTGTGTCAGTGGTTCAAATCCACTTCTAAACAGTAGAATTTATTGTTGTCGCAACAAAAGGTTGTTGAAATGTATTTAACACTTATTTTTTTACCACTTTTAGGTTTTCTTCTGGCGGCTTCGGGTGGTCGCTTCTTTGGTTGGCGTGGGACGCCACTTATTACCACTTTTTGTGTTTTTATGTCGTCTCTGTTGTCTTTTATTGCTTTTTATGAGGTTGGTATTGCTGGGAGCCCTTGTTATATCAGATTCGCCCCTTGGTTTACCTCCGAATTTTTCGACGCCACTTGGGGGTTTATGTTTGACAGTTTAACAGTCGTCATGCTCGTAGTGGTTACTTTTGTAAGTACTCTGGTACACATTTATTCAATTTCTTATATGAGTGAAGACCCTCATTTGCCAAGATTTATGTCGTACTTGTCCATTTTTACTTTTTTTATGTTAATGTTGGTAACTGCGGATAATTTTATTCAGTTATTTTTTGGTTGGGAAGGGGTAGGTTTGGCTTCTTATCTTTTAATTAACTTTTGGTATACAAGACTGCAAGCGAATAAATCTGCCATTAAGGCTATGCTTGTCAATCGTGTGGGTGATTTTGGTCTAGCCTTAGGGATTATTGCCACGTTTTCTTTATTTAAGTCCGTGGATTTTGCTACTGTTTTTGCGTGTTCGGCGCATTTTGCTGACACTTCGTTTATTTTTTTCCAGTTGGAGTGGCACGCTTTAAGTTTAATTTGTGCTCTTCTTTTTGTGGGTGCCGTGGGAAAATCAGCACAGCTAGGCCTACATACTTGGTTGCCTGATGCTATGGAAGGGCCAACTCCGGTTTCTGCTCTGATTCATGCTGCAACCATGGTTACAGCCGGGGTTTTTATGATTGCCAGATGTTCCCCAATTTTTGAACAAGCTCCACAAACGTTAATTTTGGTAACTGTAACCGGTGCGTTAACAGCATTTTTTGCCGCCACAACTGGTGTAGTGCAAAATGATTTAAAACGTGTGATTGCTTACTCTACTTGTAGTCAATTAGGTTATATGGTTTTTGCTTGTGGGATTTCTCAATACGCGGTTGGTGTGTTTCATTTAATGAATCATGCTTTTTTTAAAGCACTGCTTTTTCTAAGTGCAGGAGCTGTGATTCACGCGCTCGCGGATGAACAAGATATGCGTAAAATGGGAGGGACAATTAAGGTGTTACCTTTTACCTATTCCATGATGTTTATTGGCTCATTAGCTTTAATTGGATTTCCTTTTTTAACTGGTTTTTATTCGAAAGATGTAATTTTAGAAGTTGCGTATGCGAAATATACCATTGCGGGTACTTTTACTTATTGGCTAGGTGCAGTTTCAGCGCTTTTTACTTCGTATTATTCTTTTCGTTTACTTTTTTTGACTTTTGTAGGGCCAGTCAACGCACTGAAAGAGTCGATGAAACATGTGCATGATGCGCCTTTTTTAATGGGCTTTCCACTTTTTTTACTTGCTTTTGGGAGTATTTTTGTGGGCTATCTTGCGAAAGACATGATGATTGGTATGGGAACACAGTTTTGGGGCAATGCTTTATTTATGGGTCCTGATCACGGCCTTTTGGTCGAGTCAGAGTATATTCCTCAAGCCATCAAATACATTCCTATTTTGTTTAGCTTTTTAGGTTTCCTTTTTGCTCTCAATTTAAATCTCTTGGGTGCAAGTTTTTCTTATTCTTTAAAAACAAGTGCTTTCGGACGTAAAATGTATATTTTTTTAAATAAGCGTTGGCTTTTTGATAAAATGTATACAGACTTTGTCGCTCTTCCCGCTCTGTTTTTTGGTTATAATGTATCTTTTAAAACGCTGGATAAAGGCCTTTTGGAAGTTGTTGGTCCGGCCGGGGTAATGCAAACCGTAAGCCAAGGTAGTCGACAACTACGAAAAATGCAAAGCGGGCTTATTTATCAATATGCTTTCATCATGCTTTGCAGTTTAACATTTCTAATTGCTTTCGTAGGTCTCTGGGATTTTTTTTCTTTCTTTGTCGAAACGCATCTCTATTTTATCGCCGCGATGACTTTAATGTTTTCTGCGGATGAATAAGTCTTCTCAAAAAGGGGCAAAAAAGCCCCTTTTCCGTCAAAAAAAAAGAGTTGACTATGGAAAATCTTCTTTCTCTGATTCTCTGTCTTCCAGCTTTAGGAGCTTTAGGGCTTTTGTGCGTTCCAAATTCCCAAACACGTGTTATTCGAGTTTTAGGTTTAAGTATTTCATTCTTGACTTTTGTGTTTTCTTTATTGCTTTGGGTGTTTTTTGACCATTCAACCGCGAAGTTTCAATTTGTGCAAGCTGTGGATTGGCTTCCGTTTCTTAATATGCATTTTTACATTGGTATTGACGGAATTTCTCTTTTTTTTATCATCTTAACCACTTTTTTAGTCCCTTTTTGTTTGCTAGTGGGTTGGGACTCAGTACAAAAAAATGTTAAAGAATATTTTATTGCTTTCCTTTTGCTGGAAAGTTTTATGCTAGCGGTTTTTTGTATGTTAGATCTTTTACTTTTTTATGTGTTTTTCGAAAGTGTGCTTTTGCCAATGTTTTTAATCATTGGAGTTTGGGGTTCTCGAGAAAGAAAAATTCGAGCAGCGTACCAATTTTTTTTATATACTTTAATTGGGTCTTTATTTATGCTGTTAGCTATTTTACTCATTTATTTTCAAACGGGAACAACTGACCTCCAAGTTTTATTGGTAAGCGAATTTAGTTTACAACGCCAGCTTTTACTCTGGTTTGCTTTTTTTGCCTCTTTTGCGGTTAAAGTACCCATGATTCCAGTACATATTTGGTTACCAGAAGCTCACGTGGAAGCTCCAACTTCGGGGTCTGTGATTTTGGCGGGGGTTTTATTAAAATTAGGTACGTATGGTTTTGTACGCTATTCCATTCCACTTTTCCCAGAAGCAAGCGTTTATTTTACACCTCTCGTGTACACAATGAGTATTATTGGTGTCATTTATGCTTCATTAACAACCCTTCGACAAATTGATTTAAAAAAAATTATTGCCTACTCGTCTGTGGCGCATATGGGGTTCGTTACCTTAGGGCTTTTTAGCTTAAATATTCAAGGTATTGAGGGAGCGTTATTGTTAATGCTAAGTCATGGCTTTGTGGCGTCCGCTTTATTTTTATGTATTGGAGTGCTTTACGACCGCACACACACTCGTCTCGTTAAATACTACGGTGGTCTCGTGCATGTTATGCCTCTTTTTTCTGTCTTTTTTCTAATTTTTACTATGGGAAACTTAAGCTTACCTGGAACAAGCAGTTTTGTGGGCGAATTTTTAATTCTAGTCGGGGTTTTTCAGACTAATCCTTTTGTTGCAACTTTTGCGGCCACAGGGATGATTTTAGGTGGAGCCTATTCTATTTGGCTGTACAATCGTGTAGTCTTCGGTAACTTAAAACCTTTTTTTATTGATACTTTCATGGATGTGAATCGACGAGAATTTTTTATTTTCTTGCCTTTTGTGTTTTGTGTCTTATGGATGGGTTTTTATCCGGAAGTTTTTTTAGAACCAATGCATACTTCTGTGGCCAATTTGGTACAACACGGGCAATGGAGAGACTAAGAAAAAATTATATTAGGCTCTTGAAGGCCACTTTTTTCCACGAAAGTGGCCAATTAAAAAATGAAGTGCTCTATGAATTTTCCTCATTTATTTGAAAATGATTTTTATGCTATTTTACCAGAGCTTTACTTAATTTTAAGTACTCTTGTTTTATTGCTTTTTGGGGTTTTTTACAGTACCTCCAAAAAACATCAAACTCCTAGCATGGTGCAAACCGTAGCTTGGCTAGGCCTTTTGTGCTTATTTTGTACGTTTTGTATTTTACAAAATGTGCCATTTGTTTCCATGACTTTTTTTTATGCGACCCTTATTTTAGATCCTTTCTGTTTTTTTTTTAAAACTTTAGTTCTTTTAGGGGCTGGACTTTCTCTTTTTATTTCTTTACATTATTTTCAAACGGAAGAGTTTAAAGATTTTGAATATACTCTTTTATTACTTTTTTCGACTTGTAGTATGCTTCTCCTCATTTCAGCGTCTGATTTTATTTCGATGTATCTAGCCATTGAAATGCAAAGCTTATGTCTTTATGTATTAGCAGCATCGAAACGAAATTCAGAATTTTCTACTGAAGCAGGATTAAAATATTTCTTGCTTGGGGCGTTCTCTTCTGGTATTTTACTTTTTGGGTGCTCTATTTTGTATGGTTTAACTGGTTTAACTGGGTTTCAAAGTTTTGCAGCCCTTTTTTCTGGGATTGGTGGTGCTCTCCCGGCGGAAACTCAAAGTTTTCTTTCGGTGGGTATTCTTTTTATTGCTGTTGGTTTTTTATTTAAACTTACCGCCGCACCTTTCCATTTTTGGGCTCCAGACGTATATGAGGGTGCTCCCACGAGTGTGACCGCTTTTTTTTCGATTACCCCAAAATTAGCGATTATGGCGGTTTTTTTACGCCTCTTTTTAGTAGGTTTTTATGATTTTCTTTTTTCATGGCAATCAATTTTAATTGTATCTAGTTTTTTATCTTTATTTATTGGGTCTTTTGGGGCTGTAGCCCAAACGCGTGTTAAACGTTTACTTGTGTACAGTTCAATCGGCCATATGGGTTACCTTTTAATGGGCGTAGCTTCTGGAACCGTTGAAGGATTACAATCTGTGTTACTTTATCTTTGTATTTATTTTATTATGACTGTCAACATTTTTGCGATCGTTCTTGCTCTTCGGGATGTGCAAACAGGACAAAATGTGAAATATATCGAAGATCTGAGTATGCTGTCTAAAAGCCACCCTTTATTGGCTTTTTCTTTTACGCTCACTCTGTTTTCTATGGCTGGTATTCCACCTTTAGCAGGCTTTTGTAGCAAATTTTACCTTTTTTTTGCGGCTTTAAGTTCTTCCCTGTATCTTTTAGCAGTGTTCGGTATTTTAAGCAGTATGTTAAGTTGTTTTTATTACCTTCGAGTGATCAAAACGATGTACTTTGACCAATCGAAACAACCTTTTCAAAATGTGCAAATGGATCAGGAGAAATCGTGGGTGATCACTGTCACTACATTTTTTATCGTTTTTTTCTTTTTGTACCCCAATGTTGCTTTCCTATGGACACAAAAAGTCGCTCTTCTTTTCTTAGGATAATGTCTATTTAAGGGAAAGAAATTTCCCTTAAATAGAAAACTACTAGTTACCACCCCACCAATAAATAGCGACGAACAAAAATAACCAGACAACGTCAACAAAATGCCAATACCAAGCCGCAGCCTCAAATCCAAAATGGTGATGCTTTGTAAAATGATTTTGTAGCACTCTTAGTAAACAAACCCCTAGAAAAATCGTTCCCACAAAAACGTGAAACCCGTGGAAGCCTGTTGCCAAAAAAAAAGTTGACCCATAAATTCCGTCTGCAATAGTAAAAGGTGCTTCGATGTATTCAAACACTTGCAGAGAAGTAAAAGCAATTGCTAAAATAACAGTTACCACTAAACTATAGATAGCTTGTTGTTTGGCACCAGCTAATAAGGCGTGATGCGCCCAAGTCACTGAAGCTCCAGAAGTTAATAAAATAATCGTGTTTAAAAAAGGAACTTCCCAAGGGTTTAACACTGGAATCCCTTTAGGTGGCCAAACCGCACCAATTTCAATAGTCGGGGCCAAACTAGAATGGAAAAAAGCCCAGAAAAAAGCCACGAAAAACATAATTTCCGAGACAATAAATAATAACATACCATACCTTAAACCAATTTGAACGGTTCTAGTGTGGTGTCCTTGAAATGTTGCTTCACGGATAATGTCTCTCCACCAAACATACATAGAGTAAAGAACCATGCAAAAACCAGAAGCAAATAATGTGTTTCCTCCTTGATAACCGTGCATGAAAAGAACTGCCCCCACTGTAGTTGAAAAAGCAGCCAGAGAGGCAAAAATTGGCCAAGGGCTGGGATCAACTAAATGAAATGGGTGTTTTTGAACTGAAATACTCATCTTTCATTTCTTTTTTTGTTTTCAAAAGAAGGGGCCGTGAAATAGTCCACGGACCGCCCTCGTATTTCGTTAAATTTCTTCAATTTTATTGGAAATCCAAGAAATATAATCCTCTAAAGCAACGCCTTCGACGACAATAGGCATAAAGCCGTGGTTTGCCCCGCAAAGCTCACTACACTGCCCATAAAAAACACCTTCTCGGTTGAGGAAAATAGATGTCTGGTTAAGTCGGCCTGGGACAGCATCACATTTTACTCCCAAAGAAGGGATTGCCCAGCTGTGCAATACATCAGCTGCTGTAATTAGCACACGTACATGAGTTTTGACTGGTAAAACAACTCTGTTATCCACTTCTAACAAACGAAGTTGTCCAAGTTCAAGGTCATCTTCTGCAACCATATAACTATCAAAAATAATAGATTGATCATCGGCAGTACTATAATCAGAATACTCATACGTCCAATACCACTGGTGACCAATAACTTTTAAAGTGACGGCAGGGTCGGTAATTTCGTCCATGGAATACAAAAGAGCAAAAGAAGGGACCGCAATCAGCATTAAAATAAAACTTGGCGTAACAGTCCAAGCAATTTCTAAAGCCGTACCATGAATAATTTTTGAGGGAACTGGGTTTTTAAAAGCATCAAAATGCCAAATAGTGCGGCCAAGCATCCATAAAACGAACGTCAAAATAACCACCATAAAAAAGCATACATCATTGTGAAAATCTTGAATTCCTTGAGCAATAGGCGTGGCCGGATCTTGGAACCCAAACTGCCAAACTTCAGGGGCATCTAAAAAAGCGAGGCGAGGCGCGAAACCAAGCAAAAAAGGCAAAAAAAAACGCATAATTAGATCTTTTTTTAAACAAATAAACAATCCTCTCTTCAGGTTGGAGTTGAACCAACGACCTAATGGTTAACAGCCATTCGCTCTAACCACTGAGCTACTGAAGATTGTGAGGCCGTCCCCGATAATGGCTTCGACCTCTGCTCTCCTTGGTTTTATTGAGTAATTTTTACTACGGTTTTTGTAAAATCCCGGGCATTTTGTTCAAATGCTTCTTGTTTTTTAGAAGGGGTCTCTTTTTGCAGTGTTAATTGAATAGCCCCAATCATAGCAATTAAAAGAATAAAACTGGCTACGATGAAAAAAAAAGCATAATAAGTATATACCACTTGCCCCAAAGCTTCAATAGTTGTAATATTCTCAATGGTTTCAGGCCAAAGAGTATACTCTTGAACAACAAAATGATCCGAACTTTGGAAGGCATTTAGCTGGTGTACTAGCTTTTGAAGTTCTGTAGCGTGCCCCCACCACTGTTGAATGATTTGTGAAAATGACCCAGGGCTGGTAAATAATGCCGATAAAAAAACCGGTACTGAAGCCAAACAAAAATGGCTATATAACCCTAAAGTATTAACTTTTGATAAAGAAAAATCCTGTGGTAGAAGGTTTACTGGAGTGAATTCGCTCCCTAACATAAGAAAAACTTCCATAAGAAAAATACATCCAATGAAAGCACCAATTGGTAAATAACGTAAAAAAGTTTCATTAACTTCACTGATTGTAATGTCTAACATCATAACGACGAATAGAAAAAGAACGGCGACGGCACCCACGTATACCACCAAAAAAACTACGGCAAAAAAATCTAAATCTAGCAATACCAAAAGCCCTGCGGCGTTGCAAAAAACTAGAATAAGAAAAAGAACTGAATACACAGGGTTTTTGGCCCTAATTACCATCAGTGCAGAAAGCAGTGTAAATGTTGAGAAAATTGAAAAAAGGGTAGCTTCTGACATTAAATACAACTTTTTTTCAAACCGTTTCAAAAAATATAAAAATTAGTCCAGCTTCTCTTCACCAGAGAAACTGCAGAAAAAGAAGCGTTTATGATGTTTTTTTCACCTTTAGAACAATTTACATTGATTTCTTTAATTCCTCTACATTTTGGTAATTTTTATTTTTCTTTCACCAACTCTTCATTATTTATGTTTTTAGCCACTGGGCTTTTTTTAACATTATTTTCTTTGGTAACTGTTCACGGGGGGACGTTAGTTCCAGGCCCATGGCAATCTTTGTTAGAAATGATCTATGAATTTGTAACGAGTCTTGTACGTGAACAAATTGGACCTAAAGGGACTAAATACTTTCCTGTCATTTTTACCCTTTTTACTTTTATTCTTTTTAGTAATTTGATCGGAATGGTACCCTATAGTTTTACCACTACAAGTCATTTTTTAGTGACGTTTACTTTATCCTTCGCAATTTTTATTGCAGTGACTATTATTGGTTTTCAAATCCATGGCTTGCATTTTTTTAGTTTCTTACTTCCTCCGGGTGCACCTCTGGCTTTAGCTCCCTTTTTAGTCGTAATTGAGTTAGTCTCGTACTGTTTTCGCGGTATTAGTTTAGGGGTTCGTTTATTCGCGAACATGATGGCCGGACATACTTTGGTTAAAATTTTAAGTGGGTTTGCTTGGAGTATGCTATCGTTAGCTGGTTTACTAAAAATGGCATCGGCCGTTCCTTTTTTAGTAGTTTTTGCACTCATGTTTTTAGAAGTTGGTGTAGCATGTTTACAGGCTTATGTGTTCACAATTTTAACCTGTATTTATTTAAATGATGCTATCCATTTACACTAGAGTTTCGTTTTAAGTAGCTTACTATGAGTAGTTTGGGATATATAACATATCCCAAACCTTTCCCAACGATTGAGCCTAAGTAGACTTGAACTACTGACCATACGCTTATCAGGCGTATACTCTAACCAACTGAGCTATAGGCTCGTTTACTATGCCTGGAAAGATTCGAACTCTCAACTTCCAAATCCGTAGTCTGGCACTCTATCCAGTTGAGTTACAGGCACGCTCTAGGGCAGGAGAAAAGGGATTTGAACCCTTAACCTTTGGTTTTGGAGACCACTGTTCTACCATTGGAACTATTCTCCTTACTGTCCCTTTCGTCTAGTGGTCAGGACATCGCTTTTTCATGGCGAAGACACGGGTTCAATTCCCGTAAGGGGTATCGACTTAGCACGGATACAAAGAAAAAAGTTATTTCTATGCTTCTTATTTTATCAAGTCTTCTTAAAATTCTAGGGATTATTGTCCCTGTTTTGGTCGCAGTCGCTTTTTTGACACTTGCTGAGCGAAAAGTAATGGCGTCAATGCAAAGACGTAAAGGGCCAAATGTCGTGGGGTTTTTTGGTATTCTCCAACCTTTAGCAGACGGGTTAAAACTTTTACTCAAAGAACCGGTGTTGCCAAGTAGTGCCAATACCGTGATTTTTTTAGCGGCCCCTGTTCTTACTTTTTTATTAGCACTAACTTCTTGGGCTTTTATCCCATTTGACGAAGGGGTTGTTTTAGCAGATTTGAATCTCGGTATTTTATACATTTTTGCCATCTCTTCGCTTGGGGTCTATGGTGTGATTACTGCTGGGTGGTCTAGTAACTCCAAATATGCTTTTTTAGGGGCATTACGTTCGACCGCGCAAATGGTTTCATACGAAGTTTCAATTGGGTTAATTATTATTACGGTTCTTCTTTGTGTGGGGTCTTTAAATCTATCTGAAATTGTTTTGGCCCAAAAAAATGTTTGGTTTGGATTACCTTTGTTCCCAATGCTGCTTCTTTTTTTTATTTCGTGTTTAGCCGAAACTAACCGAGCGCCTTTTGATCTCCCGGAAGCTGAGGCAGAACTCGTAGCTGGATATAATGTTGAATACTCATCCATGGGTTTTGCATTATTTTTCTTAGGTGAATACGCTAATATGATTTTAATGAGCGTTCTTTGTGTCATTCTTTTTTTAGGTGGGTGGTTACCCCCGTTCAATTTAGCGGTTTTTTATTGGATCCCCAGTCCTATGTGGCTCGGTCTCAAAACAATTTTATTTTTGTTTTTGTATATTTGGGTGCGTGCAGCTTTTCCAAGGTACCGTTATGACCAATTAATGCGGTTGGGTTGGAAAGTTTTTTTACCCCTTTCTTTAGCTTGGGTCTTATTTGTAGCGGGTATTTTGGTAGCTTTTGATCTTCTCGTTTAAACACGGGTTTATTTATGAATTCTCAAGAATTCATAAATAAACCCATCACCACCAGCGTTGTGTTAATAACGCTCGGTTAGCCTCTGCTAGTTTATGTAAATCATCTCTCTTTTGAAGGGCTGCACCGAATCCTTGAGAAGCTTCATAAAGTTCAGTTGCAAGACAATGAGCAAAAGTTGAAGCACCTTTACTATCTTTTCGAAGAGTACTTTTTTTTTGTTTTTCTGTTGCTATTTGAATAAGAAAACGAATTGCAGTTGCTTTTTTCTTTTTTTTATCCAAAGCCGCTGGAATCTGTTGAGAAGTCCCTCCCAAACGCGCTTTTTTCAAAAAAAAAGAAGGTTCCACATTTTTTACTGCTTTTTCAAGAACGGCAAAGGCATTTTCACCGTATTTTGTTTTTTGTTCGATAATATTTAAAGTTTTTCGAAACAGGTTTTCTGCAGTAGACTTTTTACCCTTTTTCATTAAGTGGTGAACAAAAGTTAAATACACGCCATCCTTTTGAAAGCCTAATTCTGTTACTAAATTATATGAGGTGTCTTGTCTTTCACGCTGTCGCGGATATCTATACAAAGTTTTCGGGATCATTTTATTTGGCTTTTTTTGTACCGTATTTGGACCTAGCTTGACGGCGATTTTTCACCCCTTGCGTATCGTAAGCACCGCGAATGATTTTATATTTGACTCCCGGTAAATCTTTCGTTCGACCACCCCTTAAAAGAACCACAGAATGTTCTTGAAGATTATGCCCTTCTCCTGGAATATAGGCAATTACTTCGAAACCATTAGAAAGTTTTACTTTTGCCAACTTTCGAACAGCCGAATTTGGTTTTTTTGGAGCTTTAGTATAAACTCGAAGGCATACACCTTTTTTTTGGGGAGCATTTTGCAAAGCAGGCGTTTTTTTTTCTCCGTTCTTTAATCGACGTTCTTGTTTACGTCGCACAAGTTGGGCAAGAGTTGGCATACTAAAAATCTTTTATTCAGTTTGGGTTGGAGGAACACATAGAACCACCAACCCGATCACTACAGAACGATTAGGAACGAGCCAAACCGCGTAGCAGGAAAGTTTCTAAGCGACCTAGAAAA
>Ga0181578_10000619_pt1 | contig 33839 bp, 51 predicted proteins | sample 071ome_21_FD_148659 | JGI IMG/M metagenome (GOLD analysis project Ga0181578, IMG submission 148659) | Coastal salt marsh microbial communities from the Groves Creek Marsh, Skidaway Island, Georgia - 071401CT metaG (spades assembly) | ecosystem: Environmental > Aquatic > Marine > Intertidal zone... | reverse complement strand
AGGTCTGGCGTCAGGTCTGGAGTCAAACTAATGGAAAATAACAGGAATCAGGTCAGGGGTCAGGTCTGGCGTCAGGTCAGGAATCAGGTCAGGGGTCAGGTCTGGGATCAGGTCTGGGATCAGGCCGTGGGTCAGGTCGGGGATCAGGTCTGGGGTCAGGTCGGGGATCAGGTCTGGGGTCAGGTCGGGGATCAGGTCAGGAATCAGGTCAGACTGGTGCATTTGGGGCTTCCAAAATCAGGTCTGGAGTCAAGCTAATTAATGGATATTATTATGGAGTTGAGAAATGAGTGAATATAAAACAAAAGATGTTATTATGGGTTGGGTTTTTTTGATAGGTTTTGCGGTTGCAGGATTCTATCTGGGCAGAGTAACCAATGAACCATCAAATGCACCAGTAAAGGAAATGATCGACGGTAACTCTAAGATTATTCATGATGGCGATGTACCAGAAACATATGAACAAATACTGAAAGACCAACGAGAAATTGACCAGTCACTGCGAGCCTTGGGGTTCGGTCATATCTTTATGGAGGAGGCACTTGGACAAATTCTTGAAAAAATTAAAGAATCCCACTTGACAAATCAGTAAACGTAGACTATAATATAAGAAAGGAGAAAACAAATGTTTCACGATTTAAAACTAGCATACAAGCAGATGCTAAAAAAAGCAACTCATATTGCAGATAACGATGGCATACATATAAGTTTTCCAGAAGATGTGTTCGCAAAATTCGAACAAGAATATAACTTATGCTTTATAGAGCCAGAGGACGATCACCTATTCCGTGGCTGGCAAGATAATTATGAGGAAAACGATGAGGGATAGCGGAATGTCAGACAGTTCCTTCTACAGATTTCAGGATAAGATCCAGAAAAAGATGAAGAAGGCTACTATGAAGTTAGATTCAGAGATTGACAAGTAAGCACTCAAAGCGAGATTCAAGAGGAATACAAAACCAGCAGAACGCAAGAAAACATTGTGGGAAAGAATTAAAGGTTATTTTTATGTCAACTAGATTTGATAATCGTAGTGTTAGCACTTTCAAGAAAGACATCAAGTTTGGCACAATGCTGGAAAAGTATTTCTTTCACCAGTGGCTAGAAACTGCAAAGATCCGCGACCCCAAACTCTCATGGGAAAATAATGGTTGCGGTAATGACGGTGAATTCATCGCCAAGGGTAATACCGCTGGTGCTGATTACAAGGTTAATGATGTACCATTGGAAATTAAATGGGTTCCAACTGCTGGTAAGTTCACCCTTAAAGAGAATGATCTAAAAGCCTACATTCGTGAGGCAGCAGACATTCTGTTCATCTATAATACTGGAAGTGCAAACCTTAGAAAACCAAAAGATTATGACCTTGCCCGTCACATTGAACTAATTGAAGATAACGCATCGGACATTCGATGGGGCATCATGCAGTCGCACGATGTTATTAAATTGTACAATGACGCTAAAGAAAACAACCTATTCAAGCCGATACCTTACATGGGAAACAAGTCAGGTGTTGTGTTGAGGTCAAAAGACTTTCATAAATATTTCGTGGAGAGAGAATGGACAACAAAGTAGAACTGTTAGGGCATTACGGATCAGACGAAGTGATCGCCTGTTCAGCATGGACAAGCACAAGTAGGAATTTGACAGACGAGAAACGAGCGAGAGTGCAATCTCTGATTAACATGCTTTGGATAAACGGGCATGAGACCCCTTTTGAAAAAGGGGTTGTCCACTTTTTAGTTGATACAGATATAGCATCGCATATCCATTTGCTCAAACATCGTATTAGTAGTCTCAACGCTGAGTCAGCACGTTATAAAGAATTAAAAGAAGATAAGTATTACCTGCCGGAAGATTGGGAAGGCATAAATGTCAAAGATGGAGTTATAAATCCTCTTCCGTTGGTTCCTCACGGATTACACGATACAAGGAACAGCACTTGGATTGAAGCATTGGAAAGCTATACACAGTTAGGCAACAGGCTCTATCACCAATGTATCAAAGACCTTGAACCAGTATTGGGACGCAAGCGAGCAAAAGAGTCAGCACGATTCTTCAAGACTTACAACTCGCAGATTCAGGCTGATGTAATGTTTAATATGCGTAGCTTTGCCAACTTTATCAAACTTCGTAATTCTGAACATGCACAAAAAGAGATTCGTGAGATCGCACAACAGATGTGGGATTTGGTTGCCACTATCGAAGGCGAACCATTTAAGTTTACACTACAAGCAATTAAAAACGGGAGAAGCTGATGTGGGAATACAAAGCAATAGTTGATAGAGTGGTAGACGGAGACACGGTTGACTTTTATGTTGATCTAGGGTTTAGTGTCCGTATGAAGATACGGGCTAGACTTGCTGGCGTTGACACGCCCGAACGAGGACAGCCTGATTTCCTAGTTGCTACCCAAAGATGCAGAGAGCTACTAAACAAAGCTGCGGCTTCTTTTCCTTATGAGGGCAAAATAGTAATCAAGACAGAAAAGACAGGTAAGTATGGTCGCTGGATTGTACACATCCAAGGCGTAACCGACGAATTGGCGAGGATTTGGCCTTATGAGGAGAAGAAATGAGTTACAGTTCTTACAAGTCAGACGCTATTGATGCACTACGCAACAAGGCTGAGACAGACCGTTATCAGGCATTGACCTCCCTGAAGATTATGTTGCGTCATCCAGCCGGTATTGGAGATCACAGTACGACTGATCTGCACAATAATCTGAATGAGGCTTTGTCTCAGTTGGCAGATGCAGATGATCGACTTGAAACACTTAAAAAATATTACAAGGAATTGCTGGATTAAGGTGTATAATCATGAAAGTATATGTCATCGTTTCGATTACAGCAGAGGGCAAAGTTCTTACTAACTTTTCAGTAGAACCAGTTGGTATTTGCTCAACACTTGAAAAAGCATTGGAATATGTTAATGAATTAGAAGCAAATACATATCAAGATCCCAAAATGTTTAGCGAAACAGCTTATGACATATTTGAGTTTGAGGTAGACAAAGAGCCTGTGCTTTTGGATTGGCTAAAAAAAGAGAAGAAAATCTTAGAAGAAAGCGTACAACAGTCTATTATGGAATTGATGAAAAAGGGCTTAGTAGACCAACTGATTGGTGAAGATGGTCATTTCTACTATACTCTAACAGACTCAGGTAAGGAAACCATGAAAAGTATTCCAGAACAGATCAAAAAATTATTTAGAAAATAGGGTAATACACTTGACAAATCGTGTTTGCTAGTATATAATAGATGTATGTCCGATTAACAATTTTGATGAGGTTCTTAATTAGATCAGTTTGATCTATACAATGAGTGAAGTCGGAAGCCCCAGCACGTAGGTACGACGATAAACCCAGATATGTCTGGAGATAATAGCTGGTGAGTGATTAGACAGATGGACAACACTAGACTCGCGGGTGAAAATCCCGCCATTCACTATTTGCTACTTTAGCTCAATCGGCAGAGCAGAACATTTGTAATGTTCAGGTTGTGGGTTCGACTCCCACAGGTAGCTCTCTGGCTTTGCCAGATATGATTGTAGATGTTGTTGCTAAAATCATTCTGGACACGGGGTGCGACTCCCCGTATGGTCCACCAGAAGCACACTACCGTGATCGCCAGAACTCGACTGGTAGTTCAAATATCAAGTCGAAATGGTATTTGAGCGATGGTCATACGATCTTCCGAAAACGAGTGAGTAGGTTGAGAGTAGTGTGTTTCTGATGGGCCATCGTAGATTTGACAGGTGACGTAGGTAATAGCTGCAATCGGAAGTTGATCGAAGGGCTTCCAGTTGTTTGTTGTTGATTTATGTGTCTTAAACCTCAGAAGTTTTAGAGTCCGCATTGAGATATATAAATCAACAACAAACAGTTTAAAAATCGATCAAACAGTAAATGCAGAACCTTGTTTTGCTCTGGCAGCGTAAGCTGTCTGGGGAGTCGCCTCGTCCTTATCATCCAAACGGGGCTTATTGGAGGTTATTATGTCAGAGAAACTTATTTTGTCTTATTTAATGCAAGAAAATCGACCCGATGATTGGGATAATATGTTCTTTGCGACTGCAACTTTATGGTCGCGTAAGAGTCATGATTCCGAAACACAGTGCGGTTGCGTATTAGTAAAGAATAAAACAATTATAGCGACAGGTTATAATGGTTTCATCAGAGGAATAGATGACTTCGTGTTGCCTAATACAAGACCTGCTAAGTATCCATTTATGATTCACGCAGAGGCTAATGCTGTTTATAATGCTGCTCGCGAAGGGCAATCTACAATGGGTGCAAGAGCTTATATTACGGCTATCCCATGCCGAGGATGCTTACAAATGCTCTGGCAGTGCGGTATTCACGAAATCTACTACACCAACGTATCTTCACCAAAGTCGTGCATGTGGAGTGATGGATATGATGAAATACTAAAACAGATTGAGGATAGGATTGAGTTCAAGTTCTTTCCTAAGAATTACCTATGTAATTACGCACTTATTGAATCGGCAGAAAACTTTGAAAATTTATAAAAAAGCACTTGACAAATCGCGGTTCGTAGACTATAATATAGTAAACCGAGACAAAACCCAGTAAAACATTTTACAGGAGTAGAAAGAAATGCCGAGTATGGCGGAGATGGTAGAAGCACATCTAATGAATGTGCAGCGTGAGATTGCAACCCTAGAAGAAAGAAAGGTTGTTATTGATTCAGAGATTGATAAACTGAAAAGTTATCTATCAGAGGGTTCAGCTACTCTAACAGAAGCAAAGAATACACAACCTGTGAAACAGGATGCACCCGCATCCACAGTATTTAGTCCCAGTTTAGGAGGATCTTAATGGAAAGTAATGAGTTTTATACGGCACTCACTCGATTGCCAAACAGTTATTTTAGCACAGAAGGTGAGCTTACAGGTTCTATCGCTGGCGGTCAGCACCGTGGCGAAACAGTAAACCCAGTAACCGCAGTCGCATACAAGACTACGGGTACGGTTTATGGAACCAACAAACGGGAGACTCTTCGGGCTGGCAAAGCCTTGGGTTTGAACCGACACTTTACTGAAACAGTTTACAACGCGATCACGGGCGTTTCAAATCGTGGTAACACACAAGTAGTACGTGGAAAAATTCGATCAGCTTTAGGAGTTTAATTATGAATCAGAATTGTTGGAATGGTGCAGGACGGTTGACTAAGGATGCAGACTTCGGTGAAACCAAAAAAGGTACACCAATGTCTAAGTTTCGCTTGGCAGTAAATGATCGTCGAAATGACGACACATTGTTTATTAACGTATTGTGCTTTGGAAAGATGGCAGAGAACCTCAATCCCATGCTCACCAAGGGTCGTCTAGTTTCGATCACAGGAAAGCTCAAGATTGACGATTATGAGGACGAGAATCAGCAGAAGAAGAGTTCTGTTTGCATCATGGCAGACGAGATTTCTCTTGGGCCTGATCCTTCAACAATCACTCCAAGGAGCCAATCGTAAATATATGGAGTGGGTAGCTCCCACCCATAGGAAGGTGACTGAACGATCTAGGTCGTAAGCTAGATAAGGTATCCGAATCTTGAGGAACGGGCGAGTGCTTGACCAGAGAGATAGGAGTGCAAGGCCACTTGACTACTTACGGTAGTGCCGAGTTGTGGGTAAAAAGTAAATCCCACCCTTCCATTTTTTACAACTTCTTGGCTAACAGTCAGGTTAAACGACTACCTCCAAAAACAGCCAAGACTAAACCCTGTCGAGCCGGATGCTTGACGGGGTTTTTTTTTCTGAAAATTCCTAAAGTCCACTTGACAAATAGCCGATGTATGGTATAATAGAGGAAATTCAAATCACTTCAGTCTAGGAGAAAATCAGTGTCACCGGAAACATTAATGTTTACTGCCAAGATGTTGGGTACAGCAATCGCCGTGTTTTTTGGTATTTGCTTTCTTATTGGTCTTATCGCTGGAGAAGAAGGTGGAGTAGAACCACTAAGATTCTCAGATAAGGCGAGTAGTGTAGACGATCAAGACCTTTTTGCTATTGCCACAGGCGATGAAGAATACCTAGCTGCACATTGTACTCTTGATCCAAAGGTGGAGATTCAAAATGAGAAGTTGGAAATCCAGAGACTTAGAAACAAATACGCAAGGATGAAAGTAGAGCAGCAGATTGCAGACCTTCAAAATAAACCTACAAAGAAGAAAGGTGTCTCAGGAACTCAAACTAACCCATTGATTACAGAATGTATCAACGCCTTGGTAGGTCTTGGTGAAAAAAAATCAAATGCTAGAGCGACAGTCAATAAATATTTTGCAAACAATCCAAAAACTAAAACCGTAGACGAGTTCATTTCAGGAGTATTCAATGCGAATTAACCTACAAGCACCAATCAATCAGCTTGGCTACGGCGTAGCTGGATTAAACATACTCAAGGCATTACAGAAGAAGGCAGAGGTTTCCCTGTTTGTTATCGGGCAACCGCAAGTCACCAATCAGGAAGATGCAACGGCGGTCAGGAAAGGAATAGAAGTTGCAAACACGTTTGACCCTAACGCACCCTGCATTAAAATCTGGCATCAGAACCAGATGGCAGAACGCATAGGGTCAGGTACGTTTATTGGTTTCCCTATCTTTGAACTAGATACATTCAATAGTCAAGAGAAGCACCATCTAAGTTCTTGTGACGAACTAATGGTTTGTTCACAGTGGGCGAAAGATGTAGTTCTGGATCAAGTACCAAAAAATGCTTGGGACTACAGAATGGAAGAAAGGGTGAATGTCGTACCCCTTGGTGTAGACGCAGAACTATTCCCGCCAGCACCAGTGAGACAGAGCGATACAACGATCTTCTTCAACTGTGGCAAGTGGGAAATCCGTAAGGGTCACGATATTCTCATTAACGCCTTCAAAAAGGTTCTTGAGGATGGAGAAGATGCTGAGTTATGGATGATGTGCAGTAATCCATTTAATTCCCCCGAAGAGGACGCACGATGGAAAAAGTTGTACGACCATCCAAAAGTACGACTTATTCCAAGGGCTGAGACACAAGCAGAAGTGTATAATATTATGTCTCAAGTAGATTGCGGTGTGTTTCCCTCTCGCGGAGAGGGCTGGAATCTTGAACTTTTAGAGATGATGTCAGCAGGAAAGCACGTTGTGGCTACAAATTATTCTGCACATACTGAGTTTTGCACTCAAGATAATTGTGGTCTTGTGTCGATAAAAGAAGTAGAGCCTGCATATGATGGCAAATGGTTCTTCAATCAAGGTAATTGGGCAAAGATTGACGCTCACGCAGAGTTTGATTTGTATATGAAGATGATAAAGTTTATCCTTGATAAGAAGGGTACTTTGAATCAAGCTGGAATTGAAACTGCCAAAAAGTTCTCTTGGGAAAATACAGCTAATCAAATCCTAAAGGTATTGGAGTAAAAATGGAAGATGAAAGAAGTACACTCGCAAGCCTTCAGTATAGCATTGATACCAGTGGTGAAATATACATAGATATAACCTTAGAGGATTATTCAGAAGAAATAATTAAAAAATTCGCAGTTTTATTGGCCTCAATATCCACAACAAGTTTCCAAGTTCAAACACTTAAAGTAGCACAAGACGCTTTTCTTGCAGATGGTAGACAAAAAGAAATGTTTATGCTTGTTAAGGAAATGCTTGAAAAGCAAAGGATATTTAACAAATTAGATGTAGAAGAAAAGGTTGAGAAGGAGGAAAATAATCAGGATGACCCATTAATTAAACCAACTGACCTAATGTAAGGAGTCTATCATGAAAAAAATAAACAAAAAAATGCAGATAGGATGGCAGAAATATGAAGACATGATAGAGTCCCAACTAGATAGCCCTCTTTTAGATATGATCGTAAAGAAAAGCATGCCTCCAGAGATTCCTCTGGAAGATTTAGACGAAGAAGAATTAGAGCAATTAGAAAGCATGTTTCCGCAACCTGAAACCAACTTCATGGTTCCGGTTGATGACCAACTGATGGAGAAAATCTCCATGTCACAAAACTTTGATTGCTGGATGGGTCACACTAACTTTAATATAACAGGAGAAATTAAAGATAAAATTGAAAAAAGCGAAGGTGTTGAAGTATTGAAGATATGCAGTAGATACAGATTCTTCCTTGGCGTTGGCAGAATGTTTGATTTCACAGATGTAAGAAACAATATTGAAACCCTACTCACTAACTTTGAGGACAAAAATTAACATGGATAAATACGAACAGTACCTAAATGACGTTGACACTATGAAAATTGCATATGATGCAGCATCTTCATTCAGAAATGTTCTGACTTCAGAAGAAATTCAAAGCTGTGTTTTAAAAGCACTGTTCAGAGCCGTAAATAAGTATGACAAATCCAGTAATGTAAAATTTACATCATACCTATACAACGGAGTACGATTTGAGTGTCTTGGTCAGGTTAAAATTAACAAAAGCGACAAGCAACAACTGACCAATGCCATTCCTGACCCGCGAAATCCTATGGCAGAATTTGAAATGAAAGACGTAATTGAGTCAGTTTGTGACGATCCTGAGCTTATTTTTGACAGATTCTATAAAAATATGACAATTACAGAGATTGCGAAGAGCAGGAAAGTATGTGGAGAGACTGTCAGAATTAGAATTGGGAAAAATCTTGAAAAGATGAGGGTTTCACTCAAAAAAAGTGTATAATATAACGGACTTGGACTACGATCAGGACATCAGGAAATCTAACATTTTTTGTTTATTTCATTAGGAGATTTACTATGCCTACTGTACGTCCTTCCGGTGCTGGCGACGAAGCCGTTGGTCTCGGAGAAGTCCGTGACGGTGGAACCGTCATTCGTGGTGGCTCAAACGCTGCCGGTGTCATGACAAAGAGCCTTAGCTTGGCCGAGATTGCTGACGATCAAGGCCAGAGCTTTGGTTCGAAGGTTGTTGCTAACGATGGAACAGGTAATCAATACACTGACAGAGTTGGTGTTGGTAAAGCTGTTTCTGGTGGCACACTTGCTTATAAGGCTGGTGCTACTGAGTGGGTTGTTAAGGGTGGTAATGTTTCCACTACTCTTGGTGGTGTTGCTAACACAACCTTGGTTGGTGGTCAAGCCGGTCCTGACCCAGTTCGTGATAATATCGCTAGCCTCGAAACGACCCGTGATTATGGCGACATGACCATTGATCCATTGGCTGCTCCAGCGTCAGGTATTAATTCTTACAGAACTATCACTGGTGGTGGATCTGAGAAGAATTACATTAACCCTGCTGTTGCTGGTGGTTCAACCAACTCTGCTGACTCTGCTGCGAATACCACTCGTGCTATTCCCGGCGAGTTTGTTTACAGAGATGGTTCAGCGAACCCAATTCAGGATGACTTCAAGAGCAAAGAAGCCCCTGAAGAATAAACTTCCTATGCAAAATTAACTTAGCCCTCAGAAATGGGGGCTAGGTTTTCCTTTATGGAGGTTTATGATGATTACGCCAGAATTTGCAGGAGCCGTAGCAACACTTGTCGGTGCAGGCATCGCAGTGTTAGGATTTTTATACAGAGCCTTTACTTTTGTCAAATCATTTCAAAGATCTCAAGAAGAAGTAAAGGAGTCAATTAGAATTATTAAGGCAGAAGTCACACCTAATAGCGGTAAATCTTTAAAAGATACTGTAAATTCATTGAAGAAGGCTTGTGACAGAATAGAAGCTAGACAAAAGGTATTAGATCAAAGATCGAAAGCCGCCCTTCACTACAACGAGACTCCGCTTTTTGAGACAGATATTAAGGGTAGATTAACTTGGTGCAACGAAGCATTTTTAGAATTAACAAAAGACAACGGTAGTTGTAGCGAAGGATTCGATTGGCTAACGGTTATCGAAGATGATCGAAGAGACGATTTTCTGACAGAGTTTAACTCCTGTTTGAAGATGTGCCGAAAGATTGATATTGAAACCGTTTCCGTTCATGGAAGGCTCATACATTTTGTTGGATACCCTTACAGAGTTGCTAAAGGTATTCATGAAGGATTTTTAATTCATCTTCAAGTTTGTTCACAGGAGAATGAAAAATGAACGAAGGTAGTAAAAGGTTTAAGTTAAATTGGGGCGATATTTCTGGTGTCGTCAAGAACGCACTTTTGGTAGGCGGTGCAGCAGCATTGACTGTTTTCGCAGAAAATTTGGATGTTGTTGACATCGGAATTTATACTCCGCTTGTTGTTCCAATCATCGCTGTTGGTCTTGATACCGCTATCAAGTGGCTCAAAGACGCTTCACCGAAAGATTAAGAGAACAGGAGTAAACAATGGACTTTAACACGCCACGCGATTTGCTTAACGCATATCGCAACGGTTTTGATGGTGCTGTATGTGACCCAGAAGAAACCGCAGAGTTACTAGGCCGGTTAAAGACTCCACTCTTCGGTGCTACTGCTTATAAGCTATTTGGAGCAGGGGAAGGTAAACTTTCCCTGCCCTTTCTTTCTTTGCTTAAATTCGATAAGGGTTTTGGGCCATCAGAAAAGCAGACAACTGGTGATTGTGTCAGTCATTCTACTAGAAATGCTATAGACATAACAAGAGCAGTTGAAATTGACATCAAAGGCGAGTCAGAAGATTTTGTAGTTAGAAGTGCAACGGAAGCAATCTATCAAAGTAGAGGGCACAAGGGTCAGGGGATGACTTGTTCTGGTGCCGCTAAATATGTCCACGAGAAGGGTGGAATTCTTTTAAGAAAAGATTATGGAAAAGTAGACCTATCAAAATATAATTCTAGCTTAGGTGCAAGACATAATATTCCTAAGAGTATTTATATTGACGAAGCTAGTAAGCATCAGGTGAAGACTATTTCCGCAATCACAACCGTCGAAGAAGCCAGAGATGCTCTAGCCAATGGTTACGGTATTTCTGTTTGTTCTGGCTACGGATTCTCAAGTAGGCGAGACTCAAAGGGTATCGCAAAGAGATCTGGTAGCTGGGCACATGCGATGGCTTGGATAGCCTGTGATGACACAAGAGAGCGTTACAATGAAATGCTATTCTTGGTACAAAACAGTTGGGGTAAATGGAATAGTGGCCCCAAGGTTCATGGGCAACCAGATGGAAGTTTCTGGATCAGGGAACGAGATGCAAGAGGTATGCTGTCAGGTAACTGGGGATCTTGGGTCTTTAGTGACGTAGACGGTTTCCCAGCTAGGAAACTTCCGAATTACGGTTTCAAAAAATATCTATAAGGCATTAACAATGAAAAATTTAGTATATGTATTAGCTTTGTGTCTGGGTGCTTCTTTAACCCTTGGTTGTAATGCACAAGATTGCGACCATGCTAAAAAAATGCGAGCTTATCAAGCTACACGCTTGGCTATTGCTGCGATGAATAATCCAGATACAACGCCAGACGAAGTAGATGAAGAACTTTGCGACGGGTCTGGCTGGATCATCCAAGGAGATGGTCATAAAACAGAATGTCCGGGTTGTTCAGCCTGTAAGGGGAAAGATGGAAAAGAACCTGTCGCTGCTGATATTGAACCAGAATACAATATATATCACTTTGGTGCTAAATGGTGTGGACCATGCCAGCAGATGATTAAGAATACTTGGCCTGATGAAAAAATGGTTGAGTTTCTAAAAGATAAAAAGGCAAAACTTTTTGTGTTCGATGTAGACAATAAAGATCATAAGAAGTATTTCTCGTACTATAAAGTGACTTCGTACCCTACAATTATCTTGTTAGATAAAGATAATTTGAATAAACCACTTCAAAGAAATGTAGGTGGAATGAGTGCAGAGTCCATGATTAAAGAATTGGATAAGGTACTATGAGTGACTTAAACAAAGTAGCAACAAGAATATCTTCTCATGTTGCAGTCAAAGATAAGAACTTTGGGATAGACCCAGTGACTATCTCAATTATTATCAGCATCATCACCAATCTTGTAAAACTTTGGTGGAGTTGCAGAAGCGAAAGTAAGGTTCGTGGGGAACTGCGGAATCCTTCTTGGTTATTTAAACTGTTTCTCAAAAGAGAGATTAGGAAACAAGTCAAAGGAAGTGGACGCAGAAGTACGATGTACGGTGCTTTCATCGACGTTGGAAAATCATTATCGGAAAAAGAACTTAACAATATTTTGAGAGAAATTGGAGGAAAGTGATGAATTTGTTTCAATGGGTAATGCTTGGGCTTGCTGCTATTTTAGTTGCACCCATGATTATTGAGAAGGTGAAGGGGTTTGTACCGTCTAATCCTGTGCCACCACCTGCACCGCCATTACCACCACCCGCACCTGAGCATGTAGATACTTGTGACGGTTTGGTTGATGTAGTTGAGTGTTGGGAACACTTGTGTGATTGTTGTGAGGCTCAAGGTATGAAGGACGCTGCCAGAGAACTCAAAAAGATCTTCCCGCTATTTGCGATTCAGGAGGTAAAGAATGAGTAATCAACTCAGAACGATACTAGCTGCCGTTCTGTGTGCGGTTGCACTGTTTGGTGAACCTGTATTTGAATGGGTTAAAAACAATGTATATATTGTCGATGTCGTACCAGATGCAACTGTCGATGAGCCATCTTTAGAGAATAAAGAATTGGTTGACGACATTGTTAAGATTGATTTTTCAAAAGAAGATGCAGATCTTGTTTCTTGCTTCTTCCTAGAACTAGCAGACGTTGTAGGAGATGACGATAAGATCATCAAAACAACGGGCCAGTTTGCCAACTTTAATGTAATGGCAGGTATTTTGCATTTTGATACAGAGTTTGCCGGTAAATACGAAGGTTTCGGTGACGCTGTAGAGTATGCAATCCAGAACGCCATTGGTTTAGAGAATCAGTCTTTGACCGATAGTAAGCGTCAAGATCTTGTAGATGTCCTCGAAGCAGTAGCTTGGGGTGTCAATCAATGAGCTTAATAGATGTATTACTTGACAAAGTAATGGACAAGTACGGCATTGAGCAGAAAGATATTGACAAAGCAAAAAGAATGATGGATAAAGTTAAGTTCGTAAAACGTAATGGCGAAAACTATTTGGTTATCGACATTGGTGATGGGATCGAACTTTCTATCAAGCAGTAGAAATTTGACCTCTCTTTAGTTGGATAATACTGACTTTAGAGAGGTTTTTTTGTACTTTCCACTTGACAAAATCGGTTTCGTAGACTATAATAGAGTACAAGAATCCGCTACATTCGACAACATTCGTATAAAGATAAGGAACAACTAGATGCAGGTTACAAAGCGTGATGGATCTAAAGAAGATTTCTCAGTAGAAAAGATCCACAAAGTTGTAAGCTGGGCAGTTAAAGGTATTAATGGTGTGTCACTCTCTGATGTTGAGATGAACGCCAACCTGTCCCTATATGATGGGGTTACTAGCTCAGAGATTCATCAAATTCTCATCAAGTCAGCAAACGATTTGATTTCAACATCTGCACCCAACTATCAGTATGTCGCTGCTAGACTGCTAAACATGCAACTCAGAAAAGAAGTTTGGGGCTACGGAGATCAGCCCACTGACTTCCTGATGTTCATTCGTAGAAACGTAGATAATGGCATCTATGACCCACAACTAGAGAAAAAGTGGAGCGAAGAAGAGATTGATGCCTTCGGTAAGTATATTAGTCACAGTCGTGATGATATGTTTACATATGCTGGTCTACAGCAAATGATTGATAAATACTTGGTAAAAAACAGAAGTACAGGGGATATTTATGAGACTCCACAATTTGCTTATATGGCTATTGCCATGTGTTTATTCGATGATATTAACGAGGTAAAGCAAGCGTATGACTGCTACTCCACATTCCAGATTAACTTGCCAACTCCTATCATGGCTGGTGTTAGGACTAATATACGTCAGTTCGCCAGTTGTGTTTTGGTGGATATCGACGATAATCTTGACGCTATATTTTCTAGTATTCATGCGGTTGGCAAGTATACTGCGAGGCGTGCTGGGATCGGACTCAACATCGGACGTATGCGACCAATCAACTCACCCATCAGAGGCGGTGAGGTCATCCATACAGGACTCATCCCATACTTAAAGAACTTTGAGTCGGTAGTTAAATCAACGTCTCAGAACGGGCTTCGTGGAGGCTCTGCTACGGTGCATGTACCATTCTGGCATTATGAGATTGAGGACATTATGGTTCTCAAAAACAACGCTGGTACAGACGACAATAGAGTGCGTAAATTGGATTATAGTATTCAGTTTTGTAAGCTATTCTATGATCGCTTGATTGCCAACGAAGATATTACTTTGTTCAGCCCCAGCGAAGCAAGAGGTTTGTACGAAGCGTTTGGTGATAACGAAAAGTTTGAAGAACTATACCTTAAATATGAAGGCAAGAGATCACTAAAGTTCAGAAAGAAGATTCCAGCAAGAAAGCTGGCAGAAATCTTTGCTCGCGAACGCTTGGAAACTGGGCGTATCTACAGCATGAACATTGACTCAGCCAATGAACATGGATCGTGGAGTGTACCATGCTATATGTCAAATCTTTGTCAAGAAATTATCCATCCGACAAATCCTATTCAGGCTATTGATGATGCAGAGGGCGAGATTGGTATTTGCATTTTGTCGGCGTTGAACCTGTTGGAGATGAACGATGAGAAGGATATTGAAGAAGCATGTCGAATTGCTGTACGGACTCTTGACTCTGTTATTGATTACCAAGATTACCCCGTACTTGCAGGCGAAAACTTTACCAAAAATAGGCGATCACTTGGAATTGGTATTACTAACCTTGCTGGCTTCTTAGCTAAGAACAAGCTAAAGTATGAAGACCCAGAAGCATTAGAGTTGATCCATGAGACTATGGAACAGATTCAGTGGAATCTTCTTAATGCAAGTTGTGAGTTGGCAGAAGAAAAAGGTGCATGTTCTAAGTTTGATGAGACTAAATACTCAGACGGTCTTTTACCTATCGACTGGTACAAGAAAACTGTAGACGAATTAATTAAACCAAATTATAACATGGATTGGGAGGGGCTACGTGAGAGGATTAAAAAACATGGTCTTCGGCACTCTACTTTATCTGCTATTATGCCTTGCGAGTCTAGCTCCGTTATTCAGAACTCTACCAATGGAATTGAACCCGTCAGATCGTTGCTGATTCACAAGAAGGCAAAAAATGGTGTACTGAAACAATTAGTGCCAAACTATCATATGAGAAAGAACTTCTACACACTTGCGTGGGACATGCCAAACAATCAGGCTATGCTCAACGTAGCTGCTGTGATCCAGAAGTTTGTGGATATGAGTATGAGTACAAATTTGTATTATAATTACTCTCACTATGAGGGTGGAAACATTCCATTGAGTGTCCTCATTAAAGATCAAATTTATGGTTATAAGTATGGACTGAAAAACTTTTACTACGCCAACACCCCGGATGGTGATGGTGACACTGAGAAGGATATGAACTGTGAATCGGGAGCGTGTGCGATATGAAAAACGGTTTCATCTGTTCGGCTTTTGATCTATGTCATGCCGGTCATATACTTATGTTGGAAGAGTGCAAAGAGCACTGTAGAAAACTTACAGTAGGCTTACACACCGACCCAACAATTGATAGACCAGATAAAAACAAACCAATAGAGACGGTTTATCAAAGATACCTAAGATTAAAATCAAACGTGTTTATTGATGAAATAATACCCTACGAGACTGAGGAAGACCTGTATGCCATATTAAAAAGTGGTGACTATCATATCAGATTCTTAGGCGAAGACTACATAACAAAGACGGAGTTTACTGGTAGTGAGTTAGACATAGAAATTCATTACTGCAAGAGGTTCGGGTATTCATCATCCGGTTTAAGGCAAAAAATTCAAGAGGCCAAAAAAAAATGAAGACTATTTTCAACACCAAGAACGTAGACCCAATGAGCCAACCGCTATTCCTTGGTAAAGACCTTGGAGTTCAGCGGTACGATGTTGTCAAGTATCCAATCTTCAAGGAGCTTGACAGCAAGCAAATGATGAACTTCTGGCGACCAGAAGAGATTGAGCTAAAGAAAGATCGTGGCGACTTCAAAGAGATGTCGGACAATGAGAAGTTTATTTTTACTTCCAATCTTAAATATCAGACTATGCTCGACAGCGTAATCTGCCGTGGCGTTCCTACTCTGTTGGAGTTCGTCACCAATACAGAACTAGAAGCCTGCCTGATGACATGGCAATTCTTTGAGAAGATTCACTCACAGAGTTACAGTTATATCATTCAGAACGTATTCGCTGACAGTTCCGAAATATTTGGCGGAATTTATGAAGATAAAGAGATTATGAAGCGGGCAGACAGTGCTATCGCAGACTATAATAATTTGATGGGCATGGCTTGCGATACAACATCTAAGGCAGACCTGAAGAAGCAAATCTACATGACGGTTATTAGTATCAATATTCTTGAGGCTATCCGGTTTTATGTCAGCTTTGTCTGTAGCTTTGCGTTTGCAGAGAACAAGAAGATGGTCGGCAACGCAGATATTATCAAGCTCATCAAACGCGATGAGGCTTTGCACCTAACCAATACTCAGCAGATCCTAAAGATTCTCCATACGGAAGAGTCAGAAGGATTTGTTAGTACAGCCGCCAAGTGTCAAGATACCGCCGTTGAAATGTTTGATAGAGCAGCGGCAGAAGAAAAAGAATGGGCATCGTACCTATTCCAAAACGGATCAATCATTGGACTCAACGAGACCGTACTACACCAATATATTGATTGGTTGTGCATGTCTCGAAGGAAAGCTATTGGGCTTCCATACGAAAACGTTGGAAAAAACCCAATCGCAGGTTGGACACAGGCTTGGATGCAGAGCGAAAGCGTTCAGGTGGCTCCACAGGAACATGAAATTACTAGCTACAAAATCGGTGCTAGTAAAAATGATTTAGATGATATGGACTTAGGAGGATTTACTTATGAGTGAAGAATGTAAAGATTATCTAGTAAGACATGCAATGCTCGAAAGCGTAAATAACATTCCACGCAATATGGGAACTAAGACCTACATTGAGAAGATTACGCAGTGGCATCACGACCGTAATCTGATTGAAGGTTCTACAGATAAAGATCAGTTTTGCAAACTAATGCAGGAAGCTGGTGAGCTTTCTGACAGCATTTGCAAAGGTAAAGATGTCTCTGACGATATTGGCGACATGATTGTTGTGCTAATCAATATTGCAGAGAGGAACAAATTGAGCATCTCTAAGTGTCTTAGGAAGGCATGGGATGACATTAAAGATAGGAAAGGAAAGATGGTTGACGGCGTGTTCGTTAAGGAGACCGATCTATAAACTTTCCCACATAAGGGTTTTACATGAGAACTAAACGACAAAGACGAGAAGACAACAAGAAACCTAATCACAAAATTAAGCCTTTAGAAGCAAAAACAGATAATCAAAGAGACTATATCAGGGCAATCGTAGAGAACGATATTATACTTTGTTCTGGCCCAGCGGGTTCTGGTAAGTCTTTTATAGCAGCAGGAATCGCCGCTCAACACCTACATCAGAATAGGATTGGGCAAATCATTGTAACTAGACCATTAGTTTGTACTGGTAAAGACATCGGGTCTTTGCCGGGAGAGATGGGTGAAAAAATCGCACCCTATCTTTTGCCAATGAAAGAAAACTTAAAACACTTTCTTGGTCAAGCATACTACGGACTTTATTCCAATGAAGGTCAGATCCAATACAAACCTCTAGAAGTCATGAGAGGGTCTACATTCCACAACTCTTACATGATTTTAGATGAGGCACAAAATTGTACAGAAGATCAGATCAAAATGTTTGTCTCTCGTATGGGCGAAAATAGTAAAGTCATTATCAATGGAGACATTGAGCAGAACGACCTCCGAGGTCGGAGTGGTCTTGAGTTTTGCATGAATAGACTAGACCGTATTGAAGGAATTGGAATTTGCAAACTAGGCTACGAAGATATTCAGAGGAATGGGATTATAGGAAGATTTTTAAGAGCATTGGAGAATTAAATGCCAACATATATTTACGAGTGTAGTGCATGTGAACACTCTTTTGAAGAGTGGCAAAAAATGACTGACGACCCACTCAAGAAATGTCCTGAGTGTGGTAAGAAGAAACTGTTTAAAGTTTTGACTGGTGGTCTTCACGGATTTGTTTCTGGAAGCGAAACTATTGGTGGTCTTGCGGATAAAAACGCTAGAGAAAACAAAAACAAAATTGCAGAAGCAGAAGCAAAAAAACGTGAGTCAACACCAGAAGCACCAAAGGCTTGGTACGACAAGTATGGAACCGCTACACCAAAAGAAATTAATAAAATGACACCACAACAAAAAACTAGATATATAATGGAGGGCCGTAAATGAGATTTGTTGACGGAAAATTTTTACCACAAGAAGACAAGACTGTATTCCTATTTGGGAAAACTGGAGAAGTATTAGACAAAGATGAGCAGCATAAATTGCCTCACTATGCTAAAATTGTGCAGAACTCAGAAGGTAAAGAAACTTGCTATATCAGAACTTATCAAAGTACACCATTCGATCCAATGGGTCCATATGGTAGAAGAGAGAGAAATCTAGATACGCAAATTAAAAAGGTTTCCAGAAGCACCTTTGATTTTTATGTTACATATTTAAAAACTAACAATTCAATTTACTTAACCAAGGCTCAACGAGGATTTTTAAATGACTAAGAAGGGACCGCTCAGTAAGGCAGAGAAGTTTTACATTGAAAGCCATCTGGAAAAACCGATGGAAGACTTGTGCAAGGATTTAGACAGAGCTAAGTCTAGCATTGAGAAATACATTAAGACCATTCCAGTTGACGATAAGCAGAAGGCAGAGACTTTGCTGCTACAGCAGTTTGCTAGAAATGGAAAAGGGTCTACGGTTATGACTCAAAATGCAGCAGAAATGTCAGATGCAAAACGTGCTAAGTTTACAAATAATGGAACTAGGAGAAGTTCCAAGTGTACCACGAATATCAGGTGACAAATGGACGATAAGAAATGGGGCGAGTTTTACTCGTCGGACAGAAAAAATATAAGCAAAATCTTCGTTAAGGTTATGACAACCGATAAAAAGCATTGGTTCTTTTCTGATTACGATGTGTGGTACGAAGTAAAAGACTATTGCGAGAAAAATTCTGTGTTTATTGAGGATTTGCACTTGCAATTTAGGTCTAACAAATGTATAATAGATATAGGAGAGTGTGAGGCACTGTATTTAGTGAGATCCGCTCTCGGTGCTATCGGTCAACCAACAAAAAATTACTTCACTGTGGGAACATTAAACGATGGAGTGGTTCACAAGCAAATGTGGTTGACTCCAGAATTAATTTTAGACAAGCAGTACGATGATGATTTATCTGGATGTTTTAGCGAGGCTATAATCTACAATGAACAAAAGGAAAAGAAGCGAAAAGAGTAAATACAAACACTTAACAACAGGAGACTATTGCACTTGTGCCCAATATGTTGCTGCGATCATGTGCCAACGTAACGCAGAAAACAAGAATGAGGGATCTCTACCCTACAAATTCTGGAACAAAAAACCTTGGGACTGGACTTATAAGAAACAACTTTTTAAAGCCAACAGTATACTAAAGAACTACAGTGAAGAAGCACTTGTCAAAGCAATTGAGTCACCAGAGTTCAAAGGTATCTTTTCCCTAAACCATCCAAAGGTTGTTGGGATTATTAAGAAATACGAGCTACAGATTGAAGATCAGAAGTCAAAACCGAAGCAAGAAATTGAAGTGAAGAAAAACGCCAAGACTAGAAAAAAGAGTTATGGCGGAAAGAACCTTTTAAACAAACTTAGGAAACTAGAGAATGGCGAAAAAGAAAAGTAAAGCTGTTGAGTACGACGATCCTACTGTCGCAACATTGTGTAAGAAGTATGGTAATGTAATTGAGTCTGGCACTAAAGTGTTGGAGTCATTAGAAACGTATGACACCATCAGCGTTAGTCCAGCACTGGACATGGCACTTGGTGGTGGATTGCGTGAGGGTCAGGTTGTTGTAATGACCGGCGACCCAAAGACCGGAAAGACAACGACCGCTCTGTATGCTGCTGCCAAGGCACAAGCCAAAGGTAAGAAAGTATACTATCTAAATACCGAAGGTCGTCTGACCAAACAAAACTTTCGTGGCATCAAAGGTTTAGATGTTGATGCTATCCAAATTGTCCAAGCTACAGACGACACACCCATCGTCTCTGCTGAGACATATCTTAATATTATGGAGCGACTTCTTAAAGAAGAAGAGAACCTGTTCTTGATCTGTGACTCTACATCCAATATGGTTCCACAGGACGAGATTGATGGAGAGATCCGCACAGGTGTGCGTAACGCTCTACCACGTTTGTTGTCTATGTTCTTCAAACGTATCAGCGGTGACGTATCACGCATGAAAGCTATCGCTGTGTTCATCACTCATAATATCGCCAATACTGGTGGATCACGTTTTGCACCCAGCAAGATGGCAGACTGCGGTAACATGCTACAGTTCCAAGCTGGAACCAATATGGTCATCACGCACCGTGGCAAATGGGAAGTACCCAAAGAGTCAGGCAATCACGTTGGTCAAGTTGCTAACTGGGTAATCAAGACTTCTGCTGCTGGTGGCACACCTATGAGTACAGCCGCAAGCTGGATTCGTTACGGCATTGGTATTGATGAATCGCAAGAGATTGCACAGATCGCTATAGACTTCGCCCTTATTCAAGCAAAAGGTGCTTGGTTTACTATTCAATGTCTGGTAGATAATAAAGATCAGATCCTTGTTACAAATTATCTTAAAGACAATGAGGTTGATGTAGATGACCTAGAAGCTGTAACCAAGGCATTTAAGTTTCAGGGCATGGAAAAGCTGGTAAACTTTCTAAATGACAACCAAGACCTTAGAGATATCGTTATCGAGGAAGTAAGAGACTTGTTCTAATGAAAGTCACAGGCTTAAATGGTAGAGAGTATAATCTCGATACCAAAAAATATTTAGTGAACAATCGGAGTAAGCGTAGCTTCTATCACTTACAAGCTAGGGAAATTATAGTGGAGCTTTTTCATCCCTATCAGGTACTTGAAGAAGTTACGCTTCCCGGTTCTTCTACAAAAAAATCCAAATTAGCCCTTGACTTTTTGATTCCATCGTGTACAATAGGTATTGAGGTGCATGGCGAACAACACTTTAAGTATGTGCCATACTTTCATAAGTCTAGGATTGGTTTTGCACAAGCAAAGAAGAGAGACTTGGATAAGAAAGAGTGGTGCAGAATTAACGACATCACACTTGTAGAGCTACGTTGGGACGAAGACCCAGAATACTGGAGAGAGAAAATTGAACGCAGCAGATAGACTACAGAAGTTTTTGGATGGCATACAGCAGTATATTACTGGAGCTAATATTGCACCAACAAACTTTACTACAGAGTTTGCTATTGCAGAAACTCTAACATTAGACAAGATGGAGAAGTTGACTCAGGACGACTGTTTCAACTATGCTTATCAATTATACCAGTATGCAGATCACATAGCTTGGTGTAGATCACAGAGCGAGAATGTTGTAAGGTGGTGTAAAGAGAACCTTGGTAGTATCGTGGCTAGTGAAGTGACACAAATTGAAGTGCAGTTCATGAAGTACGAAACAAAGGTCGATTTGATTAAAAGAGAAAATGATATAGCAAGAAACATTAACGAGTGGTTGATGACAGCAGAGAGTAGACTAGAACTATTAAAAAGTAGAGAATACAACGTTCGCCGCAAGGCTGATATCTTAATTGAAAAAGGGAAGAGAAAATGAGTGAAGATATTGTAAAAACATTGTTAGAATCATTAACGGATGAGCAAAAGGCTCAGTTAGTACAAGGTTTAATGTCTAACATGAATCAAACTATTTCTAAACCTCCAGCTAGAGAAACACAAATAGAACAAGAGGAAACGGTTTCCTCGCAAACTCGGTCAAATGTGACAGAGGATTTTAGAGTAGTTCAGAACGATAAGTTAGAAAAAAGGAAAACTCCGGTGAGAGCCAGAAAAAACCAGTGGGTAGATGAGGGTGAGGATCGTGATCCCGAATTTGACCCCGCTAAGTTTGAGAGTATGGGTAAAGTAGCACGCAACCGTAGCAAAGTAAGAAAGAAGACTATTGAGTGCCACGTTTGCGGTCGCAGCTTTGCTGTAAATCCCGCCTATATCTACGGCGAAAACATTAGATGCAACCGATGCACAGGAAGGTAACATGGATCAGCTTGCTGATGTCGGTGCAGAGAGGGCAGTTCTAGCTGGACTCTTTGCATATGGCTTTGAATCTTACGTTGAAATCAGTGACTTCCTTACGCATAGCAGCTTCGCTAACCGTAACAACCAAGTCATTTACAAGTGCATTGAGAAGGTGCTGGAGAATGATGCTGTAGCTGACATTCCAGCGATTCTTTCTGCTGCCGAACAACTTAACCTCACAGAAGTAGTCAAGACTGAACATGAGCTAGACTATATTCGTGACCTTATGGACTATCCCGTAAAGAGGGATAACGTCCTGCATTTTGCTGCACAGGTTAAAAAGTTTGAGTTTGCCCGTAACGCAAAACGTATTGCTAAAAAGATAGATAAAGATATTGACTCCATAGTTGGTGATGAGAGCATTGATGATATTATCAATCTCGTAGAAATGCCACTTATGGATTTCTTGCGTGACGATGAGTCAGGTCAAAAACCAGAAATGCTTGGCGATGATCTGGACGAATACATCGAATTTCTAATCGAAAACAAATGTGACCAAATAGGACTGTCCAGTGGATTTCCCAGATTTGATTCCGTCATTGGTGGTGGCTTACGTCGCAAGTGTGTAGATCTCGTATCCGCAAGGCCCGGAGTGGGCAAGTCTGTCTTTGCAGATAATGTGGCTCTGCATAACGCTAGGAATGGAATTCCTGTACTTATGCTCGATACTGAGATGAGCAAAGAGGATCATCTCAACAGAGTCCTCGCTAATATCAGTGGTGTTCCTATTCAGGATATTGCAACCGGCAAGTTCTCAGAAGATGATGAGAAAGCTATTGCCGTTAAAAATGCGGCAGAAGAAATTAGAGATATCCCCTACACCTATGTCAGTGTAGCTGGTGCCCAGTTTGAAACCATTATGAATATCATCAAGCGATGGATTCTTCGTGAGGTGGGTCAGGACGAGAACGGCAGAACCAACGACTGTCTTGTTGTGTACGATTATCTCAAACTCATGTCGTCGTCCGGTATTACAAACAATCTCCAAGAGTATCAGGCTCTTGGTTTTCAAATCACAGAATTACATAACTTAACAGTCAAGTATGACTTCCCATGTTTATCATTTGTTCAGTTGAACCGTGATGGTATCACAAAGGAATCTACGGACGCTGTGAGCGGTTCTGACCGCATCATTTGGTTGTGTACGTCTTTCTCTATATTTAAATTAAAGTCCGCAGAGGAACTAGCAGAGGACGGTCCAAACGGTGGTAACAGGAAAGTTGTAACGTTAAAAGCTCGTCACGGTGCTGGATTGCTTGACGGTAATTATATTAACATGAACATGGTTGGCGAACATGCACAACTGCTTGAGTTGCGAACCAGAGATGAAATGAGATCCTCACCCGATGGTGATGTGATCGAAGGGGCAGACGCACCCTTCGATGAAGACGAAGATTACGAAGTACCTTTTTATACCGAATAGAGGCTAAAAATGCTCAAGATTGATCCAGAACCAAAGTTAGATTTCGATGATGTCTTACTCGTACCACAAAGATCGAGAGCGGCAAGTAGAAAAGAAGTAGACTTAACTAGGAGGTTTAAGTTTTACTGGTCTCCAAAAGAGTGGCATGGTGTACCGTTGGTAGCTGCCAACATGGACACTACTGGCACATTTAAAATGGGAACTGCCCTTAACAATCATGAGATGGTGACTTGTTTACATAAACATTATGCCGCTGATGTGATTGATGACTACTACAAATATTATAATGTAGAGCATAATGTCTGGGTTAGTATTGGTATGGATCTTGAGCATGAGTTGGAGCGATTATTCTATATCGAAGACAATTCATCTATTCAACCTAACATCTGTATTGATATTGCTAATGGTTACACAGAGAGGTTTGTTGACTACTGTGGTAAAATCAGATTAGAATTTCCTGATTCAATTATCATGGCGGGTAATGTTTGCACACCAGAGATGGTATCAGAACTTATCCTACATGGCGAAGTTGACATTGTAAAGATCGGGATTGGTCCCGGCTCTGCATGTACGACCCGACTAAAGACAGGCGTTGGATACCCACAGCTTTCAGCTATTGCAGAGTGTGCCCACGTAGCTCATGGTTTAAGGTCTGATGCTGGTAGACTTGGCCTCATCTGTGCAGATGGTGGCTGTAGGACTGCTGGTGATGTAGCTAAAGCCTACGCTGCTGGGGCAGACTTTGTGATGCTGGGCGGTATGTTCGCTGGCACAGACGAGTGTGAAGGATCATGGGAATACGAAGTAGACGATAAGGGCTTGGAACATAAAACTGGTCTTATTTTTTATGGCATGTCATCAGAAACAGCACAGAACAAACATAACGATGGTATGAATGATTATGCTACCAGCGAAGGTAGAATTAAAGTTGTTCCATATAAGGGGAAGGTAGATGGAGTGGTTCGAGATATTTGTGGCGGTGTTCGGAGTGCTTGTGCTTATACGGGAGCTACTTCATTAAAGGACTTTAGTAAAACGGCACGTTTTGTTCGTGTCAATCGTACTCATAACGATCAGAGTATATAATGATTAAATATGCAGCGATACCCAGTCCGCTGTTTGGTTACAAACAAATGTTCGACGCAGTTGAACTTGTAGATGAAGCGTTTGCTGCTGGGTACTTTAAGAACCATCTAGAAGAAATTGACTGTGCATGGATAGCACTTGATGGTGACAAGGTTATAGGATGGGCAGCGGTTGGAGACTGTATGTTACGCTGTATCGCAGTACATCCAGACTATCGAGGTCAAGGTATCGGCAAAAGATTAACAGAAGAAAGATTAAAATATTTAGGAGACTGCGAACAAGTAGTCTCTTACGCTTGGGTTAGGCCAGATGGTCGATGCATGTCGTGTAAAAACCTAGAAAATTTCGGTTTTGAACTTGCAAAAGAGCTTCCTGAATACTATAATAATACTAGAAGCAACTGTAAATACTGTGGGAGTAATTGTACATGTGTAGCAAGGCTGTACGTCAAAACACAACCTTAGACCTGAACAAAGTACGAGAGATTATCTTCCAAGATATTTATAAGTTGTTGGATAGTTTTAATCTAGAGTACACTCAGGACGCAGAAAACATTTTTATGAAGTGTCCTATTCATGAGGGCAGCGACAACCCATTCGGTGTATCTATCGCACTTGACAAACAGGTGTGGCGTTGCTGGACTCGTGGGTGTCACGATCACTATAGTTGTAATATTTGGGGGTTCATCAAAGGTTGTCTGCAAACAGACTCATTCTCTGATGCACTCAAATATGTTTGTAAATTGTATGATGTAAACGGAGCATCCAAAAATGGTAGCAGTGGAAATACTAATAATCCTAAGCGTGATAATGATTTTAGCGAGCTTGTACGCCAAATCAAAGGATCTAGAAGAACAGATAGAAGCTCATGTGAAGTGGAGCATGTTACAAGACCAAAAACTGAGTCGTGCCCTTCACCGTATTTCATTGCTAGAGGATACGAACCGGAAACGTTGCGATTTTTTGGAGTTCGAGAAACACCAAGTGATACCAGAGGCATCCTTCGACGTAGGGCAATCATACCCATCTGGGACAATGTCGGAATATACTGCGGGTATATCGGGCGAGCTACCGTTCCATATATCGAACCCAAATACATTTTCAGTAAAGGAATCAGGAAGTCAGATTACTTATACAACTACCACAACGCTATCTCCGAATTGGCTAGACCATCAATGGATACACATCTCACACTCTTCTTAGTTGAGGGGCAGGGCGATGTTTGGAGACTATGGGAGTGCGGAGTTAAAAATGCAGTCGGATTATTTGGTAAAGACGTATCATCACAACAGCGTAAGCTATTGCTTAACAGTGGTGCGACCAGACTTGTTGTCCTCACTGACAACGACCAAGCAGGGCGAGAGTCGAAGATCAAGATCAAACGGGAACTAGGAAGATTATTTAAGTTGGTGTTTCCCAAGATGCACACAAAAGACTTGGGAAGTATGATGTGTGAACAAATTGATAAGAATATTTTACAGGATTTAAGAGGGTATTATTAATGATTCTAGGAATCTCAGGACGCAAGCAAGCAGGTAAGAATACTACTGCAAACATTCTACATGGAATTGTATTAAAAGAACAGGGCTTCATCAAAGATTGGAACCTTGGTTCTAATGGTCAGTTATTGATTCCATCCGATGGTGGTTCTGGATGGGGAGAGTTTTGGACAGAGCGTAAAGACGAAGAATTTGTAACTTGGGCAGATAATAATATGTGGCCCTTTGTTAAGCTCTACAGCTTTGCAGATGAGCTTAAACGTATTTGTATGGAGTTATTCGATATCCCATTTAGGTGCTTGTACGGCACAGATGCGGAAAAGAACCAAACCCAAGAACATCTACTATGGGAAAACATGCCGGGAGTAGTAACAGATGAAGATGACTGGAAGGGTCTATGGCAGGAGGAAAATCTTTACTATCACGCCGCAGGCCCAATGACCGCCCGTGAATTTATGCAGTATTTTGGTACAGAAGTTATGCGTAAAATGTACGAACCAATCTGGGTTAATTCCTGCATTAAAAAAATACAAAGAGAACAATCAGCACTGGCAATTATTGCAGACGTTCGCTTCCCTAACGAGGCGAAAGCTATTGAACAAGCCGGTGGCAAGGTTGTGAGATTAACACGCGAGGTTCACGAGGATAACCATCCGAGCGAAGTAGCTCTGGATGACTACCCCTTCACAGATTATATTGACAATAAAATTGAAAGCATCGACGTTCTGATGGTGAAGGTTAAACAATTTTACCGTAGCCTAAAGGAACAAAATGTTAGTAACCTATGTTAGAAGTTCATCATATAACAATTATGATTTTTGCCAAATGCAGTATTTCCTGACCTACAATCTAGGTTGGAGAGGTTCTAGCGGTAAACGAGCAGATATGGGAACTATGGCCCACAAGGTCATGGAGATTCTTGCTGGACTTAAAAAGTTTCAGCAGGACAATCCTCGTAGAAAATGGCTAGAAATTGAAGATGATAAGTGTGGAAAAGTCAGAGTTAGCAAGGATGATCTCTACACTGACGCTTTTGTAGACGAATTGATCTCCAGATCCATCAAGGATTACGGCGAAACATCTGCCCATAAATTCTACCGTAAAGAGCGAAAGGAGGTTAGAGACACGGTTTATACGTTTCTTACCCATAATGGCGGTCAATTTGACCCTAGACAAAGAAATGTATACTATCCAGAGCCGCATTTCGACCTGCCAATCGAGGAAGATTGGGCAAAGTTCGACTTCGTAGACGCAAACGGCAATACCCAAAAAGGGCAGTTGGCTATCAAGGGCACGATTGACCTCGTTACACTTCTCGACGAAGATACGATTGAGGTAGTTGACTGGAAAAGCGGTCGTCGCCTGAATTGGGCAAGTGGTGAAGAAAAAACATACGAAAAAATGATGAATGACCCACAATTATTGCTCTATTTCTACGCCATGTCCAAGATGTTTCCCGATTTCCCCAATAGAATTATGAGTATTTTCTTCTATAAAGATACTGAAGGGGAACCAGATCCTACACCGTATAGCTTCTGTTTTACCAAGGAAGATGAAGATAGATTTCTAGGTATGCTGAAAAAGCGGGTAGAAGAAATTAGACAGAATACCAAGCCATCCGTACTAGATCCTACGAGAACTGACTTTAGATGTAAATATCTGTGTCATTTTTGTAAGAACAGCTTTGAAGGCGAGACGGATAATATGTGTATAACTATAGAGAAGGAGTTAGTTCAGCTTGGGATGGACGAGGTGGTGAAGAAACGCACTGCACCCGACTTTAATATTGGATTCTACGAGGCACCCGGATAATGAAAAGAAAGAATTCTTAAAGATTTCTGTCGCTGCGAGTCTAGCCGCAGTAGCGGGTTCGCAGCCTGAACGTGTCTCTAATTACAAAAATCACATAATGATGACCATAACGGTCGTGGGAGGCGAATAAGATGAAAAGGCGAGATTTTTTAACTTACGGAACTAGTTTTCTTGGTGGAGCATATCTAGCGAGCGACAATATCGCTGTTTCTTATGCTGATGAATATTCCCCCAAAATTACTAAAAACGACAAAAGCGTAATCTTTCTGTGGATGGGTGGAGGAGCGACTCACATCGAGACATTTAATCCCATCCCAAATTCCACAGTAGAAAGACGGTCTGCCACTGGTCATATAGAGACTAAAATTCCAACGGTAAAGATAGGTGGACTCTTCAAGGAAGTAGCTAAAAGATCTGATAAAATTAACATTGTCAGAAGTTTCGCTCATAAAGATTCTAACCATCAAACTGCTACTCATTGGGTTGTTGGTGGCGAGAGAAACCAAGGCAGTACTGTTCAGAATTATCCTAGTTACGGAGCTATGATTGCTGGCTATTACGGGCCAGTATCTCAACCTCATGGTCTACCCACCTATATTAAGATGAACAAAATTGATGGGGATGGAGCAGCTTTTCTTGGTCAGAAATATATGGGCTACGAAGCCAATAGAGAAGGCGTAGGCGATCTCCAGTTAAAGATGTCTAAGGAAAAATTCATGGAGAGAAAAGGTCTGCTAGACTTAGTAGAGAAACATTCTCCCTTCAAAGGACGAGGAGAAGACTGGAGAGAGTTCCAAAATCAAGCTCTCACGGCTATAACCGGCAAAGCGGCTGAAACTTTTAGAATTGAAGAAGATTCTAAATACGGTACATTTAAGGATGATCAGTTAGGCAAGGATGCCTTAGCCGCAGTTAGAGCTATACAGAACGGTGCTAAGTTTGTAAATATTCAGTATGGTGGCTGGGATATGCACACCGGAATGGTTAACGCACTAAACAGCAGACAGGTAACGCTAGACAAATATATTGGCTTGCTGATGGACGAGTTGCAAGCTAGGGACTTGTTTGAGAACACCCTTCTGGTTGTCGCCACAGAGTTTGGAAGAACACCTAAAATCAACGGTAACGCTGGACGTGATCACTGGAGTGGAAACGTACCACTAATGTTTGCTGGTGGCGGCTACGACTTGGGCCGTGTAATTGGAACCTCTAACGCAAACGCTGAATTTCCAGAAGATGGTGAGTGCGGCCCTCTAGATTTAAGATGGACTGTGTTAAACCATATGGGAATCCAAAGAAACAACACTTGGATGGGTATCAATGGAAGACCAATGCCGATTACTGGTAATGAAGAGAAGAATATATTAACAGATATCCACGTAGGCGTAGGATAATAAAAAGAAGAAAATTTTATTATTATTAGTTAGAGTCGCAACACTTACCAATACGGTATAAATTATTTCCTCGATTACAACCTTATAGGAGTTAAAAATGCCCCTACCAGAAAAGCGTGACGGTGAAAAGCCCGTAGAATTTATTGCTCGCTGTATGAGTGATCCAAAAATTAACAAAGAATATCCAGATCAGAAGCAGCGTACAGCGGTCTGTATGAGCAAAGCCTGTGATGGGATGTCTCATATCGAAGCTGCTGACTTCCAGATCAACTTTGAAGAATATGGATTTACAGAAGAGCTTACAGAAGATAACTGGTACTGCCCTGCGGAAGCAGAGTACGAAACAGATATTGACTGGAATGAGCCTACAGAAGAGTGGGACATCTCAGAAGCCAAGCCCGGACTCTGGGAAAATATTCGTAAGAAAAAAGAACGCGAAGGTAAAAACTACAAGCCAGCAAAGAAGGGCGACAAAGATCGACCTGATCCAGAGGCTTGGAAGAAAGCCCAGTCGCTATGGAAGCAGACCGTTGCTGAATACGAAGAAGGTCAAATGCAACGTGAGCAACTGATGAAGATGCACCATCAGCTTATGGAAATCGAAGAATACCTAGAAGGCGTAAAGTTTGAAGATTGGACTAAAGATATGATCTCTAAAGCAGAGATTTATATTCAGAACATTTATGATTTTGTTGAAGCTAATAAAGCAGAGGCCAACTTTAAATACGAAGATCCTAAGACCGGTGAAGTTTATACCTATAAACGTAAAGGTATCTACAAGAAAGATGGTCGCGTTCTTGTTCCTGCTCGTGCTGCGGAATATCAAGGTCGCAAGGTTCAGCTTGGTAAACCTTTCCGTACACCGAAAGGACCAAAGAAGTTCAGTGTCTACGTAAAGAATGACAAAGGCAACGTTGTGAAAGTCAACTTTGGCGATCCTAACATGAAGATCAAGAAGTCTGATCCTGCTCGTCGCAAATCGTTCCGAGCTAGACATAACTGTGATAATCCCGGTCCTCGTCACAAAGCTCGATACTGGAGTTGCCGCAAATGGTAAGGTACACAAGGAACTTTACAGATCATTCATCAAAGGATTTTATCAAAGTATTTCCAAAGCTGCTTGAGAAAAGGGAGCACCCTATCAACTTCCTAGAAATTGGATGCTTTGAAGGTAGAACATCTAGGTGGATCATAGAGAATATGTTAACCCATCCTGACGACACACTTGTTTGTGTCGATTGGTGGAAAGATCAAAAACTCTACGATCTTTTCCTAGAAAACATGAGTGGTCTTGAAAGTAAATTTCTTTCGCTTAGAGGAAAATCAGAAGATATTCTTCCAACCTTAGAAAGCAACTCCTTTCATGGTATCTATGTGGATGGTAGTCATGAAGCGGTAGATGTAATGAGTGACGCCATCCAATCATTCAGGCTTATTAAAAAGGGTTGTGTAATTTTGTTTGACGATTACCTATGGGAGAATAATAATGGTGGCCAAAGGCACAAGATGCCAAAAGTGGCAATTGATTGTTTTGTTGAAATGACTAAAGGGTGGGCTACAGAAGTTGTTTTTAAAAATTATAGGCTTGCAGTGAGGAAAAATGGAAGATAAGGATTTTTCTAAATGTCAATGTCCACAGGCGGGATGGTGCGATCTTCTTAAAAAAGAAATGACCGCCACCCCTCCTAATTGGCAGTGGTGTCAAGGACTGACAGAAGAAGAAAGAAAAAAATATCACGACAAGGTTAACGGCAAAGTGAGAACTATACGTAAAGCTATAAAAGCAGGTTCAGTAGACGTTGTAAACTTTGTTGATGATATTCCTACCCCAAAAAGCGATTACGCAGTTTGTGTAATTCCAGCAAATGACTCAGCAATGAATCTCTTGGAAGCTACACGTAGTAATATTCAAAACTATGCAAAAAAATGCAATGCCGATTACGTTGAATTGATAGGAGATCAAGTACCAGAGTTTCCCATATCAAATAAATTTAGATTACAACAAGTCACTCAAAGATATAAGAAGACACTCTTCGTTGATTGTGACATTGTAATAAAAGAGTCTGCACCCGATATATTCAAAATAACGCCAAATAATAAGATTTCTGCTTTTGATGAATTTGAAGTCTATCTAAAAAACCATAGGGGTGTTGACTGGATCAATGAAACCATGCATTTGATCTCTAAGAAACTTGGGGTTTCATATAGAAAAAACACAATGCTAAACAGTGGGTTTATGGTTATCCCCAAATCTTGCTCTCATTATTATTCTCAGCCTGAGATTCCCTACCCACGCCATTGGTGCTTTGACCAAATGTGGTTGACACTAAACACTCCCGCAAAAAAAATTAATAAATTGGGCAGAGAATGGAATAATGTTTTTGATGGGGCAGATTTTTGGAAACGATTTGAAGAAAGTTATGTTACACATTTTAACAATATGCAGGATGAGGAATCATTTCATCCAGAGTCTAGAAAAACTGTACTGTCTTCACTTTCAAAAAACACAGATATTACAGAGTTTGAATTAAAGACTAGATCAATTCAAAAAGTAGAAGAGTATGATCTTCCAGAAAACATGGACGAAGTAGAAATTGTATCTGTTCATTTCAATCCTACTAAGTCCGACAGTCTAAGAAGAACAAACGATTTATTTTTAAAGGGATTAAAGAATGTCGCCCCGTTCGTCAAGTGTTATGAAATTTTATTTGACGATCAGGAGCAAGAAATAGAAGGCTCAATAATCATCAGAGGCTCCCTAGAAAAAAATTGTTTGTGGCAAAAAGAAGCATTACTTAATGTTGCAATAAATAGCGTTGGCGAATCAAAAAAATATTTTATTTGGCTAGACCATGATATAATGTTTCTGAAAAAGGATTGGCTCAAGGAAGCTATAAATAAACTTAGTTCAGGATTTGATTTCTGCCAATTATTTTCAGAACTTGGTTGGGCCGATAAAACTGGAGACGTGCATCTTTCTAAAGTCGGAAGACTTGCGAAATTGAGAGATTGCGAGAGGTATGATGAATGGGATAATGAGGACATTCACTTCAATGCTCATGGGAACCCCGGACTTTGTTGGGCCGCTAGGGTTGACTCTCTAAAAAGAATGGGAGACAATCCATTTCCAAACGCTGTTGTTGGCAGTGGAGACGAATACTTTTGTATGGGCGTAACCAGAACAACAAAAGAAGGTATGAGTATGATGAGTGGACTCATGAGGAATCTTATAGCGAGTGCTTACCTCAGAGAAAACAAACTCAAATCGTTGGAAGGTGTAACCCAGCTTCAAAAATATATAGATTTCATGACTGAAAAAGTAAATGATATGTCTAAGTATTTGTTTAATTCGACGTTTATTGATGGGGCAGTTTACCATTTCTGGCATGGTGACAACAAAAACAGGCAATATGCATCAAGACACAGCATCATACAAAAGTGTGATCTAAACTTATACGAGGATGTTTTCATAAACGAAGATGGTATCTTTGAGTTGGTAGAGAATAAATATGAAGCATCAAAAAGATTTTATAAGTTTTTCCTAGATAGAAAAGAGGATTAGTAATGAAGATCAGTGCGTATGTTTTAAATACAATGCCAAAGACGTATTAGTGGAGTTTGTGGTGTCGCTAAACACAGACGAGTTTGTTTCTGAGTTTAAGCGTCCACCAATCATGTCTTATGGTGAGCGAGAACGTAGTTTACTTGGTTGTCAGTATGTAGATAGAGTAATACCTAACGTCGGAGGCTCTGACAGTAAGCCCGCCATTTTATCAGTGAACCCAGATATTATAGCGATTGGTGACGACTGGGCGAGGAAAGATTACATGGATCAAATGCAATTTACTCAAGAGTGGTTGACAGAAAATGAAATACTTTTAGTGTACCTTCCCTACACCAAAGAGATATCAACCACAGAAATTTTGAAAAGAATTGAAAAAAGACTTGCAAAATAGCCTTTCGTAGACTATAATAGGGTGAAGGACGATTGAATGACAAATATTGAAAGGAAAAACAATGAAGTGGTTCCCGCTACTGAACTACACCCACTATTCGCTACAATACGGCTTTTCCAAGCCAAATGAGCTTGCTAAGAAATGTAAGCAGAATTCTTACCCTGCATGTGGCATCGCTGATTACAAAACAATCAGTGGTGCTGTATCTTTCTACAAAGCCTGCATCGACAATGATATCAAACCTATCATTGGCTGTTCTTTCGATGGCTTTTCTCTCTTTGCCAAAAACCATGCAGGATGGCTGAACCTCATCGAGATTGTTTCTACAATTGATGCAGATGGTAATGAGGATCGAGGCACTATGGTTCGCCTAGCACGACAGGGCAACCTTATTTGCGTTGCCAAGTCTGAGGCTCTGTCTCCCGTCACAGGTGATGA
>Ga0181578_10000613_pt1 | contig 33965 bp, 31 predicted proteins | sample 071ome_21_FD_148659 | JGI IMG/M metagenome (GOLD analysis project Ga0181578, IMG submission 148659) | Coastal salt marsh microbial communities from the Groves Creek Marsh, Skidaway Island, Georgia - 071401CT metaG (spades assembly) | ecosystem: Environmental > Aquatic > Marine > Intertidal zone... | reverse complement strand
CTGGGCATCGGGTTTGAAGGCGCTGCACGGCCCGGCTCGGACGTGCATGACCCGATCGTGCCGGCGGAGGACCGGGCCCGGTCGGGGGGCATCGGCCGCGCCTCGAATCGTGCGGGAGGGCTCGAAGGGGGGGTGACCACCGGTGAGCCCCTCCTGGTGCGGGGTGCCATGAAGCCGATCTCCACTTTGCGCAGACGGTTGCCGAGTGTCGACCTGCGAGACGGGTCGGTGGGTGATGCAGCCGTCGAGCGGAGTGATGTGTGTGCCGTGCCGGCGGCCGGTGTGGTCGGAGAGGCGATGGTGGCGCTGGTCCTGGCCGATGCGATCCTCGAGAAATTCGGCGGAGACTCGCTCGGTGAGGTACGCAGGAACCTCGAGGGGTTCATCCAGTACTTGGCGGAGCGCGGGTTCGAAGAGCGTTGAGCACGGAGATGCTTCAGCGGATCGTCCTTGTCGGTTTCATGGGGGCCGGAAAGTCCTCGGTCGGTCGGGCCCTCGCGTCGCGACTTTCGTGGCGATTCGAGGACCTCGACGAGGCACTGGTGAGGCGGTCCGGACGATCGATTGACACGTGGTTTCGTGAGAAGGGTGAGGCCGCGTTCCGTGCGGAGGAGGACGCGTTGGCGCAGGTACTGCTGGTAGAACACGGGCTCGTCCTCGCCAGCGGTGGAGGGTGGGCAACTCAGGAAGGAAGGCTCGCGGAACTGCCGGCGGGTACGATGTCGATATGGCTGGATGTCGACGCGGACGAAGCTGTTCGCCGAGTGAAGGCGGACTCTGTGTACCGGCCACTCCTGGGTGGTTCCGAGGCGGAGAAGGAGGCGCGCCGCCTGCTGGATTTGCGTCGGGATGCGTACGGGTCGGCGGACCTTAGAGTGGACACGAACGGCCACTCAGTAGAAGATGTCACGTCGCGGATCCTCGAGATCCTCGAAAACGCGGGAACGAGAATCGAAGCCGAATGAGTGAAAAGCACCTCGTCATCGTCGAGTCTCCGGCCAAGGCACGGACCATCGGCAAGTACCTGGGCAACGACTATGAAGTCGCCGCCTCGGTGGGCCACGTCCGTGACCTTCCCACCAAGGAACTCGGTGTCGATGTGGATCATGGCTTCGAGCCGAAGTACGTCACGATCCGGGGGAAGGGGAAGGTCATCTCCGACCTGAAGAAACGAGCGAAGGACAAGGACTCGGTCATCCTCGCGACGGATCCGGACCGTGAAGGTGAGGCGATCGCCTACCACGTGGCAGAGCAGCTCGGCTACGAGAAGAAGCCGGAGCGCTTCCGGCGTGTCACGTTCCGGGAGATCACGAAGGGGGCCGTACAACGGGCCCTGGAGACACCGGGTGAACTCGATCTCAAGAAGATCGAGGCTCAACAGGCTCGACGCATTCTCGATCGGCTGGTCGGATACAAGGTCAGCCCCCTTCTCTGGCGTCCGATCCGGCCGGGACTGTCTGCGGGGCGCGTGCAGACCGTCGCGCTGAGACTCATCTGTGAGCGGGAAGAGGAGATTCGGGCGTTCGAGCAGGAAGAGTACTGGTCGATCACCGCGCAGCTCCTGAAGGACCAGCAGGCGTTCGAGGCGAAGCTGCACCACATCGACGGGAAGACCTTCACGATCGCTGACGAGGATGGCGCCAGAGCAGTCCTCGAGGCGGTCGGGGGCGTTCCCTTCGAGATCACTACGATCAAACGGCGTGAGCGCCGCAAGAATCCGGCGGCGCCCTTCACGACGTCGACGATGCAGCAGGAGGCGGCGAAGCGACTTCGCTTCTCCGCTCGCCGGACGATGTCGAACGCGCAGCGCCTGTACGAGGGGCAGGACCTCGGAGGTCGGGGCCAGATCGGTCTGATCACCTACATGCGGACGGACTCCACCCGTGTCTCACCTACGGCCGTCGAGCAGGCGCGGACGTGGGTCAAGGACCAGGCCGAGTACGGCGATCGTTATGTGCCCGACTCGCCACGTCTCTACGGTGGAAAGAATCAGCGTGCGGCACAGGATGCTCACGAAGCCATCCGCCCGACCGATGTGACGATTCTTCCGTCCGAGGTCGCGCGCTACGTCGAGGTAGATCAGGCCAAGCTGTACGAAATGATCTGGATGAGGTTCGTAGCCAGCCAGATGCAGCCCGCCGTCTACGACACCACGACCGCCGATTTCGACCTCGAGGGGACGAACGGTCACCGGTACCTGTTCCGGGCAACGGGGTCGATCGTGAAGTTCGACGGCTTCACGAAGTTGTACCAGGAAGCCACCGAACAGGGAGACAAACGACGACTCGACGACCTGGAGCCGCTCCCGGATCTCGACGAGGGCGATCACGCCGACGTGACGGGTATCGAGCCGAGGCAGCACTTCACCCAGCCACCTCCGCGTTACTCCGAAGCGAGCCTGGTGAAGGAGCTCGAGAAGCAGGGGATCGGACGGCCGTCCACGTACGCGTCGATCATCTCCGTCATTACCGACCGGGGGTACGTGGAACTCGAACAGCGACGGTTCCATCCGACGGACCTTGGTGAAGTCGTCTCGAAGCTGCTGGTGAGAGTGCTGCCCAACATCTTCGACGTAGACTTCACGAGCCGGATGGAAGGCGAGCTCGACAAGGTCGAGGACGGAGCCGCTGATTGGCGCAAGCTGCTGGGTGATTTCTATCCACGCCTCATGGACCGGATCAAGGAAGGTGAGGCGAACTCCGACGAGATCATCAAGGAGATCCTCGCCGCCGAGGGGGAGACGTGCGACAAGTGCGGTCGTCCCATGCTGGTTCGGTGGAATCGCTACGGCCGGTTCCTCGGCTGCTCCGGCTATCCGGAGTGCCAGAGCACGCGCTCGCTCGACGGGTTCAACCCCGAGGGGGAGGAGCTCGGTGAGCATCCCGTTGAAAGGCGCATGATGAAGCTCAAGTACGGGCCGTACGGGCCGTACGTCGAGCTCTCCCCTCCAAGTGAAGACGAAAAGCCGAAGCGGGTGAGCGTCCCCAAGGAGGTCGACCCCACATCGGTGGATTTCGAGTATGCGGTCAAGCTGCTCGAGCTTCCGAGAGCGATCGGTACGGACCCCAAGACGGACGAAGTGGTCGTCGCGGGGCTGGGTCGCTTCGGCCCCTTCGTGCGCCGAGGCAAGACCTTTGCGAGCCTCAAGGCGAACGATGAGATGTGGACGGTCTCGCTCGACGAGGCCGTCGCGCTCGTCGAGGCGAAGGCTGCCGGGAAACGGTTGCCGCTCAAGGAGCTCGGCAAGCACCCGGATACCGGAGATGACATCGCCGTCATGTCGGGTCGGTACGGGCCCTATGTGACCGATGGGTCCATCAACGCTACCCTGCCCAAGGGCACCGAGCCGGACGAGATCGACCTCGACACTGCGGTCACCATGCTCGCCGAGAAGGCCGCCAAGGGTGGTGGTCGTCGGCGGGGCGCGAGGAAGAAGGCCGCGAAGAAGCCAGCCGCAAAGAAGAAGGCCGGGAAGAAGCCAGCCGCAAAGAAGAAGGCTGCGAAAAAGAAGGCGGGCGGGTCGGACAAATGACCGCCGTCGTCACCGTCGTTGGCGGCGGCCTGGCCGGTTGCGAAGCCGCTCTTCAACTGGCCCGTGCCGGGCATCGGGTTCAGCTTGTCGAGATGCGCCCGGTGCGGACGACCGAGGCACACCAGACCGATCATCTGGGCGAGCTCGTGTGCACGAACTCGTTCAAGAGCGAGGCTCCGGAGAACGCGCACGGTCAGCTCAAGCGAGAGATGCGGGCGCTCGGATCGGTGCTTCTTGAGTCCGCCGATGTCTCCCGGGTCGCCGCCGGCTCTGCGCTCGCCGTGGACCGTAGCCTCTTCTCCGAGGCGATGACCGCTGCGGTCGAGGGGGAGCCGTTGATCGAAGTGGTCCGAGAAGAGTGCACGGCTTTGCCTGAGGGTCCTACGGTCATCGCCACCGGGCCGCTCACTTCGGGTGCGCTGTACGAAGCGATCGAGGGTGCTCTCGGGGACGGGGGCCTCGCGTTCTTCGACGCGATTGCCCCGATCGTAGAGCGAGACAGTCTCGATGACTCGATCGTCTTCGAAGCCGGGCGCTTCGACGAAGATGCGGATTACCTCAATTGCCCGATGACGCGGGAGGAGTACGACACCTTCATCACGGCGCTGAATAGTGGTGAGGCGCACGAGGGCCATGACTGGGATACGGTGCCCTACTTCGAAGGCTGCCTCCCTGTCGAAGTCATGGCCTCGCGGGGCCACGACACGCTGCGTTTTGGCCCGATGAAGCCGATCGGGTTGACCGACCCACGGACCGGTGAGCGCCCGTGGGCCGTCGTTCAGCTTCGTCGTGAAGATCGAGCAGGCCAGATGTGGAACATGGTCGGGTTTCAGACCCGCCTGCGCATCGGCGAGCAGCGCCGGGTCTTTTCGATGATCCCGGGTCTCGCCGAAGCGGAGTTCCTCCGGTGGGGCTCGATCCATCGGAACAGCTATCTCAACTTCCCCGAGTGCCTTACGGCCTGGGGCGCGCTTTCGGACCGGCCGGACGTCCTGTTCGCGGGCCAGCTCACGGGGGTGGAAGGCTACACGGAATCCGCTGCGTCCGGGATCCTCGCGGGTGTGAATCTGTCCAGAATCCTCACCGGCACGGAACCTGTGCTTCCTCCTCCCACGACGATGCTCGGTGCACTGTATCGGTACCTGCGGGACGCTGCGCCAGGCCGCTTCCAGCCCATGAATTCCAACTGGGGCCTGATTGATCCGCTACCGCGACGGGTGAAGAACAAGAAGGAGAAGCGTCAGATCCTCGCGCAGCGAGCGCAGGATGATTTCACGGAGTGGATGGCGGAGCACGGCCTGACGGCCACCGTACCCGCGTGACATCCGGGTCCGGACCGAGACCCGAGGTCGACGATTTCCTTCGTCACCTGGCCGACGAGCGCCAGCTCTCGGAACACACGACCAAGGCGTATCGCCGTGACCTCCACGAGCTCGAATCGTTCCTCACGGAGTATCTCGGCCGCCCTTCGTGGGCGTGGGCAGACGGTGACGTCGATCGGCTTGCCCTGCGTGCGTTCATGGGTGCGTGCGCCCGGCGAGGGCTCTCGAAGCGAAGCGTAGCGCGGAAGCTCACCTCGGCCCGGACGTTCTTCTCCTTCCTCCACCTGGAAGAGCGAATCCCGTCCAACCCGGGACGGACGATTCGGGCTCCCAAGCTGGAGCGGCGCCTGCCCGGCCACCTCACTCGTACGGATGCGGATGCGGTGTTTGAGCACGCGGAGCGAAAAGCCGAGGAGAACTCCCTCGCCGGCACACGGACGCTGGTGATCATGGAGATCCTGTACGGGAGCGGACTTCGACTGTCCGAGCTTCATGGCCTCGACCTCGGGGACATCGACCGTTCGACGCGACAGATGCGGGTCATGGGAAAGGGTGCCAAGGAGCGGATCGTACCGGTCACCGACGCGGCCCTGCGTGCGGTCGGACGATATGAACCGCGGAGGCAGGAGGTCGCCGGATCGGACGAACCCGCCCTACTGGTGAACCCGAAAGGCGGGCGACTGTCGCGGCGCTCCATTCAATCGACCGTGCGTGCCTGTCTGGAGCACGCGGCGGGTGCACGGGGGCTTTCTACACATGCGCTTCGGCACACTTTTGCGACGCACCTGATGGAGGCCGGAGCGGATCTACTCGCGGTAAAGGAGCTTCTGGGTCACGTCTCCCTCTCCACCACCCAGATCTATACGCATACGAGCAAGGAGCGCCTGCTTCGTGTCTATCGGGACGCACATCCTCGCTCCGAGTGACGTCTGCCATAAAGGCAGGAGAGTCGCTAGATTCGTGGCCCCGCGCTTGCACTGTGGGCGCTATCGACGAATCGATCGCCCCTGTATTTCCCCGCGAAGTCCATGACTCTGCCCGACGTACACGCTACCACTGTCCTCGCCGTCCGTAAGGATGGCCGCGTTGCCATGGGAGGTGACGGTCAGGTCACCATGGGTGACACCGTCGTGAAGGGATCGGCGCGCAAAGTACGGGAACTTCGTGAGGGTGTGATTCTCGCGGGGTTCGCCGGGGCGGTAGCCGACGCGTTTACGCTCTTCGAGAAGCTGGAAGAGAAGCTGGAGCGCTATCCGGCGAATATGACCAAGGCGGTCGTCGAACTGGCGAAGGATTGGCGTATGGACCGCTACCTGAGGCGGCTGGACGCTCTCCTTGCCGTCGCTGACCGGGATCACCTCTTCCTTGTGAGTGGCAACGGTGACGTGATCGAGCCCGACGACGGAGTCGTGGCGATCGGGTCGGGCGGCTCCTTCGCGCTGGCCGCGGCACGGGCACTGAAAGAACACTCGGAGCTCGACGCAGCGTCAATCGTCCGTCGGTCGCTCGAGATCGCCGGTGACATCTGCATCTACACGAATCAGGACATCGTCGTACTGGAGTTGGGTGGCGACGAAGGAGGTGAGGGATGACGACCGAGACACTCGCGACCACGAATGAGGTTGCCCCGCCCACGAATGAGGAAGGGGAGGATCTCGTCTGGCTCGACGAGCTGACACCTCGCCAGATCGTGGCCGAACTGGACAAGTACATCATCGGGCAAGATGACGCGAAGAAGGCGGTTGCGATCGTCCTCCGAAATCGCTGGCGACGTCAGCGGGTCGAGGAGGAGATGCGTCACGAGATCGCCCCGAACAACCTCATCCTGATCGGGCCCACCGGGGTCGGGAAGACCGAGATCGCCCGCAGGCTCGCCCGGCTAGCGGGCGCGCCGTTCCTCAAGGTCGAGGCGTCCAAGTTCACCGAGGTCGGCTACGTCGGGCGCGATGTGGAGTCCATGATCCGCGATCTGGTGGACATCTCGATCAATCTCGTACGAGCCGACCGCGAGTACGAAGTTCAGGGCGTCGCCGAGCAGCGGGTCTACGAACGTCTTCTGGATCTGCTCCTTCCCGTGACCAATCCCGAGCCGGAGCCTCCGTCGGAGCCGGCCAACGTGTTCGTTGCGGGTCCGTCCGGTGTTGAGGCGCAAAATGGGGACGTACAGGAGCGTCGCGCCCGCACGCGCGAGAAGCTCGGGGCCCTCTTGAAGGACGGCAAGCTCGAGGAGCGAGAGGTCGAGATCGAAGTCACGCAGTCCACTTCCATCGACGGGATGATGATTCCGATGGGGGGCGGTGAGGGGATGGACCACAACTTCACCGAGATGCTGCAGGATATGCTCCCGAAGAAGACGAAGCGGCGAACGGTCTCCGTGGCGGAGGCTCGTCGCATCCTTCTTCAGGACGAACTGGACAAGCTCGTCGACATGGACGAGGTCGTGAACGAGGCACTCTATCGTGCGGAAGAGATGGGTATCGTCTTCCTCGACGAGATCGACAAGGTCGCGGGTGAACGAGGAGGGCGGGGCCCCGACGTGAGCCGGGAGGGAGTGCAGCGCGACCTTCTGCCGATCGTGGAGGGTTCGACGGTAGCGACCAAGTACGGCCTGGTCAGGACCGATCACATTCTCTTCATCGCGGCCGGTGCGTTCCACGTCGCGAAGCCATCGGACCTCATTCCGGAGTTGCAGGGGCGCTTCCCGATCCGGGTAGAACTGCAGACGCTTGGGCAGAAGGAGTTCGTCAGGATCCTGAGGGAGCCCCGAAATGCGCTTCTCGACCAGTACCGTGCTCTGGTCGAAACGGAGGGTGGCGCGATCGAGTTCACCGACGACGGCGTGGAAGAGATCGCCCGCATCGCCATGGAGCTCAACGAACGCATGGAGAATATCGGTGCACGACGGCTGCGCACTGTGCTCACGACCTTGCTGGAAGACGTGATGTTCGACCTGCCCGAGGCCGCCGGAGATCGCGTGGTCGTCGACCGTGACCTCGTCCAGACGCGGCTGAAGGAAGTTGCGGACGACGAGGACCTCAGCCGCTACATCCTCTAATCATCTGACGCGGGCGTTCCCGCGACCCACCCACAGAAAGGTCATCCCGTGTCCGACACGCTGAAGCTTACTCCGCTGAACGACGAACATGTTGCGCTCGGCGGGAAGATGGTGCCGTTCGCCGGCTACTCCATGCCGGTGCAGTATCCCACGGGTATCAAGGCCGAGCACGCGGCCGTGCGCGAGGCTGCGGGTCTCTTCGACGTGTCCCACATGGGCGAATTCATCGTCCGCGGCCCCGGAGCGCTCGACCTGGTCCAGCGCATCTCGGTGAACGACGCGTCGAAGATCGAGGTGGGGCAGGCTCAGTACTCGGCGATGTGTCTGGAGAGCGGTTGTGTCATCGACGATCTGATCATCTATCGCTTCGCTGATCGCTACATGCTCGTGGTCAATGCGGCCAATCTGGCGAAAGACTGGGCGTGGGTCTCGAAGCACGCAGCCGACTTCGACGTCGAAGTGGAGGATGCATCGGACGAGACCGCGCTGCTGGCCCTGCAGGGGCCGAAGGCTCGCGAGATCCTCCGTCCTCTCGCGAGCCTCGACGTCGACGAGGTGAAGTACTACCGCTTTGCGGAGGGCGAGGTCTCGGGAATTCCTGCGGTGATCAGCGGGACCGGGTACACGGGTGAGGACGGCTTCGAACTCTACATCCCCTCCGAGCGTGCTCCGGAGCTTTGGCGTGCGTTGCTGGAGCAGGGGCACGACGTGGGCCTGATTCCAGCCGGGCTGGGGTCTCGCGATTCTCTTCGACTCGAGGTCGGCTACGCTCTGTACGGCAACGATCTGGATGAAGAGCATACGACGCTGGAGTCGGGCCTCGGCTGGGTGACGAAGATCGACAAGGGGGACTTCGTGGGACGTGACGCGCTGGCCGCCCAGAAGGAAGCCGGCGTCTCGCGGCGTCTCGTGGGTCTCCGCCTCACGGGCAAAGGGTTTCCTCGACCCGGATACGACGTGGTGTCGGACGGTGAGGTTGTCGGTCACGTGACGAGTGGAACGGTCAGCCCCACGCTGGGCTACGGTGTCGCGCTGGGGTACGTCCCCGTCGAGTTGTCGAAAGCCGGGACCGAGGTCCAGGTCGACGCGCGTGGTCGTATGGTCGACGCGGTCGTGCAAAGGCCGCCGTTCTACACCGAGGGCTCGATCAGGCGTTGAGACGTCCGAGATGACTGCACCGACTCTCGATCCGACGCTCTCCGTGGGTGTCCTGACCGTCAGTGACCGCTCAGCTGCCGGCCAGCGAGAGGACGTGAGTGGCGCTCGCATCGTGACGTGGTGCGAGGAGCGGGGCTACCGGGTCGAGCAGAAAGCGATCGTTCCGGACGAGACCTCCGAGATCGTGGCAGCGCTGAGTCGTTGGGCGGACGCCGGCACGGACGTGATCGTCACGACCGGCGGCACCGGGCTCACACTTCGTGACGTCACTCCCGAGGCGACACGAGCCGTGATCGAGCGTGAGGCCCCGGGCATAGCGGAGGAGATTCGTCGTCAGGGCCTGAATGCGACCCCTCATTCGATCCTCTCACGTGGTGTCGCGGGGACGCGCGGGCGCACGCTGATCGTGAACCTTCCAGGCAGCCCCGGCGGGGTGTCGGACGGGCTCGCCGTCCTGACACCTGTCGTAGACCACGCCGTGGCCCTGCTTCGCGGAGGCGATGCGCCCCATGGGCCGAAGAGTGGCGGTCATGAGTGACGGCCGGGTGCTGATCTCGACGCACGACCTGCCCACCGCGGGCGAACTCCGTACACGCTTTCAGGTGGCAGGGTACGACACCGATCTGGTGACTCCTTCCGAGCGGCTGACCGACTCCGGCACGCCTACTGTGCTGATCGTCACCGGGGTCGACGAGGACGGGTCCAGTACGCTGGGGATCCAGGCGAAGTCGGAGCTTCGCCTGCCTGTGTTCGCCGTCACGGATGACCGAGTTGTCAACGCTCTGCGCTCCAGCTTCGACGAGGTCTTCCCGACCGGGGGTGACCTCGACGACATCGTGCTTCTGGGAAGCCGCGCGATCGAACGGCAGAGGCTTAGGGCACTGACGGGTATTGTCGGCCAGACCGACGCGATGCGGCAGGTGCTCGAGCGTGTCGTTCAGATCGCTCCGGTGGCCTCGACGGTCCTCGTGACGGGTGAATCCGGCACAGGCAAGGAGCTCGTGGCCCGGGGCATCCACGCCCTTTCTCCCCGGCGGCACAAGCCGTTTATCGCGGTCAACGTGGCGGCTCTGTCCGAGACGCTTCTCGAGTCAGAGCTCTTCGGACATGAAAAGGGTGCCTTTACGGGGGCCATCGACTCGCGAAAGGGACTCTTCGAGCTCGCGGACGGGGGAACGATCTTCCTCGACGAGATCGGAGAAATGCCGCTCGCGACTCAGACGAAACTGTTGAGGGTGCTGGAGCAGAGGGAATTCCACCGAGTGGGTGGAGAGGCCTCGATCAAGGTCGACGTCCGCATCGTCGCCGCGACGAATCAGGATCTGCGCCAGCTCGTCGCGATCGGGGATTTCCGACGCGACCTCTACTTCCGGCTGAATGTGCTGGGCATCGAGCTGCCGGCCCTGCGCGAGCGACAGGCCGACATTCCGCTCCTGGTCGAGCAGTTCGTCCGGGACGTGTCGGACCGCAACGAGCGGGCCTTCCCGGGGATTTCGCCGGAGGCGATGCAGATCCTCATCGACTACAGCTGGCCGGGCAACATCCGCGAGTTGAGGAATCTCGTGGAGTCGATGGTCGTGCTGGCACCCGGACGGGTGATTCGCCCTGAAGACATTCCCCAGGAGGTGCGGGGTGGCGGGGTGGCGCTGCTACCTGTGCCGATCCCGCGCGCCGGGGCCACGGGCGGCGAGCGGGAGGGCTCCGTCGCCAACCTCCGTCCGGAACTTGAGTTCGTCTTCCGTACGCTGGTCGAGCTCAGGGTCGATATGGACGACCTGCGCCGGGAGTTTGATGCCTACCGCGGCGGCATGCCCGAGCAGGAGCCGTCGGGGCCGCTTCTCGGTTCGGTCAGATCCGCTGGCGAGATCACGATTCCGGCGGGTATTGAGATTCCGGCGTACGTCCCAGGGGAGGACGCGCCCGGGACGGAGGAGCCGGACGACGACGTCGTCGTGTACCGTCGGGGTATGACGATCGACGACATGGAGTGCGCGGCGATCGAAGCCGCCCTGCGGGACGTGGAGGGGAACCGTCGAAAGGCCGCCGAGCTGCTCGGCATCGGCGAACGCACACTGTATCGGAAGATTTCGCGGTACGGCCTGGACACCTGACGGGCCGGCGCGGCCGCGTCGTCAGCGGTTGCCGGTGGCGCGTGCCCGGGCGCGGGCGCGCTCTGACTGGATCCGGGGTAGGATGCCGCTCCAGGCGCTCGTCTGATCGAACCCGTACACCAGCACGAGTTCGGATTCGAGGTCCACGTTCGGGGGAAATGCATAGACGGCGACTTCGGTCTGACGTTGCAGGACGCGGCGCTGTTGCCAACCGGGCGTAATCGGTGCGATGCCGGTGGGAAGGACGCGAAGCCCCTGAGTGAGGAGCTGAACTTCCTCCGGGACGAATGCCACGTCGGCCTGAGCCGTGAAGAAGGAGACCAGAAAGAGGGTGGCGTCGCCCGGAAGGCTACCTTGGTGCGCGGCGGCGATCCCGCGGAGCCGCTCTTCCGTATCGGGCGCGGTCACGCGGATCACGCTCTCGTCCAGCGGTGTGACCATGATCTCCAGGTCCCGACTGGAGAGAGACATGGAGACCTCCGACTGGAGGAGTGAGCCGTGACCCCTCGGGGGCATGATCGAGATCGCCTGGACGGCACTCGAGGACTCGGTCACCGGCGCGATCGTGCAGGCGGAGGTGGGCGTGCTGAGCAACGGTATCAGCAGCAGCGCGGCACGGGGCAGCCGCCGCTCCGGAGATGGCGTTCGATCGAGCTCGATGCGGTGGTCACCCGGCCTCAGTGTCACGTCTCCTCATGAACGAGTCCCTCGAGTGCGTCGAGCAGGTCGTCGCGTCCTTCACCCGTCTTGGATGAGAACGGGAGGAGTTGCGACTGGTCGATCTCGAGCGTGCTGAGAGCACGCTGGATCGAACGCTGACGCTCGCTACGCTTCAGCTTGTCGATCTTGGTGAGGACGACGAGTGTGGGCAATCCGACGCCCGCCAGGTATTCGATCATCCGGAGGTCGTGCGCCGTCGGCTTGTGACGGGCGTCCACCAGGTGCACCACGCCTCGGACGGTCCCTGCCTCACCAAGGTACCACTCGATCAGGTCGCCCCACGCGTCCCGCATCGCCTCGGGTACCTTGGCATATCCGTACCCGGGCAGATCGACGAGATAGAACTCCTCGTTCACCTCGTAGAAGTTCAGCGCCTGCGTCTTTCCCGGCTTCGCCGAGACGTGAGCGATCTTGCTTCGGGTACGTCGGAGAAGCGTGTTGATGAGCGAAGACTTTCCGACGTTCGAGCGACCGGAGAATGCGACCTGCGGAAGCGTTCCGGGCGCGGGTCCCCCACGGTTCGCGATCGTTCCGGCGTACGAGACCGACCGGATTTTCATCCGTGAGGCGCCGAAACTCCCGCGCCGGCGTCGGGCGCCAGGGTGCGGCGTTCGGCCGGGAGTCTCGCCAGGACGGCGGTCATGACTTCGTCCATCGTCTTGACCAGATCAAAATCCACCGCGTCCAGAACCTCCTGCGGCAGAGACTCGAGGTCTGTCTCGTTGGCGGAAGGCAGGACCACTCGGGTCATGCTGCCGCGCAGCGCCGCGACAGCCTTCTCCTTGACGCCTCCGACTCCGATGACACGTCCCCGGAGGGTGATCTCGCCCGTCATGGCGACATCTCTCCGCGTCGGTATATCGGTCAGTGCCGAGATCAGGGCGACGGCGATCGTGATGCCGGCCGAGGGCCCGTCCTTGGGTGTGGCACCCTCGGGAATGTGAATATGGACGTCGATCTTCTCGTGGAAGTGCGGGTCGAGGCCGAGCAGCGCTGCGCGAGATCGCGCATAGGTGACGGCGGCCTGCGCGGATTCCTTCATCACATCGCCGAGCGTACCCGTCAGGCGCAGATTCCCGCTGCCCGCGACGATGGCGACTTCGACGTCCATGACCTCTCCTCCGGCGGACGTCCATGCGAGCCCGTTTGCGATCCCGATGCGGTCCGTGTCTTCGTCGCGATCAGGGGGCTGATAGGTCGGAGGGCCGAGCAGCTCCTTCAGCTCGTCCACCTGGACGACGTCGGACGGTAGTTCACCGTCCGCGACCGAGCGCGCAAGCTTGCGAGCGATCCGGGACAGCCGGCGATTCAACTCTCGCACCCCTGCTTCCCGCGTGTACCGACCGATGACCTCGTGCAGCGCATCCGGAGACAGTGTGACAGTCTTCTCGCCCAGACCGTGCTGAGCCGCCTGTCGTGGCCACAGGAAACGCTCCGCGATCTCACGCTTCTCCGTGTCGAGATACCCGGGGAGCCGGATCACCTCCATCCGATCACGGAGGGGCTCCGGGACATCTTGCAGGGTGTTGGCGGTCGCGATGAACAGGACGTCGGAGAGATCGTACTCGAGCTCAAGATAATGATCGGTGAACGACTTGTTCTGGGCCGGGTCGAGGACCTCGAGAAGGGCCGCTCCCGGATCCCCATGGAAGTCGCGCGCCATCTTATCGATCTCGTCGAGCAGGAAGACCGGGTTCTTCGTACCGCTGCGGCGCATACCCTGGATGATCCGACCCGGAAGCGCGCCCACATAGGTGCGTCGATGGCCTCGGATCTCGGCTTCGTCACGGACACCACCGAGACTCACCCTGACGAACTCCCGATCCAGCGCTCGGGCGATGCTACTGCCGAGTGACGTCTTTCCAACGCCGGGCGGACCGACCAGACACAGGATCGGGCCCCGCATCTCCTTCACCAGAGAGAGCACCGCGACATGTTCGAGGACTCTCTCCTTTACCTCGCCGAGACCGAAGTGCTCGGCATCAAGGACGTCGGACGCGTGAGAGACGTCGAGATTGTCTTCCGTCCGCTGGTGCCACGGCAGGGAGACGAGCCAGTCCAGATGCGTCCGGATCACCGCGGCCTCCGGAGCGACCGGATTCAGCTTCCGAAGACGACTCAACTCCTTCTCTGCCCGCGTGCGCGCGTGGTCGGGAAGGCCGGCCTCTTCGATCTGATCGGAGATCTCCTCCCACTCCTCCCGCTCCTGGGCTGGTGCACTCTGTCTCGTCCCGGGAGTCAGGTCGAACGGACTGCCCTTGCCGCCGAGCTGGAGCTGGATCTGCCGATCGAGTTTGCGCTCGATCCGGAGGATCTCGATCTCGCGGATGAGCATCTCCCTCAGCGCATTGAGCTGAGCGGCGACCTGGACCTCTTCCAGGACTTCCTGCTTCTCCACTGAGGGCAGGATGAGATGACCCGCGACGAGGTGGGCGAAGCGGACCCGATCCCCATCCGCGGAAAGCATGGTCGAGAGCTCCTCGGGGATCCGGTCGTGGAGGCGCGCGTAGTCAGCATACAACGTGCGTACCGCGTCGCAGACCTCGGCCAGGGCGCTTTCACCATCCGGAGTGTCGAGTGACTCAGGGCCTTCCATCTCGTTGGTCACGAGGAGCTCGACGTTCGCGCGCAGCGCCTCGGTCGTCGTCGTGAGCCGCTTGATCCGAGCCCGCCCGATTCCCTCGAGGACTACCCGTGAGGTTCCGTCCGGAAGCTGGGTGACCTGCACGATCCGCGCGACCGTTCCGATGCGGAACAGGTCCCCGCTGCCGGGATCATCGACACCCGGGTCCTTCTGAGCCACCAGGAGGACGAGGCCATCGTCATCCTGCGCCGTTTCGAGGGCCGCCACCGAGCGCCGCCGTCCGATCAGGATCGGGAGGACGATGTACGGAAAGAAGACGAGATCCCTCAGCGCGACCACGGGAAGGCGATCCGGCACCTCGACGTGATCTTCGACCCGGGTCAGCGTGGGCATGCGCGATTGATCGGCGGACACCGGGGTGGGGGAGGTTCCGGAGTCCTGAGTTCAGCTGCGGACCGCGTATCGTACGTCGCCTGGCCAAGTGGCAAAAGGGAAGCCCCGGACGCCTTGGGCGTCCGGGGCTTTCTTGTCGCCTGCGCAACAGCTTTTTGGCCGTATCAGGCCTCGAGCGCTCGCTCCTCGGCGTCGAGGACGAGCAGCGGCTGAGCCCCCGATTCGATGCACTCGCGTGTGATGACCACCTCGCGAACGTCACTGCGGGACGGCAGTTCGAACATGATGTCACGCATGACAGATTCGATGATGGAGCGAAGCCCTCGCGCTCCCGTGCTCCGCTCGAGCGTCTTCCGGGCGATCGCGCGGATCGCCTCGGGATCGAAAATCAGACCGATGCCTTCGAGCTCGAACATCTTCTCGTACTGCTTCACGAGCGCATTTCGGGGTTCCTGGAGGATCCGTACGAGGGCCTCTTCATCGAGCTCGTCGAGGTGAACGCTCACCGGCAGGCGACCGACCAACTCGGGGATGATGCCGTACCTCTGCAGGTCTTCCGGCTCGACGAACTGCATCAGTCCGCCGCTCGCGTCGTGGCGATCGACGAGTTCTCCCTCGCTGTCGGCGAAGCCAATCGCCTTCTTGCCGAGGCGAGCCTCGATGATCTGCTCCATCCCGTCGAACGCTCCCCCGCAGATGAAGAGGATGTTCCGGGTGTTGATCTGGATGTACTCCTGCTGCGGATGCTTGCGTCCACCCTGAGGAGGTACGCTCGCGACCGTTCCCTCGAGGATCTTCAGCAGTGCCTGCTGAACCCCCTCGCCGGAGACATCGCGGGTGATGGACGGGTTCTCCGACTTGCGCGCGATCTTGTCCATCTCATCGATGTAGACGATCCCGCGCTCGCACTCCGCGACATTGAAGTCGGCGGCCTGGAGCAGGCGGACCAGAATGTTCTCCACGTCCTCACCGACGTACCCGGCTTCGGTCAGCGTGGTCGCGTCGGCAATGGTGAAGGGGACGTGCAGCGTGCGGGCCAGTGTCTGAGCGAGCAACGTTTTCCCGACGCCGGTCGGGCCGATCAACAGGATGTTGGCCTTGTCGATTTCCACGTCGTCGAGGACGCCCTGGTGGCTGACGCGGCGGTAGTGGTTGTAGACCGACACGGCGAGTGCCTTCTTGGCCGCCTCCTGACCGATCACGTACTGATCCAGGACGCCCTTGATCTCTTCTGGCGTTGGTGAAGGCACGGTCTGTTTCTGGGCCTCTCGCTCCTCCTCTTCCGCAAGAATCTCGTTACAGAGCGAGATGCACTCGTTGCAGATGTACACGTTCGGCCCGGAAATGAACTTCTTGACGCTTTCCTTGGACTTCCCGCAGAAGCTGCATCGGAGGTGTTTTTCCGTCATGTCCAACTCCCGATCTCCGGGCTACTCGGCCGAATCCGAGTCGGTCGGCTTTCCTTCCATCTGCTGAACCGGGCCCTCGAGTACACGGTCGATCAGACCGTACTCGACGGCGGACTCCGGGCTCATGAAACGATCGCGATCCACGTCGTCGGCGATGCGTTCGATAGGCTGACCGGAGTGCTTGGCCACAATACCGTTCAGTTTCTCCCGAATATGCAAGATTTCCTGTGCGGCGATCTCGATGTCCGCGGCCGTTCCCTGGGACCCACCCGACGGCTGATGGATCATGATCCTGGAGTTGGGAAGTGCGTTGCGCTTGCCCGGCTCGCCGGCTGCTAGCAGCACCGCGGCCATCGAGGCTGCCATCCCGACACAGAACGTGGACACCGGAGCCCGCAGGTGCTGCATGGTGTCATAGATCGCCAGACCGGCGTAGACGCTCCCGCCCGGCGAATTGATGTACATGTAGATGTCCCGCTCGGGATCCTCGGCGTCGAGGAAGAGGAGCTGAGCGAGAATGATGTTCGCGACGTTGTCGTCGATCCCCGTTCCGAGAAAGACGATCCGGTCCATGAGGAGCCGGCTGAAGATGTCGTAGCTGCGCTCGCCGCGGCTCGTGCGCTCGATGACGTACGGAGGATAGATGGCCATTAGCTGCTGGGCGCCTCGGTGATTTCGGATTGCTCGAAGAGGAAGTCAAAGACCGCCTTCTCGGTCAGCTCGCGTTCGAGTGACTCGATCCTGCCGGCCTTCTGGAGGTCTGCATACACCTTAGCGGCGTCGGTGTTGTTCGCCTCGGCGATTTCTTCGACACGGTCGTCGATGTCGTCGTCCGTCGCCTGGAGGGATTGGGTGTCCGCGATCTGTTCGATCAGGAGGATGCGCTTTACCGCGCGCTCGGCCTCCGGTCGGATCTGGTCTCGGAACTCCGTGAGGCGCTCCTCGGGGATCTGAGAGACGTCACCCATGATCCCGTCCGAATACCGACGTACCATCGATACGGGCACATCGAAGGGATTGGCTTCAACGATGAGGTCGAGCAGCCGTGAGCGGGCGACTGAGTCGGCCTGCTGGGCGGCCTCCTTCTCCATGTCCTCTCGCACCTTTGCGGTCAGTTCCTCGAGCGTCTCGAAGTCACCCACCTGCTTGGCCAGGTCATCATCGAGGGCGGGGAGGTCCATCTGTCGGCGAGCAGTAAGCGCGATGCGGACCCTCTCGGAATCGCCCCGTCGGGACTCGTCTGGGAAGTCGTCCGGGAACGAGATGTCGAAGTCGTTCGTTTCACCCGTCTCGAGGGAGAGAATGGACTCTTCTATGTCCGGGATGGCGTCGCCCGATCCGATGACGAGGTCGTACTCACGTCCTTCGTCGGAAGGCTCGCCTTCGTCGTCGAGTCGAGTGATCGTCACGGACACCAGGTCCTTCTCGACCGGCTTTCCCTCTTCGAGAGGCTGCCACACGCCGTTCTGCTCCTGGATCCGCCCAAGCACTTCTTCGACCTGGTCGTCACTGATGTTCACGGCCGGCCGTTCGACCACGAAGCCACTGAGACGAGCAAGCTCGATCACCGGTTCAATGTCGAAGGCGATCGCGAAGGTCAGGTCCTCTTCGGGCTTGTACTGCAGGTCCTCGAGCTCTCCTTCGCTGATCGGGCGAAGATCCTGAGCGGCCAGGGCCTCCTTGTAGGCCGAGCCGATCAGCTTGTCGAGGGCCTCCTGGCGAAGCGCCCCGCCAAACCGGTTCTCGATCACTTTCGTGGGCACGCGGCCCTTTCTGAAGCCTTTGAGACGAGCTCGGGAGGCGAGCTGTTTCGCTGCTTTCCGTTCTTCGGCCTGCACGATCGAAGCGGGGATGGTCACGTTCATGACGCGACGCCACGACTCCTGCTCGTCGATCGAAATCTGCAGGTCGGACACGTCCAGATTCATACCGTCACGCGGTCGGGGTACTCGGGGGGACTGCGAAGTGCGAAAGGGGGGACTCGAACCCCCACGGCACGAAGCCACGGGATCCTAAATCCCGCGCGTCTACCAATTCCGCCACTTTCGCGCGAACGAGAAAGATACACCCGGGTGCGGGTATGAAGAACGGGACGCGGGGGTCGTTTGGCCCCGCGTCCCGTTCCGTCGACTCCCACGCGCCGACGCGGCCCGGGCAGGACGCGTCGAAGTCGTCGTGGCTAGGGCATCCGAACGTTCACGACCCGCTCGGCTCCTGCACGATCGCGGAAGTAGAGTGAGACGATCTCTCCAGGTTTCACCGCGTCCAGCGCGCGGCGCAGATCCTGAGGTGAGTCGATTCGGCTGTCGTTCACCTGAAAGAGCTTCTGGCCGACGAAGCCACCGACACTCCTCCGCTCCGCCGCGCTGCCGCGCGCGACCTCGGTGAGAAGAACGCCACTGACCTCGGCGAAACCGGCTTCCCGGGCCAGCTGTGCGTCGATCACCTCGACCTGAATCCCGAGCCTCTCCTCCGCCAGTACCGGACGTTCGGCCGCGACGGTCGAGAAGTTGTTGATCGGAGCTTCACCGAGTCGGATGTCCACGCTCGTCTCGCGCCCGCCCCGGAAGATCGTCAGCTCGACCCGGTCGCCCGGGCGTCGCTCGGCGATCTCGGCCTGAAGTTCGGAGACGTATCCAACGGGCTGTCCGTCGAGGGCGCGAATCACATCTTCCTGCTGGAGGGCTCGCGCCGACGGACCCGACTCGTCGACCGATTGGACCAGGATGCCCGATACGGAAGGAAGTCCGTACGCTTCGGCATCTTCAGCCGCCACGTCGGTGATCTGCACCCCGATGCGTGGTCGCTTCACGTACCCGTACTCGACCAGATCTTCCATGATGCGGCGCGCAAGGTTGATCGGGATGGCGAATCCGTATCCTTGATACACGCCGGTCGTCGACGCGATCGCCGAGTTGATGCCGACCACCTGACCCTGAAGGTTCACCATCGGGCCGCCGGAGTTACCGGGGTTGATCACCGCGTCGGTCTGGATGAAGTCCTCGATGGCATACCCGGAGACGCTCGGATCGTCGGCGAAGCGCGGATCCCGGAAGATGTCGTTCTGCAGGAGGCGCAAACCGCGACCACGCGCGCTGATGATTCCGGCGGTGACGGTGAAGTCGAGCTGGGTCGACGCGCCGAAGCCGGGATTCCCGATCGCGAGGATCCACTCCCCGACGCTGATCTCGTCCGAGTTCCCGAAGGACATCATCGGGAGTTCCTCCTCGACGTCGACCTTGATCACCGCGACATCGGTGAAGGGGTCGGCCCCGACGACACGTGCCTGGAAGTAGCGGCGATCCGGGAAGTAGACGCGCACATCATTGGCGCCTTCCACGACGTGGTTGTTGGTCAGAATGTACCCGTCCGTCGACACGATGAAGCCGCTGCCACCCGCGATCGCGTTGCGGGGCTGCTGATCTCCACCTTCTTCGTCGAAGAAGCGCCGGAACTGCTCGGGCACCTGTCGGGTCGGTCCCTGAACCGTGCGTCGGGTTTCGATTCGCACGACGGCGGGTGTGACCGCGTCGGCGAGGTTCGTGAACGCTTCGCTCAGGTCGAGCGCCGGCTGTACGGCGGACGCCGGCACCTGCTCTCGCTCCGTGATCGGCGGCATCGCATGAGACGTGCTCGTCCATCCCAGTCCGCTCGCGAGGGCGACACCTCCTACGAAGAGGGCGCCCGTAAACACGATGACGCGACCCTTGGCTCTCAGCGGATCGTACATCCCTGTCTCCTCCCGATCTCTATCCGTTCTGCGCCCCGTCGGGCGCCGTTCGATTCATCCAGAGTACACGACCAGGGCCGACCGTGGTCCGACCCAGTTCGTGCCGGCTACATCTGATTGAGATGCGGCCCGAGAGCCGGCGGGTTGCCCCGCCGGCCCTCGGGTATCCCACCTACTTCTCTTCTTCGACGATCTCGTAGTCGGCCTCGACCACGTCTTCGTCCGCGTCGGCCGCCGCATCTCCGTCGTCGGCCACGTCCGCCGTCTGATCATCGAAGCCGGCCTCGCTGTCGCCCGCAGCCTCGGCTTCGGCCGCCTGCGACTGGTACATCTCCTGACCGGCTGCGCTGAACGCCTGCATCAGCTCGTCCCGAGCCGCGTTGATGGCGTCGAGGTCATCGCCCTTGAGCGCCCCCTTCGCTGCTTCGGTGGCCTCGGTGAGGCGGGTCTTCGAGTCCTCGGAGACCATGTCACCCCACTCCCCACTGTCCTTCTCCACCTGGTAGACCAGCGAGTCGAGCTGGTTGCGCGACTCGACCTTCTGACGGCGCTCTTCGTCCTCGGAGGCGTGCTCCTCGGCGTCCTTCACCATCTTGTCGATCTCGGCGTCGGAGAGGCCGCTCGATGCCTCGATGCGGATCTTCTGCTCCTTCCCGGTCGCCTTGTCCTGGGCGGACACGTGCAGGATGCCGTTCGCATCGATGTCGAAGGTCACCTCGACCTGAGGCATGCCTCGAGGTGCCGGCGGGATGCCGGTGAGCTGGAACTTGCCGATGGTCTTGTTGTCCATCGCCATCTTCCGCTCGCCCTGAAGGACGTGAATCTCGACCGTGGTCTGGTTGTCCTCGGCCGTCGAAAACGTCTCAGCCTTCTTCGTCGGGATCGTCGTGTTGCGCTCGATGAGCGGCGTCATGACGCCACCCAGCGTTTCGATGCCGAGCGAGAGTGGCGTGACGTCGAGCAGGAGCACGTCCGTGACGTCACCTGAGAGCACGCCTCCCTGAATGGCGGCACCGACGGCCACCACCTCGTCGGGGTTCACACCCTTGTGCGGATCCTTTCCGAAGAAGTCCTTCACGATCTCCTGGATCTTCGGCATGCGGGTGGATCCACCCACGAGAATGACTTCGTCGATGTCGTCTTTCGACAGACCCGCGTCCGCGAGGGCTTTCTCCATCGGCGGAATCGTGCGCTGGTTGAGCTCGTCGACCAGCTGCTCGAACTTGGCCCGGGTGAGGCTGTAGTTGAGGTGCTTCGGGCCTTCTTGCGTCGCCGTGATGAAGGGAAGGTTGATGTCCGAGCTCATCGTGGTGGAGAGCTCCATCTTCGCCTTCTCAGCGGCTTCCTTCAGGCGCTGAAGCGCCATGGAGTCCTGTGACAGGTCGATCCCCTGGTCCTTCTTGAATTCCTCGACGAGCCAGTTGATGACGCGCTGGTCGTAATCGTCGCCCCCGAGGTGGGTGTCGCCGTTCGTCGACTTCACCTCGAAGACACCGTCGCCGAGCTCCAGGATCGAGATGTCGTACGTCCCACCACCGAGGTCGAAGACCGCGATCTTCTCCTCGCTCTTCTTCTCGAGTCCGTAGGCGAGTGCCGCAGCGGTCGGCTCGTTGATGATTCGGAGGACTTCGAGGCCGGCGATCTTACCGGCGTCCTTGGTCGCCTGGCGCTGGGCGTCGTTGAAGTACGCGGGGACCGTGATCACCGCCTGATCCACCTTCGTGCCGAGGTAGTCCTCGGCGGTCTGGCGCATCTTCTGGAGGATCATCGCGCTGATCTCGGGCGGCGAGAACGACTTGTCCGCGTTCGGCATCTTCACCGTGACACGGCCGCCCGCGCCCTGACCCACGTCGTAGGGGACCAGCGTCTCCTCGGAACGGACCTCGTCATGGCGACGGCCCATGAAACGCTTGATCGAGAACACGGTGTTCTCGGGGTTCGTGATGGCCTGCCGGCGTGCGACCTGACCGACCAGACGCTCGCCATCCTTCGTGAAGGCGACGACCGACGGGGTGGTACGACCACCCTCGGAGTTGGGGATCACGACGGGCTCACCGCCCTCCATGACCGCGACCACCGAATTGGTGGTACCCAGGTCGATCCCGATGACTTTGCCCATCTGCTCCCTCATCTATCTCGAGTGATTGTCCTGACCAGTGGTACTACGGTACGCGAGGTGCAATCACCATGCCCGCGGGGGACGCCGGTTTCGCGCCGAAATGGCGGGGATCCTGGAGCGAGGCTGCCATTGTGGCAGCCTATGGCGGTTTCGGACGGGGGTCGTAGCTTCGGCGTGCCGAATGCGTCGACTCGAGCGCCTTGCCGTGTTTCCTCTTCGCGACCACAACCCCACCGAGATCGTACCGATCTTCACGGTGCTGATCGCCGGCGTGACCGTCGTGGCGTGGTGGTTTCTTCAGGGTGCTGGACTGTCTGAGGAGCAGCTGTACGCGTCCGTCTGCACCCTGGGCGTGGTACCCGCAGACGTGACCGGTGCGGACGTGTCGGGCCGGCCGGCCTTATGCGATGTTCGCAGCCTCGGCGTGCCGGCCCTGTTCACGTCGATGTTCCTTCATGGGAGTTGGGGACATCTGATTGGAAACCTCTGGTTTCTCTGGGTCTTCGGGAACAACATCGAAGACTCGATGGGCCATCTTCGATTCGTCGCGTTCTATCTGCTCACCGGACTGGCTGCGGCGGTCGCGCAAGTCGTGATGGTGCCATCGTCGCCGGTGCCGATGGTGGGTGCGTCCGGCGCGATCAGCGGGATCATGGGGGCGTACCTGGTGCTGTATCCCGCTGTCCGGATCGACACGTGGATCGGCTTCTGGATCGTTCAGGTGCCTGCCTGGCTCATGCTCGGCTACTGGATGCTTCTCCAGCTGACGGGCGTACTCGGGCCGGCCGCGGTCGGGGGCGGGGTCGCGTACGGAGCCCACCTGGGCGGCTTCATCGCCGGCCTTGTGCTGATCCCGATCTTCCGGAACGAGAAACTGGTCGACGCGAAGCAGCGCGGTGTCGTCTTGCCGCGCAGTGAGCTGGACCACGGCGGTTGGTGGTAGCGATGACGCTCGAGGCCGAAGCACTCACCCAACTCGTCGTCACAGACGCACTGGACACCCCGATCCTCGAGCGTGCCCGGTCGGTACTCGGGATGGCGGTCCTGCTCGGGGTGGCATGGGCGCTGAGCACCGATCGACGTCGAATTTCCTGGTCGCTCGTTGCTTGGGGAGTCGGTCTGCAGTTCGCCTTCGCGTTCTTCATTCTCAAGACCGAAGTGGGCACCGCGATCTTCGACGGCGCCAGCGCCATCGTCGTCGGATTGCTCGGCTTCACGGAGCAGGGGGCCGAGTTCGTCTTCGGCAACCTGGTGCGCAACGAGGTTCCGGTCGGCACGATCGGCAGCGGAGGGTTCACGGAGGCACCGGGACAGTTCGCGCAGACGGGAGCTGCCTTCGCCTTCAACGTGCTCCCTACGATCATCTTCTTTTCTGCGCTCATGGCGGTGACGTACCACCTGGGGATCATGCAGCGCGTGGTGCGTGGCGCCGCGTGGGTGATGCAGCGAACGATGAGGACGTCCGGGGCCGAGTCGCTGTCGGCGGCGGGCAATGTCTTCGTCGGTCAGACTGAGGCACCGCTCCTCGTTCGACCCTTCATCGAGAAGATGACCCAGTCGGAGCTCATGGCGCTGATGACCGGGGGCTTCGCGACCGTCGCGGGTGGTGTGTTGGCCGCATACGTGGGCATGCTCACCCCCTTCTTCCCCGATGTCGCGGGACACATGCTCGCCGCTTCGGTGATGTCCGCGCCGGCAGCTCTCGTCGTGGCAAAGATCATGATGCCCGAGACGGGCGAGCCCGAGACCGCGGGATCGCTGGAGGTCGTGGTGGAAAAGCCCGACGTCAACGTCATCGACGCGGCTGCGAGAGGAGCCGCGGAGGGCCTCACGCTCGCCTTGAATGTGGGGGCGATGCTGCTCGCGTTCGTCGCGCTCATCTATATGTGCAACGGATTGTTCGGATGGGCAGGGGCGCTGGTCGGTTTCGAAGGGCTCACACTCGAAGGTCTTCTCGGGTGGCTCCTCGCACCGCTCGCCTGGCTCATGGGTGTCCCATGGGCCGACGCCCCGGTCGTCGGCTCTTTGCTGGGGATCAAGACGGTCCTCAATGAGTTCGTCGCTTATTTGCAGCTCGCGGGATCGCTCGGTGAGAGCGCGTCGGGTACAGGAACCGCGCTTTCTCCGCGCTCCGTCATCATCGCGACGTACGCGCTGTCGGGCTTCGCGAACTTCGGTTCGATCGCGATGCAGATCGCCGGGATCGGTGGTCTGGCGCCGAGCCGCCGTCACGATCTCTCGCGGCTGGGTCTTCGCGCCATGATCGGCGGCTCGATCGCGGCCTTCATGACGGCGACGGTCGCCGGGATGATTCTTTGACCCGTCTGGAGCGGGACGTCGACGAGCTTCGGGCCGTCGGGGGCACGCCGCATGTCGCGATCGTCCTCGGATCGGGCCTCGGCGGCCTGATCGACCACGTCGCCAAGACGGTGGAGGTGCCGTTCTCGGAGGTTGCGAGCCTGCCCCAACCCACAGTGGCTGGACATCGGGGACGCTTCGTCTTCGGTGCGCTGGGCGATGTGCCGGTCGTGCTGCTGGACGGCCGTCTGCATAGCTACGAGGGGCACGCCCTGGAGGAGATCGTCGCTCCCGCCCGTATTCTCGTCCGTCTGGGAGCGGCTGCGCTGATTCTGACCAATGCGGCAGGGGCGACCCACCCGCGCCTGTCACCGGGTGACATCGTGCTGATCGAGGACCAGATCAACCTCAGCTTCCGGAGTCCTCTCGCGGGACCTGTCCGCTCGGGCGAGGAGCGCTTCCCCGACATGAGCGCGCCCTTCGACGCCGAACTCCAGTCATTGTTTCTGGACGTCGCCGCGCAATTGCGGGTCAACCTTGCCCGGGGTACCTACGGCGGGGTGCTCGGACCCCAGTTCGAGACGGCGGCCGAGGTCCGGATGCTGGCGTCGCTGGGCGTCGATGTGGTCGGGATGTCGACGGTCGCGGAAGTCGTCGTAGCTCGGGCAGCCGGGGTACCCGTATCTGCCCTCTCCGTGGTCAGCAACAAGGCCACGGGGTTGGCCGACGAGAGGCTCTCGCACGATGACGTGCTCGCCGTAGGCGTCGAGGCCGGGTCACGCATGATCGGTCTCGTGACCGGTGTCGTGGCTCGACTTGGCGAGATCAATCCAACGGAGCAAGGTGGTTGACTGGACCTCGGCCGTCACCGAGCCCGGGAGCGGTCTTGATCGCTCGCTCGATGAACCGGACGCCTCGGTCGACGGCATCGGGTAGGGCGGCTCCCACCGCGAGCCCGGCCGTGATCGCCGCGGAAAGGGTGCACCCTGTCCCGTGCGTGTGGCGCGTATCGATGCGCGAGTGCCGCCAGATCCGCTCCGCGTGCCCGTCCCAGAGAAGATCGACTGCATCTCCCTCGAGATGCCCGCCTTTCACCAACGCTGCGCCTGCGCCGGCGTCGACCAGTGCTCGCGCGGCCCGCGACATCTGTTCGAGGCTGCGAACGTCCATCCCCGTGAGGATCTCCGCTTCCTCCAGATTGGGCGTTACGACGGTCGAGAGCGGCAGCAGGTGGTCGCGGAGGGCCGATTCGGCCTCTCGCTCGACGAGTCGGTCGCCACTGGTTGCGACCATGACCGGGTCCATCACGTACGACGCCAGCGCGTGTTCCCGAAGCGCTGCCGCGACGGCTTCAGCCAGTTCCGCGGTCGCGAGCATCCCCGTCTTCGCCGCCGAGGGACGCAGGTCGGAGACAACCGCGTCGATCTGCGCTCGAACGTCTTCGATGGGAACAGGGTGGATCGCGGTCACCCCGGTAGTATTCTGTGCGGTGATCGCCGTAATTGCGCTGGTGCCGAACACCCGGAATTGATGAAACGTCTTGAGGTCCGCCTGAATCCCCGCCCCGCCGCCGGAGTCGCTCCCGGCGATGGTCAGGGCCACCGGCATGGCGGATGCGGTCGGTTCGTGTGCGGTGCTGTCTTCGGCGTATTCCATGTCCAAAGGTCGCAGCCGTCATGGGGCTGAGCCAACGCAGGGCTGCGGTGCTCGGCCGACTTTCGATCCGGCGACAGCGAGAGCGAGAGGGGCTCGTCCTCGTCGAGGGACTCCGGGGCGTGCGGGAGGCACTGGACGCGGGTGCCCGCGTCCGGTTCGCGGTTCTCCATCGTGGCGGGGTCGAGGGCGAGGATGGTCGCGCGATCGAAGAGCGTCTGCGTGCGGCCGGGATCGAAGTCGATGTGGTGGAGAAGGACGCTTTCGACGCCGTGTCGGCAACCGAATCACCGCAAGGCTTTCTGCTTGTGTGCGAGCAGGACGAGGCGGAACTGGACGAGGTGGTCTCGGGCGAAGGGCCGGTTCTGGTGCTCGATGCTGTGCAGGATCCCGGGAATGTCGGGACCCTGGTGCGGTCGGCCGTCGCCTTCGGCTTCTGCGGCGTGATCGCTCTCGACGGTACGGCGGATCCCTGGGGACCGAAGGTCGTGCGCTCGTCGGCCGGGGCCGTCCTGCGGGCCCGGATCGCACGGGCCGCCGCCGCGGAAGCAGTCGAAGCCCTTGGCGTGGCCGGGCGTACGATCGTGGTGGCGGCCGCCGACGGACCGACATCGCGCCTCACGGGTGGCCTGACCACCGCCCTCGTGGTCGGGAACGAGGGGGCGGGTGTTCGCAGTGAGATCCGGGCTGCGGCAGATGAGGTCGTATCGATTCGGATGTCCGGCGTGATCGAATCTCTGAACGCGGGGATCGCTGGATCGATCCTCATGTATGAGCTGACCAAGGAGTGAGGGAGCACCGTTAATGGATTGGACCATTCCCCTGGTGGCAGGTCTCTACGGCCTGCTGATCGGCTCGTTCCTGAACGTCTGCTCACTTCGCTGGCCGGTCGATGAGTCCGTCGTCCATCCACGATCTCGCTGCCCGAAGTGTGAGACGCTGATCGTCTGGTACGACAATGTGCCGGTCTTCAGCTGGCTCCTCCTGCGCGGGCAGTGCCGGTCGTGCGCCGCACCCGTGTCTCCGCAGTACCCCATGGTGGAGGCTGCGACCGGGCTGATGTGGGCCGCGATGTTCGCGCTGCACGGTCCGACGTGGGAAGCGCTCCGGGGCGCCGTCTTCCTGACCATCATCTTCGGGATTTCCATCTCGGACGCACGCTTCTACATCATCCCGGACGAATTCTCCATCGGAGGCACGGTGATCGGTCTCGGCATGGCCTTTCTACCGGGCGGAATCGACTGGCTGCCCGCGATCATCGGCGCTGCTCTCGGCTACGGGGTGCTTTGGTTCGTCGGCGTCGCCGGCACTTGGATCATCAAGAAGATGTCACCAGGTCGCCTGGAGGAGGCTGGCGTCGATCACGCGATGGGGGGCGGCGACATCAAGATGATGATGATGGTCGGAGCCTTTCTCGGCGCGTGGGGGGTTGCGTTCACCATTTTCCTGGGATCCGTGCTGGCACTCGTGACGGTTCTGGCCCGCTCGATCCCCGCGGCGCTCGCGCGGGATGAGGACGGTGAGATGGAGATGGGCCGTCTGATCCCTTTCGGCGTCTTCCTCGCTGGCGGAGGGGCGATCTCGTACGTGTGGGGAGACGCCATGGTGGCGTGGTACGTGACGTCGGTGCTGGGGATGCCGATGTAGGTCGGTTTGTCTACCGCGTCCGTGTGTAGCGGGCCGCCATCACGGGCTGATCGTCCTGCTCCAGCACCCAGTCATAGCCCCGGTCGTCGAAGGTCCACCGCTCGACGTACACGCCGCCGAAGTCGCCGTGTGACACGAGGCCCGAGACGATCACGCGCCCCTCGACGCGGCTACGGTGCTCGAACAGGTCGATCCCCATGTTCTCGGCCACGGTCTGACCCCTGATCGTCTCCTCGACCGGGTCCCAGTACCACCATCCCTCGGAGACGAGCGTCCATTCGTCTCCGTCACCGAACCAACTCTGCGAACGGACCACCCGCCGGCCGACCCCCCACGTGAACTCGTGCCGTGAGCCGTCGGCGTCCCACTGACCCACGACCAGGGCGCCGAAGGCTTCGAGCTCGGTGGAGCTATCCTGCTGCTGACCGGCGGCCGGCGAGCCAAGCGCGAGGCAGAGCGTCCCCACGATCGCGAGCTGTCGTGTGGAGGCCAAGGGCTTCACGGGTCCGAACAGTCCCGCTTATACCCGCATCGCTCGCAGATCAGCTTGCAGTGCAGGTTGAGCATCTGTGTGCCGCAGAGGTCGCAGAAGAAGATCTGCTGCTCGGGCGGGACAGGGTCGCCCCGGCTCGAGTCGGGGGGTGGTGTTCGGGTCTCCGGAAGACGCTCCTCACTCACCGGGCGCCTCAGCATCCGGATCTCCGGTCCCGATGCCCTGGCGCAGGTATTCGCGCGAGAGCTTCACGTAGTGGCTTCCGCCTCCCTTGATCCAGTCGGCTGCGGAGCCTTCCAGCGTCTTCTTCACCCTGCCCGGAACCCCCGCGACGACGCTTCGGGGCGGGATGTCCGCTTTCTCAAGGACCACGGTATTCGCGGCGAGCACGCACTCCTCGCCGACCACCGCATTCTGCAGGATGACGGCGTTCATTCCGATGACGGTGCGATCGCCGATCATGCAGCTCTCGAACTTCGCGCCGTGGCCGACGGTCACATCGGCACCGATGACCGTCGGTCCCCAGCGACCGACGTGCACGACGCAGTTCTCCTGCACGCTCGTCCTCGGGCCTACCACGACGCCGTGGGTGGGATCGTCCCCGCGGAGAACCGCACCGAACCAGATGCTGGAGTCCTCGCCGATCGTGACGTCCCCGATGATCACGGCCGTCGGGGCGAGGAAGACCGATGGATGGATCTGAGGCCGCTTTCCGTCGAATTCGAGAATGACGGCCATCAGGTGCTCTCCGGCTCGACCGTCACGATCCGGGTGACCCTGGCCCGAAGCACCTGGGTGTCGGAGGCCTCGAGCACATCGATCCGGGCACCATCCGTGATGAGGTGCTCCCCCGCTTCGGGCACGTGGCCGAGCTCCTCGAGAAGGAAACCGTTCAAGGAGCGGTGCTCACCCTGCGGCAGCACGATCCCCAGAGCATCATCGATGTCGCGCAGGTCGACACCGGCGTCGCATTCCACGACATCGTCCGAGATGCGCGCGATCTCCTCTTCCTCGACGTCGGTCTCGTCCCGGATCTCGCCGACGAGTTCTTCGAGAATGTCCTCGAGGGTCACCAGACCATCGGTGCCGCCGAATTCGTCAGCGACGATCCCCATGTGGATTCGCCGCGCCTGGAAGTCCTGCAGAAGCTCGGTCAGCGAGCGCGACCCCGGCACGAAGAAAGGATCACGAGCGAGGGCGGCCAGCGTCAGATCACGCTCGCCGCCCGCGAAGCGCTCGTACATTTCGCGGACGTAGACGATGCCCGTTACGTCGTCCACGGAGTCCTTGTACACCGGCACCCGACTGTAGGGCACGTGGGCGAGTTCTCCGACGATCTCGGCGAGGGTCCGATCTTCGCCCCAGGCGAAGACATCGACTCGCGGCACCATGACATCCCACGCCGTGAGCTCATCCAGCCGAAAAGCTCGTTCGACCAGGCGGTTCTCACCTTCTTCGAGAACGCCCTCTTCCTCTCCGATCTCCTGAATCTCACGAAGCTCGCGCTGCGCGTCGGACACGGAGTCGTCATTTCCGCCAATGCGGTCCTCCAGCCGCTCGACCGGCCGAACAAGAGGGCGGGCGATCCGCTCGACCAGGAGCAGCATGCCTGCAGCGGATAGTGCGAGGCGTACCGGGCGGCGTGCGGCGATCAGGTGCGGGATCAGGTCGGCGACCATGAGCACGATGATGATACCGACAATCGTACTGACCACCGGATCGAGGCGGCCCCACGTCGAAACCTGAGTGAGGGCGATCACGGCGAGCGCCGAGAGATCCAGGGCGGCGGTCGTGACACGCACACTGGCCTGAACCGCTTGCTTGCGCTCGCGCGCCGCGTCGATGTTGGCGGCGCCGTCGAATCCCTCGTCGACGAGCGTGCGCGTGTGCGAACGAGTGATCTGGAAGACTGCGTCGTGGACGGCGGTCAGCACCGCCGAAGTCAGAAGCAGCAGAGCGACGATCGCAGCCGCGAGACCCATCATCGGGTCACCGCTGCGTCGCCGCGTCTACTGGGAGGGTGGTCCGTCACCTCAACACGTCCCGCTCAGGTCCAACCGTGGCTCTCATCAAGGAGTTCCGCGATCACATCGCGCGTCGTCCGTCCGTCCGCTTCGGCTTCGAAGTTCAGCACGAGGCGGTGGGCGAGAACGGCCGGAGCGACCTCGCGCACATCATCATACGATGGAATCGCCGCCCCGCGCGATGCTGCCCGCGCCTTCGCCCCGAGCACCAGGTACTGAGAAGCCCGAGGGCCGGCACCCCAGGAGACGTACCGACCGGTAACGGAGGCCGCTTCGTCTCCGGGACGGGTCGCACGGGCCATGCGAACGGCGAACGACACGAGAGAGGGAGGCGCGGGAATGCGGCGGACCAAGCCCTGGAGCTCGATGAGTTCCTGCGCCGTGATCACGCTTTCGACCTCGTCGACCACGGTTCCGGTCGTCCGCATCGCGACTTCTTCTTCTTCTTCCCTCGACGGATAGTAGATCGGGAGTTCGAGCATGAACCGATCGAGCTGCGCCTCCGGGAGAGGGTAGGTGCCTTCCTGTTCGATCGGGTTCTGCGTGGCAAGAACGAAGAAGGGCTTGGGAAGCACGTACGTGTCACCAGCCGCCGTGACCGCCCGTTCCTGCATCGCCTCGAGCAGCGCGGCCTGCGTCTTCGGTGGCGTTCGGTTGATCTCGTCGGCCAGGACGATATTCGCGAAGATCGGTCCTTTCACGAAGCGGAAGACCCGCCGTCCCGTGGTCCGGTCCTCCTCGATGACCTCCGTACCCGTGATGTCGGTCGGCATCAGGTCCGGCGTGAACTGAATCCGGCTGAACTCGAGGTCCAGTGCGTCGGCGACGGTCTGCACGAGGAGTGTCTTGGCGAGCCCCGGGACGCCGACCAGGAGGGCATGGCCGTTGGCGAGAAGGGCGACGAGCATCTCGTCGATCACCTCTCGCTGGCCGATGATGCGTTTCTCCACCTGCACGCGCATCGCGGCCGTGACGTCGGCTGCGCGCTCGAGCAGCTCCAGATCCTGCTCGGCAGCGGGCGCTTCGTCGGTTGTCGCCATTCCCTGTTCCTGTCGCGGCATTCAATCGTCCGAGTACGGAGCGCGCCATCTGCGCGAAGAAGCCGCCCGGAACCGGCGCGAACATTGACCGGGCCCGTCGGTTCCGTCAAGCAGCCGGCGTTCCCGGTCGACGCGCGGATCACGCATGGTCCGGCGACCTTTCCGATATCCGTTCGCGGGACGTCCCGGGTCGCGTGCTCGGTCGGCGTCCGCAGAGCCGGGCAAGGTCCCTTCGACGGGGCGTGGAATCGTCCGAATCTGCAGCGTTTCCGGGCCTTTTTTCAGGCGAGGGCACGGCTTGCGCATTTTTTCACAAGGACTATTTTTTCTAGGCTGTGCGGAGTCCGTTTTCAGTTCGAAACATGCGACTCCGGACGCCCGGGGGAGTACGGTGTGACGCAGCGTCCTGACGAATCGGATGAACAGCGCAGAGAGATGATGCGCGCGTCCGGTCAGTTCATGGGGCACGGTCTCACGTGGGCCCTCGCTGTTCTGCTCTTCATGGGAGTGGGACACTGGGTCGACGGAAAGGTCGGTTCGGGGCCCTTTCTCTTGGTTCTTGGTGCGTTCGTCGGTGGCGGCGCAGGATTTTACAGTCTGTACTACCACATCGTGATTGAGCCGCGAGAGCGGGGAAAAGACCCGCAGTGAGTGCCTCGATGAAGTATGCGATCACGGGTGCTGGTGCCGTTGCGACGATCGTGGTCGGCCTTTGGCCGTTCCTCGAGTCATCGGGGCGGAATGGGGTTCTGGCTGCGGCGGCTGTTGCGCTTCCGGTTCAGATCATTGCCTTCTGGGCGCTGAACCACTTCAGGGGCGAACTCAACAGTTTCCTCGCGGCCTGGATCGGTGGGACTCTGGTTCGGATGCTCGTGATCGCCGCAGTGGCGGTCGTGGTGATCCGGTCCGGTACGGAAGGCGCGGTGCCCATGCTCCTCGCCCTCGCAGGATTTTTCTTCGGTCTACTTCTGCTCGAGCCGGTCTACTTCAAGCTCGGGCCGAACGAAACGGTGGAAGCATAGATGAGGCTGCTGGCCATGTTGCAGGGTGCGGCGCAGGCCGCGCAGGATCACGGTGCTGCGGAAAGCGGCCCGGACTTGCAGTACATGCTTACGCATCACCTGCTCGATGGTCCGTATCTCGAGTTCGTGATTCTCGGTATCGACATCACGGTACCGCTGCCCCACTTCGATCCGATTCACCTGGGGCCGCTCACGATCGACATGTCGATCACGAAGCATGTCTTCTTCCTGCTTCTCGCGGCGTTCCTCCTGCTGGCGATCTTCATCCCGATCGGACGTGCGATGAAGACCAAGTACGCCGACCGCGCTCCGAGCGGGATGGCCAATGCGATGGAGGCCCTCGTCATCTACTTCCGTGACGAGGTCGTGCGCCGGAACATCGGACACGGTGCGGATGCCTACACGGGGTACATCCTCACCCTGTTCTTCTTCATCCTCTTCATGAACCTGCTCGGTCTGGTGCCCTTCGGAGCGACCGCGACCGGCAACTTCATGGTGACCGGAGCGCTCGCACTCGTGACGTTCGTCGTCACGGAGATCTCCGGCATGCGCGCGCTCGGCTTTGCCGGCTACATGCGCACTATCTTCTACGCGCCTCCCGGACTCGGTCCGGTCGGGACTGCCCTCATGCTGGTGATCCTGACGCCGGTCGAGTTCCTCGGGAAGCTCACGAAGCCCTTCGCGCTGATGATCCGGCTCTTCGCGAACATGCTCGCGGGGCATACGCTCGTACTCTCGCTGCTCGGTCTGATTTTCATGTTCGCAGGGGGCAGCGCGATTATCACTGGTGGCGTCACCGTCGCCTCGATCGGGATGGTCTCCGGGATCATGGTCCTGGAGCTCTTCGTGGCGTTCCTGCAGGCCTACATCTTCGCGATGCTGACGTCCGTCTTCATCGGACTGATTCAGCACGCGCACTAGCAGTACTCAACGTTTTCAAACGCAGTATCAACTGATTTCAACCCGTCGGTAACGACAAACTTCCAAGGAAAGCGACATGCTCTACGGAATGCTCGCCGTGGTTCAGGATGCAGCCGCGGCCTCTGGTGGCCTCGACCTCCTCGGTGCCGGTATCGGTATCGGTCTCGCAGTCATCGGCGCCGGCATCGGCATCGGTCAGATCGGTAACGGTGTGGCCCAGGGTATCGCCCGTCAGCCTGAGGCTGCCGCGACGATCCAGACCGCCGGCATCATTCTCGCCGCGCTGATTGAGGGTGCTGCGCTGTTTGGTCTCGTCATCACCATCCTCTTCAAGTTCTTCTAGCGCGGCGAATGCATCCCTGATTCCGGCGTTGGGATTTCGTCGAAGTAGCGTTGCTACTCCTTCCTCATCCCGCCTTGGACTCAGGGCGCCTTCACCACGCTTCGTACGACAGCAGGCGGGGTGAATGACGCCAGGCCAACCGGCCCGGTGTCGAGCTAGCGAAGAAACACGGAGAGATCATGAGACTCAGTCGAATCACAGCGGCCGTGCTGGCGCTTGCGGCGTCGCCTGCCGGGCTCATGGCCCAGGGTGGTGGCGACGGGGGCCTATACGACATCAACACCGGGCTCAGTGTCTGGACGCTGGTCGTCTTCGGGATCCTCGTGTTCATCCTCGGCAAGTACGCCTGGGGTCCGATCCTGGGTGCGGTGGAGGCCCGGGAGAAGGGCAT
>Ga0181578_10000610_pt1 | contig 34016 bp, 21 predicted proteins | sample 071ome_21_FD_148659 | JGI IMG/M metagenome (GOLD analysis project Ga0181578, IMG submission 148659) | Coastal salt marsh microbial communities from the Groves Creek Marsh, Skidaway Island, Georgia - 071401CT metaG (spades assembly) | ecosystem: Environmental > Aquatic > Marine > Intertidal zone... | reverse complement strand
ACGGAAAACGAACTTGAGATGTTCACGTGGGAACGTGTATCGAGCCTCAAGTTCGCAAACGAAGAAGTCAACAAGGTTTGGGAAGAAGCGGTGTTGACCGTTTTCGAGGACCTCCTTGAAGACCTCGAAGATGAGTTCGACGAAGACGAAGACGACGACGAGGAAGAATCGGAACAAACCGAGGCTCCTGCGTCCTCGAATGACACGCCTGCAAGTGGGGATGACCCCGAAGCCAACCCGTATGCTTGAGGGATGACTGTTGGTCGACGAGAAAGAATTCTTTGCGGGAGCGTCTGATGGCTTCTCCCATGTGGAAGTGGAGAACACTTCCCGTGACCTGCTCGTGCAGGTCAAGAATCTTCGAGACGATGCAATGAATATCTACGCGCTCATCATCAGCAACCCGCATAAGCACGGCCACTCCATCGACGAGTTGCGTCGAAACGTGGTCGCTCTCGCCGCCACTCTTTTGGAGCATGGCGTCAAACTCGAAGTCCCGAAGAAGGAACGGACTCCTGAAGATGTTCTCAGGGAGGCCGCCGGTGAACTCGGTTCCATCTTCGGAGCGAAAGGCGTGGCCGCAGGCCTGTCTTTCGTGAACCGTGTTCGAGACAACATCTCGACCACGAATGAAGGGTTCACCTGTGGCGAGTGTGAGGCCATTGTCGATGAATACGACGAGACTTGCCCCGAATGTGGCCTTGAATTCGATGTAGAAGGAGATGAAGATTGATGGATGAAGACTTCGATATGACTGATACCGGTGACTCCGATGACCCCCAATGGGGTGCTCTCAACACGGAGCAGAAGAAGGAACTGATGATGGCCGTTTTCGAGGACGACGAATGGTATGGTGGGACTCCTGCCCACATGGGTGGCAATTCTCTCCCCGAGTTCGGAGAAATCGCCGCACGACTTTCCGCCCCGAAGAACGACGTGATGAAGTATTACGCCGCATGGGTGAAAACGAAGGGACTGAATCCACAGGAAGTCATGAACCGAGCAAAGACGATGGAAGCCGCACCGGCTCCGTCTGTTGAGCAAGCACCCCCTGCCTCGATGCCCATGGCTATGCCTCCTCCTCCTTCCGGCGGCTCGATGACGCAAAATGTGGCCGGTTCGATGAAGAACGCACTCATGCAGGACATGCTTGGAAGCATGTTCGGTGGTCAACAACAGAATACCCCGGGTGGCGACATGAAATACATGATGGGCATGATGATGATGACCAACATGTTGGATTCTGAGCGTCGTCAACACGAAGCACAGATGCAACTTCAGCGCGAGCAGTTCCTCGCTCAGCAGAACAACGCCATTCGACAGGAGCAACAACAGCGTCAGGATTCGATGATGACGATGCAGATGAACTTCATGAACTCCATGATGAAGGAAGGACGCAAGAGCGGCGAAGATGAATTCGGAACGCTCCTGAAAGCCGCCGCCATGGAGAAGGTCGCAGACAATTTGTTCGGTGCAAGTGAATCGACCGCCGAGCGTATTCTGACCAAGGTCCTTGACCCCGACGCCCTTGGTGCCGTCGTCGCCGGTGCCCGCGGTGCAATGGCAACCCGCCAATCTGCTATCCCCGCCGGGTATGACGTGCCGTCCTACAACCCGTATGCACAACCGCTTCCTCCTGAAGAATCGGCACCTCCTCAGCAATACGCACCACCTCCCGCCGAAGATGACCGTGGATTCTTTGAAGGTCCTGAGCAAACGGGTCCTTCACAAATGGACATCGAGGTCTCTGATGAAGAGTTCAAGGAAACGCTCCTTGGCGCCTTCAAGCAGAACATGGGACCGCAATTGGAAGATGAAAAGACTCGCAAGGCACTCCTCGAACAAATCGACATATCGGTTGATGTTGTTCGCATGAAGCACCCTCAACTCACCCCACAGAATCAATTGGAGAAGATGTCGCAGGAACTTATCCTCGTCCGTTCGCTCCGAGACATCGGTATGGGTCTGCGTCAAGCGAAGTCCTATCTCGACAACGGTGTGAGTGAGGCGACTGTCGTTGAGGGCATCAAGAATGAAATCAACAGTCAGCCTGTGTTCGCTCAAATCTTCCGCGAAAACACCTACGAGCAGATGATGGGACTCATTGAGCCATACAAGGACACCGGTGGTGTTGTCCACGATTACAACTTCCTGTTGCAACCTGACATTGCCAACCTGTGCCGGCAAGTTCTGCTGTCATTCAAACAGGGGTGAACTGAATGACAGACGCCATCGAAATCAGCGTTGTTGATGCATCGGACGAGGAAGATTTGTTCATTCCAGCAAATATGTCTGATGAAGATGACGGACTGTGGCCGACTTGGGTCTACATCATCCTGTTCTTCGGACCGGCCGCGTTGACGTATGGTGTCACTCGTTATGAACTCGGATTCGAGCCCCTGTTCGCCGCAATCACCTCGCTTGCAATCATGAATGGTTCAATCAACATGGTGATTGCATGGATGACCATCAGACTCGATGGTCATTCCAACGAGGCCCTTGAGCATCTCGAAACCATCATGGAAGAGATGGACAAGTTGGAAGATACGCTTGACGAAGCCAACAAGATGGTCACCGATTTCACGGGCGACCTCGGTGAAGCGCAGGAGTTGTTCCGCAGGGTTGGTGTCAACCTCACCGACCTTGACCTCGAATCGATTGCTGATGTTGTTGAATCCCTGAAAGAGAACAAAGACGACCTCAACGAGATTCTCGGGAACCTCCGTGGTGTCGACGTTCCGATGTATGTGCAGGAAGTGAAGTCCATTGATTGGAAAGCGTTGCTCGCAGGAATCAATGATGTCATGGCGTTCATCAAGACCAAGAACGAGGAAGTTGGAGCCCCACGGAAACCAATCGCCCAAGCAATCAACGTCATGCCTTCCTTTGACGACGATATTCCCGATGACGACGAACTCGAAGACTTCGAAGACTTCGACGAGGACGATGAATATCGCTTGATGCCTATGCCGAAGGTCGAAGCCCCTCAGCCCAAATTGTCCCTCAAGCGTGACAAGCCAAAGAGCCCGGGACTGAGCCTCAAGCGGAATCGCTGAATGGTTCAATCTGACTGAACTCGACAACAACGAAAGGCGGCTCCCCTTGCTCGCAGATGATTTTGTCTGCAACGATGCGGACAATTTGCGTGTCATTGAGGAACACCACGGACTCACAAGCGTCGAAGATTGCCTTCGACAGATTGTCAATGTCCGGTCGCTTGGTGTGCCATTGCCGTGGACGGGGCGCCCGCTTTCGATGATGGCTCTTTGCAAGAACGAAAGCGAATCTCATTCGGGCAACAATGGGTCCTTCGAACGGCTTCTCATGACCATGTTCAATCATCGCTCTTTGTGCAATGTCATTGATGAACGATTTCCAATCCCGTGACTTCTTGGGGTCGAAAGCGCGAGCCTGCCCGTTAATGGTTGTGAGCCTTGGTCGACCCTGTGCGATAGGTTCTGCGGCAACTCGAAATTTCACGGTCTTCATAGTTCCTCCCATGTTGGGAAAGGGCTTGAACTTGGGGGCAACCTAAATGAGCATACGCTTCATCGGGTCAGACATGGCGGAGCGGATTCTGCGGATGAAGTTCGGTCCGGGGACCACTCCCGAACACCGGTTCAAGCACGTAGTGCACCTGCTTGTTCAGTTGATTGAGGACGGTTTGCGGGACGAATATGTTCGACGCAAAGCGGTTGAAATCGTGAACCGAGCAGGTATTCGCGGACACGATGAACTCGGTGAAATCCGAGCCATCACGAAATGGGTTCAACACAATGTCGTGTATCGCAAGGACCCTATCAACGTGGAATATTTTCAAACGGCTCGCCGTCTCATCAAAGATGTCGAAGCCGGTAGGTCCGCCGCTGACTGTGACGACTTCGTGATTGTGTGGGCCTCCATGCTCGGAGCACTCGGATACGAGGTTGCCGCTGTCATCGTTGACAGCAATGGTGACGGAATGCTGAATCACGTCATGGGTGCAGTCAAGACGTTCGCTCCTACCCCGCAATACGGCAACAAGTGGATTCCCTGTGAACTCATCTTCACCGACTTCGACCTCGGTCAATCCGTCAAAATCTCGCAAGTGTATCCACTCACGGCAGATGCAAACACGACTCGCCTCCCAATCATGATGCAAAAATTGGCTGGTTTGGGCGGGGTTGGTGGAAATTCCTCGAATGGAAACGGATATACCCACCCTATTGCTCGTATGCTCGGGGCCATCAGGAGGTCGAAGTGAATGTCGTGGTTTGGAGCAGACGAGGAAAAGCAGGAAATGACGAATGCATTTGTGCCCAACCTCGACCCGGCACCCGTTGAGAACCTCGGTAATTCCAACATGATGAACATCCCCAAGGATGATTCCGCACTACAACTCATCAACGACCCCGCGACCAAGCAAGCGTTTGGTCTCGGGTCGGCACCAATTCCTCCACCCCGTCGTGGACTCGGTAAAGCAGTTCCGAAGTTCAACAAGAGCGTCGGTGACATTCAATGGAAAACCGGTGAGACATGGGGTGTCTTGATAGGGGGTGCCGCACTCGGCATGATTGCCATGACGGTGTGGAACCGATTTACCAAGTGATATAGACCAAACAAAACAATGGTGATAGAAAATGCCACAAATGAGCGCAAAAGAAGCACGACGACGAGGACTAACGACGAAAACCGGATATCCCCGGTCAACCGACCCCAACGCTGGCATGTTTGTCAGCAGGGACGTTGACCCGAAGGACATCGCCCGATACGACGGGACCCCCATCATGTTTGGTGGCCTTGGCAACGTCAATTGGTATGGGAACGAACCTGAATCCCGTGTCGCTGGCGGAGCAAACATGCACGTCAGCGGCCTCTACGGGGTTGGCGTCACTCAGGAGGACGAACTCGCCTACCTCGGTAGCGTCGAACATATTCGTGACCCTGACTTCTTCCTCGGTGGTGGAGCCGGCCTCCTCCTTGGTGCCGCCGCTCTGTTCGTGCTGAAGATGAAAGGACGCCTGTGATTCGGCAGGTGATTCTTCCTTGCCATACGTCAGCAAAGCGACCCTCGACGCCTACAAGAAGGCGAAGAAGCAGGTTCCTGAACTCGAGAGTGAGATTACCGCGCTCAAAAAATCCACCATCTCGAAGGACACTTACCTGTCGACCAAGAAGTCGCTTTACGAAGCAAAGACGAATCTCACGCTTGCCGAAAAGAAGGTCAAGCACTATTCGAATCTCTACACCGGAATGAAAGGTAAATACACTTTGGCTACGCAGAAGATTTCGGACCTCAAAAAATCCGTTGACCAAGCAGAATCGGTCCTTGCCTCCCAAGAAGCAAAGACGAAGATGTTCCAAACGAAATACGAGAACGCAATCAAGTCTGCCTCGACTTCCCGAACCATCCTCACCAAGATGAAGATGCAACATCAGCGTCACATGCAACAACTCAATGCGAGCCTGATGGCCGCAGAGAAGGAAGCCTACCTTGCCAAGCAACAGACCGCTGACCTTCTCTCCCGCATTGACGAAATCGAAAAGAACGAATCCATGGCCCGCGAAGGCAGTCTCGCGCAAGCCATCGTCAACACACGCGACGTTGTGTTCGACAACACCATTGCAGGTGTTCAAATGAGCGAGACGAGTTCTCGCGGCCTGTCTGTTTTGGCAGGTGCGGCTGTCACCGCATACCTGATTACGAGGGTGAGTTGAATGGCGTTTGGAGCAACAAAGATTGTGCCGGCACAAATGATGCCGGGAGACCGAGAACGAATTATGCGCACGATGCGTGTGCTTGAACAGGATATTGCTCGGTTGGAAAAGCAACTCGCTGAGCGCCGTTCACCCGAAGGACAGGAAGCAACTCGTGCAACCATTCTCTCCAAGCGTGCACAATTGCACCGCCTCAACGACTACCTCAAGGTGGCCATGCCTCATCGAGTCAAACCCCGATACCGGCCCATTCCCACCGCTCATCAAAACGCAGAAGTCGCTCCAAAGGGTTCCGTTCAGCACAAGCAAAGAATGGAAGAGGCGCGTAAGCAACTGCAAAACACTCCCCCTCCTCCCCCTCTCGCGTTGCCCAAACCGGACATAAAGCCCTTGCCGGAAGTTGTCGACGAAGCGTCTCTCGCAAAATACCAAGAGACGCTCGAAGCCAACAAGAAGGCTCTTCACGAAATGAAAATGCAACTCGATGCAATGGAGCGTCACAAGCACATCGACAACAAACCTGCTGTCGTTGAAACCCCCGCTCCTCCCGCTCTTTCACCGACCGAGAAGGCAGAATTGGTCGAACTTCCAAAGCAACTCAAGCACCTGAACGACCGTCTCGTCATCGTGAAAAAGAACGTCAAGCGAGCCAACGACGACGGATACATGCGAATGAAACTGTCACAATTCCAGCGAACCCGCAACCGAGCCACGGCCACTCATTGGCCTCGTCGTGGCCTGTCTCTGAAGATTTGGATGGAGATGAAACCCACGCCGCAAAGGACCACCTTGCGACGCGGTTCTCGCAGTTATCCCGCACAGAAACTTACCCACCCTGACCTCGAAATTATTCCTCAGCGTATGCAGTCCATTCGCAACCGTCTTGACTTCCTCAACAAGAAGAAGGCTGGTGTTGCTGACCTCAAGGGCGCACACATGAAGCCAATGCAACGTCATGGATTCATGGACCGCGTGAAGAACGAAGGTGCCCAAGCCGCACACATGGAACAACTTGGCGCTATTCATGCTCGTCGTCAACTCGCTGGTGCCGCCAATCCCCACCGACCATACGCGATGGGTCGCAACCTCGGTATGCTGACCGTCCTGAAGCACCGTGCTGTTCAGCGTGCCAATCCTACCGCTGTTGAGTCAAACAACATGGCTGGCCTTCGCCGCTACACCGCCGCCCAACACGCACGCGATGCGAGGGCTCGCGCCGAGGAAGAGCAGAAGAAGGAAGTTGCAAACCTCGCCGGAGCATTCTCTCAAACCCGTGCTGTGATGGAGCGAATGGTGAGGTGAGATGCAACCATTCCTGCAAGCACAGAAGTCGCGAGGATACACGCGATTTGGTTCTGTTGCGGCGCAGGCTACGCCAAGTCAATCTGACCTACCTTCCTTGGTTTCATTGTCAATGAATGTCATTGGTCAACGCCGAGAAGTTCCCATCTTCTACAACGGTAGTTGGGTAGGCAAACCCCTCGGTTTGCGAGCAGGAACGAAAGTCCGGTTCAATTACATCATGCAAGGGACTCCAAGTTCCCGAGGTGTGCTTTACGCTACCTTCCCCGAAAAAAGGGCCCTGAGAAACCAACAAGGAGAGCCCTTGCCAAACAACCCGGTTGGTGTCGTGCGAGAATTTCTGTTTGTCCGTGTGGTGTCCCCCTCAGACGGTCACGGGCTTCGCGGTTCCATCACAATCGAGGTTCCGACAGACGCCACTCAAATCGTGTTCTATTTGACCAAGAACCTCCCCCTTGACGTGTATGCAGACTACATTCGTGGTTCCGACATGCAGTCGATTACCACTCCCGGTATGCGAGCAGAACTCCCGATGGACTCATTCCGTTCACCTGCTCTCGGCTTCGTCCCGCAAAATCCCGAGACGAACATGAAAACAGAAGGTTCCCGTTCCGAACACTACGGTTTGTGGAACGGAAACCTCGACGACCACGGATGGAAGAAGCACGGGTATTCCGGTAGACAACTCACGATGGATTCAGGAGAAGTCAAAGACGGACCCTCCTTTGTTGCCCCCGGCGACCCATACAGGACTGTCCGCTCATCACTCTACATCTACCGGAATGGCGACTATCCTGAATTTGGGGGCACGCTCAAAGGGTGGGACGCTATCCGTCTCAACGCTGAAATTCCCGCAGGAGTCCCCGTTGCTCTCGTTTTCAAGCAATGGTTCCACGACAAAGAGGGAGGCCCGAAGGGAACCAATCTTCTGAAAGGTGCACCCGAATGGCACCGTCGTGAAGGAAAGGTCCCCCGCACAACCATTTGGCTCGGTCAAATCCCGAACGAGGCATACAGTCTCGGACCCAATGGCCCCGATGCTTACCCCGTCAACAAGCGTTTCTCAGCAATCAAATTCCGCATCACAAAAGGATGGGGCCTCGCGAAGCAACACCTTGACGAGTCGGTGTTTGTAGCGAACGATGAAGGGGCAACCCTCCCTCCTCGTGATGGATACAAGCCCAACGACATCCGATATTTCGGCATGAAGGTGGAGTGGTGGACCGGTAGTGGGTGGACCGCCCCAAGCATCAACCCTCCTTCCGATGTCAAACTCAAAAACGGCAAAGGCATGGTCATTTTCCGCTTGCCACGCCAACTCGGAATGGATGACCCTGACTTGATGAAAACGCCGGATTGGAGTCTCAACAAAACGTGGGACTGCTACCCCTACCTCGTTGGTGGCCGAGATGGTAAAACTATTGTCAAGCAAGGCGTCATTGGCCGCGTTCAGGTCCCTGATGAAAACGGGAAGATGGTGTATGCAGAAATCAATCACAATGGCCGGACCCTTAGTGCCTGCCGCTCCGTTCAATTCCACGCCATGTTCTCGTGGGGCGACCAAGTGCTCACGAACAATGCCGCCAAGTTTGCAGTTGCGGACCCGAAGACCTACGCATATGTGAACTTCCCATCGTTCAACAATGTGTATTGGAAGGAAGGGGAGTTCAGTCCGGGTTCTCAGATGATTGTCATCGGCCAAGGGCTCAAGACGGCATTCGATATTGGCTTGAGCAAGAATAAGAACGACACGCCGTGGAAGATTTCCAATCGTGTGCGTGACGTTGACCGTAGTGTCGGAAATGCAGGGACTCGCGATGCAGACCTGCTCAAAGTGGAATACGTCATCTCCTCCGACCAACTCCTTGACAATGCAATGTCCCCGGGTGAGGCAGAGATTCAGCAAGTGTGGCGCAACGTGTTCGGGACTGACCTGAATGCGGCTTGGTTCGAGATTGTTGGAACCGGTGGAAAGATGCCTGACGGCACCACCATCTCTCCGCTCAAGAATCAGTCAAAGGAGAACCCTACGCACTACACCGTGAACTTCGAGGGTCAGAAGTTCGACTTCCCTTACAGCATCGCCATTGTGAAAATCCCAAAGACATGGGTCGGTCCTGTCCTTGACTTTGAGATTGATGCACAAGGTAAGCCGTTCCTCACTTCCGCTTCGTTGAAGAAGGGTGAAAAGACCTACCTTTGCACGATTACCGCATTCCAGCAACTCATCGAGCAGGAGATGAATCTCGACGAGGAAATCAACTATCAACTCGAAATGCTCGCAAAGGGCCTCACACCTGAGACCGTCTTTGTCGGCAATGACACCGACCACGATGCAATCAACACGACGGCATTGGTTGTTGACCAAGACCGACAGGACAACATCGAGAGTAGCAAGCCTGCGGAATCCAAAGGTTGGTTCTCGGGACTGTTTGACATGTTCAAGCCTCGTGTCACGGACAGCAGGATTCGAGCGAACACGCTTTTGCCTGTTGGCACCACGCAGTTGGCCGGCTTTGGTGGAGAGCCCATCATGGAAGACATTACCGACAAATACAGCGCCGACCATTTGACCACTCTCGGCGGAGTCAAAAACGCACATGATGTGCCTTCTGTCTCCACTATTCGACATGACAATTTCAACGAAATCGAGGAGGTGTATGTGATGAATGGACAACCCACAACGCCCTCCCTTGGTTGGTTTGCAGGTGCGACCGTAATGCGACAGGAAGATGTTCGTCCTGTTATTGCTGAACGGAAGCAATTCGGTAGCATGGGTGCAGAATCCATGCATGCCCGTGCATCCGGCCGTGGGAACCCGATGGACGTGACGCTCATCAACGGAGTTCAGCGTCCTTTTCGGGGCGGGGACCATCGCAAGCGAACGGGCTGAGTGGTCCCCGTTCTGATGGCTTGGGAGCAATCCCGGGCCTCGACTCTGTGTCTGACGCTGTGTCAGACATGAGTCCTGAAAACATCCTGAAGACGGGCCTCGCTCTAAGCGTAGGCGTCGTCGTAGTGACTCTCGGAATCAACGCCGCTCCTTATGCGATGAAAGGAGCCGCCGGAATGGTGAAGCATGGAGCCTCACTTTTCCTTGAAACATTGCGTCTTCCTTTCCGTTTCGCCGGATTCCTGAAAGACGTGAAAGAAGACGTCGCATAAACGGAGATGACAAATAGCATACACCTATTCGCTGGAAGTGACCGACATGCCTATCGAAGCAACAACCGCCAACCTCATCGCACAAAGATTCGACCGAGAAGTCGAAGACATCCTCAAGATGTCTGACCTTTCTCGATACATGGGAACCGACTTGCTGAACCCCGTTCAGGTTGAGGTGAACAACTTCAACATGAAACTCGAACAGGCTGTTGCCTCGCCTTCGAGTTCGACTTCTTCGCTTGACGCGGAGATGGGCATTGCTCTGTCGAAGATTCGCAACGCCGCTCGCATGATTCAATCCGACAAGTTCGGAAAGGCGAACCTTGGTTCGGTCGGTCGCCAAATGTCCATGCTTGACTCTCCTGCTTGGAGTTCTGCTATCTCCGATGTCGCTATCCGCATTGAGGAAATCGGTTCTCAATACGGGCAACTGATTCTCAATCAGCCCGACAAGGACAACATCGACCGCATGATGGCCAATGCTTTGGAGAGCATGGAGAGGGCTTTCGATTCCAACCCCTCGCCGGCATCCGCTCAATCTGCGAAGGCTTCTGCCCTTGCCGCTCTTGCCAGCATCGAAGCGATGTTGCAACAAAGGAAGAGCGCCTTGCTTCAGCACTCCCTGTCGAACCTCATCACGCAGAAGGAAGTTGAATTGCTCAACACGGTCTCCGTTCTGAAGATGAACATGAGCAGTCTCAAGAAGGACGAAATCGACGTGGTGAACATGCACTCGATGAAGGCTACCGAGCATCTTGCAAAGATGAAGTCGAACTCCGCCTCCTACGACCGTGCAATTCTCAACCAGCAACTTGCTGTGTTTGACGCCATCCTCGCACCGCTCGTTCAAATGCGAGAAAGTGTTCAATACCGAGCCGCCCTTTCGGGAGGGAACTTTTCCTCTCCTCGTCGACCTACGACGAAGACCCATGGTTTCGGCAATGTTCCGAAGCGTAGGTATCACGAACATCAGACCGACACTCCGACGGGACGCTCACCTTTTCGCGACGCCCCTGACCTTCTCGGGGTCAGGGGCTTCGGTAGCGTCGTCGCAAACGGCGTCAACACGCAGATGAAAAAGGTGGACAAAACTACGGACCCATCAATCATTGATGGTGTCATTGTGGACACTCTCAACAGCAACCTCGAAGTCGCTTCTGCTCAAGGATACATCACCCCTGCTGACGAAGCCATTCTTCGCGAGCAGTTGTCCCAACTCAACATCGCCTCTTTCGGCAACGACCAGCAACTCTTCGATACCTCGAAGGCGGCCATCAAGAATACGATTGACCATCTTTCGAAACAATACGTGGAGAAAGCAAAGTCCGGCGAAATTCAAGCGAACGTCCCTGCACAATCCAATGTCGGCGGAGGGACCGGTTTGATTCCCGTCAAGCCTTTCGTGAACCGATTAGGAAACACCATCATGGGTGGAACCGCCGTTTTGGCGTTAGTCACTCTCGGCCTTGGGTGGGCCATCGCAACAAGGGATACCGTAAAGTCATGAAGCGTATTCGGTAGGTCAAAGGGGGGAGTTCAATGCAGTCAGTCACTTTCAAAGACCCGGTCACGGGAAGCAGTTTTCAGTCGTCGAATTACGAAGTCAGGACCAACGGCTCGGGCAACATTCTCCGAGCAAAGGCACCCTCCGGCGCGATGGCCGTCGTCATGGACAGCAACATGGTTGACGACGCTCCGACCACGCCACAATTTGATGACGACATCTCGCAGGAAGAGTTGAACAACATGATTGAAGACTATCAAGAGAACATGAGCATTGAGACGAACCCGGCCGGCGGTGCCGCCCGAGCAATCGGGACTCTGACCAAGGGTGTGGGCGGTCTCGGTCCCGGTTCTTGGCAATCCCTTCGTCTTCCGGGTGTCGGCTTTGGTGAGCGTGGCGGTATCGCAAGCGGCGTAGCCAGCCTCTTCCGTGGCCTCGGTATTGACCGCGGTTCCTTCCGCAACGGCCACGCATCTACCCTCATTACGGCCCGCATGTGGACCGATTACATCAACAACATGGACATGAAGGACGTTGGCGCCGAACTCAACGCCGAAGTGACCGCTGAGGAGAAGTTCTCCATTTACGAGTTCTGCAAGGAATGGGAGCGAGACCGTTCCCACACGGCCTTTGTTCAGCGACTCTTCAACACCCCCGACGTCAACTCCATCGACGAGATTGCAAAGGGTCAGATTGTCTACGACTTGATGACCGGAGGCATCACTCCCGGCCGCTCCATCAAGGACCCAACCACCGTCAAGCACGACAAGATGTTCCGACTCGCTCTCGACATCATCAATTCCATCCGAATGCGAGACTACAACTTCTACACTTTGAATATCGTTCACCGTGACGAAGGCACCCGCCTGTATGACGACTTCATGGCAAATTACGTGCCTCTCGAACCCGATGAGGTCGAGGTCATCTTCGAAGTCATGCGTGGTATCGAGACGCACGGTCAGTCCTACGCTTTCAAGCAGGTTGACAACGATGGCGACCCAATGGGAGCGTATGACCTGATGATTCGTCTCGGCAACGCATACAATGCAGGTGACACTCGACTGTGCCGTTCTATTCTCGACACACTCTTCGCCCACCCATACCGCTTCGCTCCGAACGTTGGCTACCAAGGACTCTTCCACCCCACCTCTTCCCGCTTCGTCGGCCAAGAGCCGCTCCACCTCTACATCAACCAAGGGTGGCGTTGGATTCTCCCAACTGACGCAGTCAGCAACGTCCGCGATGACGGCAAGAAGTTCAACGTGCCCGAAGGCGGTCAACTCATCGAAGTCCTCGACTTCAACTACCCGAAGCCTGTCGGTGTGTTCACGAAGATTGGTGGAGGCAACAAGTTCTCCTTCATGCCGTGGAAGACCTTCGAGCAGACTGCCGGTGCCGCCGCCGCTCTCGTCCCGAAAACATCGAGCGAGTTCGACCAGCGCATCGCTGACGCAGAACGCCGTGACGAAGGAAGGGCCGAAGGTAAGAACAAGTCCGGCGGCGGAGGCGGCGGAGGCAGAGGAGGCAGGGGCCGCTCGGGAGGCCGCAGAACGAAAAGCAACCCTCCCAAGTCAAATCCAGCACCCGGCCGTAAAGGCCGCAAGTCAGGAACGCTTTCGCTCGGCCGCGGTAAGCAATACCACATCGAAATTCTTCCCCGCACCCAACTCAACGTCAAGACGAAGGGTGCTCCCGGCGTCGACAAAGCGACGGGCAAACCCCGTCCGAAAGGCAAGTCCACGGTGAAGTCTCAGGGCGACACGGCGGCTGAGCGAACCGCAGGAATCACCGAAGCATACGGCTCCTACATGCACACCGGAATCGACAAGAAGACCGGCAAGAAGGTTCCCTATGTCATCAAGGTTCCAGCCAGCCGCTTCCGCGCTGTCAATGTTGAGGTCGATGGAAAGACCATTCGCACGCTGATGCCAATGGTCAAGACCTCCAAAGCACAGCAGGACGCTTGGGCCAAGTTCCTCTCCGTGTATGGCTACCCCAAGTTGGCCAACACCAAGGGCGACCCTGTTCGCTTCAAGATTCACAAGCCTACCCGCGGCACCTTCTACCGCAAGTTGGCGAAAGACCGAAAGAAGGCAGGAGCGTGATTGAATGGCCAAAACGTTGACTCAGACTATCAAGGAGACCACTCCATACGACCTCATGCTGACCGGCGTGTTCGTCGGGGCATTCGCCGCTATTGCCGGCGTTGGAAATTGGGTGGACAAGAACATCACCGGATACATGATGGGCTTCAAGTCCAACCTTAGCAACAAAGAATTGCTCTACCGTGGAGCCCTTGTCGGAGGAATCCTTTCTCTTCCTGTCGCCTACATTTCAGCGACTTCCGTCCTCGACACCGCTGGCCTCGGCAACGCTTTCGTCAACCCTGTTCTGAAGGGCGAACTTCCGCCTGCCCCGAAAGACTACATCTACGCCCAAGCGGAAAGTGAACAACCATACCTCATTCTTGACCCAAAGTTCGGCCTCTGAGGTGATTTCACATGGTTGCAGTTCCACACACTCTCAAGGGGAAAACAATCCTCGACGCCCACCAATGGGTCGTTTCACAGATTGATGGGCGCAACGAATACACCCTGACCGGCGACATGGGCCAACCTGCTACGCTGTCAGACCTCACTACCGGCAAGTTCACCGAAGTGAACATCATGCCACAAGGTGCTCGTTCTAACCCTGCTCCTTCCTATGCGTTCAAGCCATCCCATCAACCACAAAAGCGCATTCAGCAGTTCTCTTCTCGCGTCCTTCTTCCTGACGGGCTCTCCCCTTCCCTCATTCACGCTCTCGAAGCAAAGCACGGTAGTGCCTACCGCTTCATCGCATCGAAGATGCTCGCACAACGCTCTCGCCGCGGCTACCTCTCTCCGAAGGGCCACCGTATGTTGGACTCCATGGTGATGGCTGACCCTATCTCCCCTGTCCTCAGCAATCCCATCGGTCTGCGTCAGACTCCAAGCGGTCTGCGCTTGGCCCGTGTCATTGGCGACCGTGGTCGTGTCATGGACGACGCAATCATGCAAGAGGTTCGCTCGTATCTCAACGAGGGAGATATTCCTCACAACATCGCCGCCTCGGAAGAGCAGTTCGAACAATTCCGAACCCACGTCCTGCAACCATACATGATTTCCATTGGAGCCAACATGGAACTCATTCGCTACCTCAACGAGACGCTCATCCCTCACATGAACCGACTCATCGACAACGGTGCTTTCACCTCTTCCGCGTTCGAAGCACAAGGAATCCTCAAGTTCACGAAGGCCAAGGCCAAAGCCGGTGCCGGTAAATCCGAACTCAAAAAAGCCATTTCGGAACGCTACAACACCGTTGTTCGTCGCCTCGCAACTTCCCCGCAGGACTTCTACGCCGGACGCAATGAGGCCCTCATCGCACATCCAGCGTTCATGTATCCCCAAGCCCGCTTCATGCTCCTCCCTCCCCCCGAGAAGTTGACCGGTGGCTCCCGCGCAGAACTCTTCCTTTACCAAGCAGGTGAACCTCCGCGATACGGCGTTTCGGGTGACAACGGGATTGTCCAACAACTTCCTCAGCGGGTCATGACTGCCGCACTCAAGGCACAAGAGCGAACTGCTCCTGAAGGCATTGTTTTCCCCATTGCGCGTGTCAACAATGCTCCTGCCGTTTTTGCTGAAACCCTGAATGCAACCAATGTTTCGGAAGCACTTCGCAACGCCGATATCGGCGGCCTCATTACGATGGCCTCTCGTGCTTTCTACAACACGGACGCATTGCGACGAATCATTGGTCTTGGTGCGGCAACTCCCCCGGGTGGTTTGACTTCTGAGGAGCAAGGGGCCATTGCTGAACTCAACCAAGTGGTCAACCAAATCAACGCCAATCAAGGCATGGAGACTCTTCGCGCTGGCGGAGGATTCAATGCGGAAACCATCGGTCTTGCGGCCGCCATCGAAATCAACATCAGCGGCATCCGCCCACGGCCCATCGGCTGGCCGGAAGGACTCATCATGGCGATGATGCAAGTCGTCGGTGAGAACGTTGAACAATTGACAAACCGCGGATTTGATGGAGGCGACTCTTCGTTCTTCATCCCACACGTGGAAGCATACGGTCTCGACGGACGCATCCGTCTCTCTGCACCCAACACTCTTGACAACACTATCCAACACCTGTCAGATGGCGTAAAGAACCAAGTGAATCAGTTCTTCGCAGAGGGCATCACCCTCGACGACCTCGTTCGTGACAGTAACGGTGCCGGAGAGGTCAATCGAACTTACGCGGCTTCAATCGCCCTCCATCTTGCGACCAACGTCGGAGCAGGGCATGGAGCGATGAATCCTAACACCATTCCCCGAAATGCAGGTGAAAGGAACGGCGCGCTCACCAATTTCAAGAATCTTCCTCAAAACCCTACCGAGCAAGCCGGGGAAAACGACGCTCGTGTTGTGAAATTCACTCACATTCAACGCAAGCAAAACAACAACGGTCAAGCACCGGGACAAATCTCCCTGCTTGGTTTGATGCAACAGGCCCTCAACCGTTTCAAAGAACAAGGCGGCAGTCCTACTCCCGAGGAAGTCACCTTCGTCATGCAACTGCTTGCCTACTCGCTTGCTAACCTCAATGCCAATGTTGTCATCGAGGATGGTATCATGGACGCCCTTGCCGAAGCCCTGCGTGCGGCGCAGGACCGCGCAAACGAGGGCCGAGATGAAGCATTCACTAACCTCATCGCCCAATTCGACGAACGCCGTGGCGAGATTCCCGAGGAAGCGGCCCTCCAACGAATGGTCATGGACCGAGTGATTGAAGGTCTGCTCGACGAAATCCTTGCCGGCGGAGATGTCGCAGACTTCCTCGCTGGTGGTGCATTCGGTGACCTTGACTTCGACGACGAAGGCAATCCAATCCTCGCCAACCCTCGCCGCAACCCTCCGATTGAAAATATTGCCAGCCTCGTTGGTGACAGCAAAGACCTCGATGCAATTCGACGCGCTCGCGATGCCCTTCGTCAGAACCGCAAAGCCAACCGGTTTGGTCGAGGAAACATCGAGGCATTCTTGCCCGACGAGGCCACCGTTCAAGCCTTGAGCGAACGACTTCGCGATGTTTTCCGTGAAGCCCTCGCCGCCACCCAAGCGGAACGAGAAGAGGCTCAGCGAGTCATGGCTCGCAACCAACTCATTGAAGCCCGTCTCGGTAATATGGCTCAGATTGAGAACCGCCGAAACGAGATGACGGCATTCCAGCGAACCATTCGTCACATCCATGACGTTCTTACCGAACTCATCAACCACGAGGAGGAATATGTTCGTGGATACATGCGAGTCCCCGACGACCCCTTCATGGAGTTGGACAACAACATCTCCCGCGAGCAGATGATGAATCATCCACTCTACAACGCTCAGATGCTTCACGGTCAGCATGAAATGTTCATGCGACACATCAGCAACGTCGAGAATCAAGTCCGCTCGGCTCTCCGTATTGTGCAAGGTCAAATTGCTCGTATGGGTGGGGGTCTTGGTGGCGATGAACAAATGGAGTTCGGCATCAGAGCCAACGAAAATCTCCTCGAATATTACGCACAAGCCATCGAATTCTGTAATGGCCTGCAAGAAGCCTACGGAGAAGTCGGAGGGTTCCTCAACCGAGCAATTGAAGACATGCGAACTGACGACCCTGACAACCTCTCCGTCAACCTGTATCTCGCCCTTTTCGATGTCGCTGACAACTTCATGATTCGTTCCGGTGTCCGAGCAGGACTCCGCATGTCTGCTGAAACCGTTTCATCTCCTGTGAATCCTGTCCGCAACGAGGTGGTGTTCAATGAAATCACCGAGAAGTGTTTCAACATCATCGCTGACCTGTTCGGGGCCTTCCCGGGCAATATCCCTGCCCACCCCCCTAACCGCATCTTGCAGTTGGGAACCGATTACCTGATGGCTCTTATCAACGCAAACCTCGGCTTTGGAGGGGACCGAGAGGACGAGATGCAACGTGATGAAATCATTCAACAGACCGTTGCCGGACCCGGTTGGGAGCAAGAGGCGATGGAGCGACAACGCCAACGATTCTACCGTGACCGTCTCCGACAGGAACGCGCCGAAGAGGTTGCCGCCCGTGATGTATTCAGCACCCGCAATATGGCTCGGGCCGCAAGCATCTTTGACATGGCAGACGAGGTGTCCATCCAACAGGCACTTGAAGCCCGTCGTCAGCGTGCAGGTAGTTTGTTCAAGCGTGCCGGTGAAATGGGCATGACCTCTGAAGCCTATGAGCGAACTCAGCGTCGTTTGATGTCTGAACAGGAGGAGCGAGAAGCGCAGGAAGCATTCGACAAACAGATGCGAATTGACATGTGGAAGATTGCTTTGACAACTCCCGGCTCGGAAGTCCGCAACGCCCTGATGCAAAAGAAGATGGAACTCGAACTCGAGATTGGTCAACCGTATGAAGAAGTGGTCTCGCCTGAAGACCAAGCATACAACTTCCACGTTCTTGCAAACGGTATCGCCCTGCAATCCATGCTCGAATTGGGGGAGATTTCCCAAGCGATGTTTGACCGCGCAAAGCGACAAAAACTCCCGGTTGATTCCGTCCGGAACATGCTGAAGGGTGCCGCAAAGGGACGAGCCGCACAAGTCAAGCAACGGTATGAAAAAGCACTCCTGAAGGCGGTGCAAGATGTCGTCGCTGTCCAACAACCTACCTTTGAGACGGAAGAGAATCTCACCAACGACGCATATGTGCAATACATGATGCGTGTGTCGGAAGAAGACCTCGCATACGGTTCTCCCGGCCCTGCACTTGACCGCTTGACCGGTGAAGGAGACTATGAAGTCGACCTATCACCAAACCGCTTCGGTATGGACGCCGTCGGCCCTTCTGCCGGAACAGGCGACTACTTTCTTTTCAATCCGCCCGAGTTCGAAATGGATGTCCTCAACAAGCGAGGAGATGTGGTGCGAACCGTTGGAGCCGAGATGGCCGCTATCCTGATGCGGGACTATGGCTTCGAACGCCGAGGCATGGACCTTGTCCCTCGTGAATACGACGCAACTCAACAACTTCTCGATGAGGTGCGTCAACTTGCCGCAACCGTCGACAAGCAACAATCCCGATACGACTCTCAGCCATTCCAACGAGGCATGGGACAAATCCCTGCTTATGGAGCACAGCAGTTGACGCCAATGGCCGATGGCCGAGCCCGTGGAACCTCTCGCGGTCCAGCCATCAGTTGGAGCGAGGGTGCGGCCGCCCCTGCACCGAGTGCCCGCCGACCCGTCAGCAAACCAATGGGACGTGGTGCCTTTGCTCCACGGCTGAACGGAAAGGTGGTGAATTGGCTTGACTGAGTGCATGCATTGCAACTACCGTAATCCCATGGGAGCGGCCAACTGCATGACGTGTGGGCGAGGAATCCAGCAAGGGCCGCGCCGCAACCCCTCTTCCGTCTACCCTGTCGGGTATTACAACCAAACCCCACTCTCCCGTCCAAAGATGGCTGTGTTTGACATCGACGACACGCTCTTCGATGCTACACAGCGTGAAATCAACGCCGAGCGTGCAGGTCTTGTTGTCTACCAAGAGAAGACCGCAGGCATGCTCCGCAAGAGCACCAAGCCAAAGGGAAGCAAAGCCTTCCTCGAATTCTTCGACTCACCCAAGCAGTTCCGCACAGACAAGATGTATCCGGGTGCCGCAGATTTCGTTCGCGGACTCGCTCAGGACGGATACACCATCGCATACGTGACGGGCCGCCGAAAGGACCGATACGATGCGACTTTGGAACATCTTCGTGAGAACGGGTTCCCCATCTTCCGCCGACAGAACGGGGAAACGCTCCTCTACATGAAGCCCAATTACAAGAACAAGACTTCCAAGTTCAAGTATGAAACGCTCCGCGACCTTCAATCGGAATACGACATCCACTACTTCTTCGATGATTTGATTGACAACCGAGAGGTAGCCCACTCCCTCGGTATCATTGGTGTGTATCACTTGCCGGACCGCCTTGGAATCAAGCAGAATCCTTCAATGAGCGAATTCTTCGCTGAGATGAAAGAAGAGGAAGAGGAACGCAAGCGAATGGCCGGAGGTGGCTCTTACGCTGACGCATCTACCTACAAGTGGCGAGGCAACCCCAATCATGGCTCTTCTTTGCCGCCGATACCGGAAATGAGAGGCTCCCCAACTTCCCACCATAGGTGTGTTAATTGTGGAGCAACTGTCACGAATGAGCGAATGGGGGAAATAGCCCAAGCACAAGTTGATGACCCGAGCAAGTCCTCTTACTTCACGACACCTGATTGTCCTGCCTGCGGAGCGATGAACCCTTGGCAACCGATGAACAAACGCATTGACTTTTCCAAGCCCAACCCAAACCATGTCCCCGAAGGCTACCGTGAAGCCGCAGGGTGCATCGTTCAACGTTCCGACGGCAAGGTATTGCTTCTCCGTCGTTCCGTCCTTGAAACCTCCATGCACGGCATGTATGAGTTGCCCGGAGGTAAGTTGGAAGAAGGAGAGACTCCTTCTGAAGCCGCTCTCATCGAAACCAAGGAAGAGGCGGGACTCGATGTCAAACTCAAGCAGACGCTCGCTCCTCACGTTGACCACAACATGCGTAAGGTCTACCATGGGTTCGTCGCCGTTCCCAAGAAGAACGCAAAGGTGGTCATCTCCGAAGAGCACGACGAATACAAGTGGGCAACCATCAACGAAGCACTTGCTCTCCCCGACAAGAAGTTGAGCCACCACGCTCGCTTCCTGTTCCATCAGATGCAAGGCGAAGCCCCGCTCCCCAACCCTCTACCAAAGCCACGCAAGAAGAATGGACGCCGTGAGCCTTCCAAGACTTACGTCAAGCGAATGATGGGCAACAAGAAGATGCGTGCCGAATTCCCTGATTCGGGACAACGCTACGCTGTCACCCTCCGACTCGTCGAGATGCACTACGGTAAAGCGACCCGAAAGAAGATTGCTCCGAGAGAGAACCCTGCGCCATCCAAAAAGGTCAACAAAGCCAAGGAAGCCTACAAGAAGTTCCATGGCGGCAAGGCCCCGAAGGAAATCAAGACCGAAACAATTGATGTCGGTGAAGTGTGGTATGGACTCGGTCCATGTTGGTCCATTGGCTACATGTCTCCGAAAGAGACCGGCGACGACGGACAAAAATACATCCACCACACCAATGAGGACAGCAAGGACGGCAACTACCCGATGATGTATGCCACCATGCCTGAGAACGGCGAGCCAATGATTGTCATCAAGGGTGGTTCGATGAAGATTGGAATGCGTGACGGCTTGGCGTGGTTGATTGATTGAGGTGATATGATGGCCCATGAAGCGTTGAACATCTCCCACAAGACGTGGGTGCGTATCGATGCTTTGGCCGCTACCGGTCTCGCCCTTTCGCTGACCCGCGAACTCATGGAAAAGCGAGGAAAGCGAGTCTCCTTCGGGCTGTCCCGCAACACTTGGAACAAGTTGGAATTCGCTTCGATTGGCTTCGCACTCCTGTTTGCCCTGCGCAACATTCACGAGGCCGTAGAAGAATACGAAGGCGCATACGGCGTCGGTTCCTTCTTCAACCCAAGCAACGTGGCTCCGACCAGCCCGAGGAAATACAACGAGTTCTGAGGAGGTGAAAAAATGACGAAATACGACCCCTACCGTGGCCTCAAGCCCAACCGAGGAAAAGGGAGCGTGGGCAGTTCCGTTCGTTCACGATGGGGTGCTCTTGCCGCCGCCGCATTTGGAATCTACATCTACAATCAATCCTCTCGTGCATCTGCCGCTTCCGGAGGCATCACTCAAGGAACCCCTCGTTCTGTGGAGTTCACTCAGTCAGCCGCCTCCACCGTTGTGTCCGACACGGTTTCGGTGTCGGCTGGTGGAGTCTTCGAGTCGGGAATGATGCTTGACACCAGCCCGCTGAATATCTCGGTTCAATTGAACCAATCCGAACGAGGACACACCATCCGTGTTTCTCCGGAAGTTGACGGACTCGAACTGAGCGTTGTCAAGGTAAGCACCACCGACGGCAACGGCAACGCCTCCATCACGTTCTCCTCAGAAGAGATGAACGTCATCAAGAACAGCGGCATCATGGTGAGTTCCGTCACCTTCCGGATTGTTGTCGATGGGGCATACGCCGACTCCGTTAAGGTCAGGTGCCCCATCGGAGCATGAGGACCATGGCTGACGACAAGGGCAACTACCGTCGCGCCAAGCCCATTTTCATGGCTCTCCGCCGCAAGGCTGATGGGAAAATTCAGGACCTCATCAATGACAGCGACCGCAAGTTCGCGAAGCAGGCAGAGAAGGCACTCGTTCCTTTCGTTCAGCAACGCTACAACATGTATCACGACTTCACGAGGACAAAGAATGCCGCCGACGAACCATTCACTTACCGTCCCACTATGAACGCCCTGCTCGGCAACCACGTCTACGGAGATTACCGTTTGAACATGGTTGGACCGGTGGCTGAATATCAGTTCGTTCATCGAACGTATCCCTATTTCCCCTTGCTCCCTTATGCCTCACGTAGCACGACGGAAAGGATGCTTCGTGATGGAGTCAGCAACTCGGCAGGCCACATCGGCCTCATGGGCGCTTCAACTGACGCAGACGGTCACTTCGTTCCTACCAATGCACAACTCTTCACCCGCATCATCAATGACCGAGACCCTGCATCCATCTTCTTCCTTCCTTCTCTTGGAACGGCAATCATGTCGTTCGCCTCGCTCACAGCCGAGTGGCCAACCGCCCTGCAACAATATTTCGCAGGTCATCAAAGCGACGGGAAAAAACGGGGCCGTATCCCTGAATTATTTTACCGATTGTTGGACAACACCGACAATGAAGACGACCGGAAATTGGAGAAGGGTGGAATGGACCTCGGTCGCGCCCCTTGGTTTGAGAACGTGGAACCCGCTTCTGACGACCCTCTTTTCGAGCGGATTTACAGGCGAGCATACGGAAAAGCCATCGACCCAAACATTGGGTCCAGCAAAGTCAACCTGTTCTTTGTTTCGTGGGCCGCTACAATCATCAGCAGTCCTGACTTTAACAACCTGCCAAACAGCGACAAAGTCGCTGAAGCCGTATGCAAAGCCGCAATTCGTGCGACATTCAATCCTTTCAACGACACTCTTTCAATTATCCAAGCGGAAAGATTCGACCAAGACGGCATCATGGCTCCCGACATTCCATACGATGACCGGGGCATGCACTACCGAGGAGCGACACTCGAGTTCTTGCAACTTTTGCGTGAAGGAATTGATGGGGCTGTCACCGAGTCAGATGTCGGTAAAACCGTCAGGCTTCGAGATGATTTCCTGAACGATGCTGACGAATTCCCCGATTACGTCAAAGGGAGCCCTGACCTTGACGAATGGCGAGAATGGTCAACCTACTTCCCCGAATCAGATGCCTACGCTTGGGAAGTCGACGGGGAATGGGTCATCACACAAGAATCCGGCGGAGCCTTCACCCTGCAACAATCCGGACACCCCCTTGTGACTGATGACGACGACGAGGTCATCGGAATCAACACCGATGAGGACCAAATCTACGAACTGCGCAATCTGCAAGCAGGCGATTGGATTGAAATTGACAGCGATGAAGACGATGAGGAAACCGAAGCAGGTGTGGAGTTTTCCTCGGGATACAACCCATCTCTCTTCGTTCTCACCCGCATCATGCTCGATGCCTACTTCGAAATGGAGTCCCACCTCTCCGTCGTTCTCAACTCAAACAAGATTGCGTTCAACAAATATTCCAAGGAATACAATCAAAACACCAACAACATCGTTGAGGAGGATGAATTCTACACTACCCGTGGAAAGAACAAGACAGCCGCCGCAGACTTCCTTGCGCAAGAGCGGTCCGCCATTATGGGCGGACTTGCGGCCTCGTTCCTTGCTCTCGCAGGAGACGCGAACTACCGTCAACTCTACGAGGACGACCTGAACCTCAAGGAAGTCAAGTGGTATTCCGATTTCATCGCCAATCGTCTGCTTCAGGCCCGGCCCGAAGAACAACAGCAGTCGGTGCTTGCTCAAGTTGAAGCGGTTGCCCTTCCGAGTAGTGTTCCTGACGTATTCCAATTGGCTACCCCGAGGACTGTCATTCGTAGTCTTGATGTCCCGACGCTTCGTCTCATTATGGCCCAATATTTCTCGCACTTCTACACGGAACTCTCAGGCATCGCTTCTCGTCTCGACAAGGCCCCGAAAAAGAAGAACAAGAAGGGTAAGAAGGGCAAGAAGCAGAAAAAACTCAACGAGCAGATGTGGGACACGGTAGAAGCAACCGTGACGACCATGCTTTCACTCGAAGGAATCAACCCCGCCGAGTTTTGGCGTCAGACCTTTGCATCCGTCGAGCAAGCAAGGGGCGAGGAACGTAGTCGCCTCATCCTCCCTCCGTCTTGGGCGGGGACGGTGTTCCGTTCCGAATTGGAGCGCGACGCATTCCTCACCGGGCAGGTTCCTGACATCGCTCGCAACCTGACTCTGTTCCGAAATTACGTGTCTTTCCTTCGCACCACATACACCGACAATTACGAACTCATCGCCAGCCTATTGGCCGCGTTCCAAACCACGGCGGCCCGCCAAATCAAGAACATCGATGAGTTGCGAGACTTCTTCGCCTCTCGATTGGAGAACGATGAGAAGTTCCGACTGCGAGGAGAATCTGTTCCGGCGTATCGAACCTTCGTCTACATCTGCCGCTCTGTTCTGTCCGTTGATGCATACATGCTGGCGATGGAGATGGCCCAAGCCCGTGTGGCTGAAGCCGCCACTCCTGACACTTCGGAACTTGTTGGGGGGATGATGGTTGGCCCACAGCCAACAGAATACACTCCTCCTCCTCCCCCTCAGTATGTTCAGTCACGTCTACCTATCTCTCCAAACCCAAACCCCCTTCGTCCCGACAGGAGGGCCTGAGTGTGCGAGACTACACGCTCTACCTTGCTGAGTTCAGCAAGTTCGTGAACCTCATCGTTGGTTCGGGCCGAGTTCCCGACGAAACTGACGTTGACCTGTTCATCGACAAGATGTGGACCCGGAAATATTGGGCCTACGATGAGGCCAACTATTCCGCCGCCTCCATGTTCCGTGGTGTAGAAGGATTCGATTCTGTGACTGATAGCCGCATTCTCGAAACCGCCAATTTCTCTTTCAAGGACTACGTCGAGGAAGTCAAGCCCATCCTGATGGAGAAGTTGGAAGCATCGGTCGGCGTAGGCGGCAAGAGTGGGGTTCGTGAGTGGGACCCTACACCATATTCTGTCGAACGCCTCGCAGAACGCTTTGCAAAGCAGGACGGGTTCAAGGCATGGGAGAGCCTTGAGCGAAAAGACCGACGAGCAACCGAATATTGGGTCAAAGCAGATGCCGAGATTCAATACATCAAGTCCCGCATCCTCGAATATAATCGTAAAGTCGTCCCATACCAATTGCGGAAGACCCTGCACCACAACCTGATGTCAATTCACTTCTCGACAAGCAACGGTAAGTGCTTCCCGGGACACGCTGGCCGCCCCCTTCTTCATACCGAGGAGGACATGCAGAAGTTCCTCGATGAGCACGTGGAGAACGGTGGACACCGTGCATTGTGGTTCACCATCAGCAACACCGGTGAGAATTACAAAGCCGCTGTCGTGGACATTGACTTCCACCATGTCGACATGAATGACAAGGAAAAGAAGCGAGTCACGAAAGAGGTCGCAAAGCGTCTTCAGGCCGCAGGATATCCAATCCTGATTCAATACAGCGGACATGGCTACCATGTTTGGGTCGGCCGCGGAACCGGTCCCGAATTCACCGACCGTCACGTCATCAACAACCTGATGCAACGAGCCATTGGCAATGCGCCGGGTGCGTCTTTCAGTCGTCCTGAAGCAATTGCAGAAGGACTCGCCCACATTGAGTTGGAGACGAGTTCGTCGAAGACTTGGGCGATGTTCTTCGGCATGCACTACAAGCCCAACTCTGACAAGAAGTTGGAAGATGACGGCTTCCCTCCACTCGCAGGTTCCGGTCTTTGTCGTGTCCCTTTGACGCTCGACACACTCGAAACTTTCGACCCATTCTACGATGCGCACCCCGAACAAGTTCTTGCTAACTTTGACCGCCACGCTGTTTTGGTTGACAACTTCTTCGACCAAGTTGAGATTGGATATGGACACGAGGAAGAAGGAGACACCGAGTCTCAACCTCCTTGTTTGCGAAGTGAAGGTGTCCTTCCCGACCACCCTCTTGCTGTCGCGGCTACCAATTGGAAGAAGAAGCCCGACTTCAAACAACTTCGATGGGAAGATGCTCTCGAAATGTTTGAGGACAAAGAGGACCTCTGCGTCACTCCGAAGTTCAACGGCGCTTTGTTCGCCATCCACTACAAAGAGGGTGGTGGTCACAAGGTCGATGGAACCCTCCTCACAACCGAGCGTAGCATTGTTTCCCGTGCCTCCGGAGCCGCCGTTCTGAAAACCCCTGTCACAACCATCATGGCAAGCAAGGGCGGAGCAATCCTTTGGGAGAACCACATCACTCGTGAGTTCGAGGACGCTTGCGTCAAGAAGGGCGTATCGGAAGCCCTGTTCATTGGTGAATTGTTCGAGCATGACGCGTTTGGTGTTGTGCGTGGGCCGCAAGCCATTACGGCCACCGTCATGCGAAAGGAGATTGACCCGCGTGCGTTCAAGCGTCTCCGGTATGCACTCGTTGACATCGTCACACTCAACGGCAAAAATGTCGATGTTGAATATCGTCTGCGCCATGCAGAATTGGTTCCATACGAGGGGGACCGCGTGAAGGTAGTTCCTTTGGAACATATTCATGACGGGGCCGCCCTTCGTCTCCAAGCCCTGTGGAACCTCCACATCACACAGAATCAACAGGAGGGCCTCGTGATTCATCATGAAGGAGTCCGATACAAGGTGAAGCGCCGACACACCCTCGATGCAGTTATCATCTCTGTCGCCACCAATTCCAAGCCATGGCAGGACGGCCGAAAGAACCGCCATGTGTTCGAAGTGGCCGTTGCCCGCAAGACCAAGTATGGCGACCCTACCTACATCTATGTTGGAAAGGTCGGATGGGGGCCGGGATGGGACAACGAGAAGCAGTCTGCTTTGTTTGACATGGTGATGGGCGAACAGGTTTCTGAAGGCAGGTGGGAGCATTCCATTGCAGTTCCTCCCGTTCCACCCGAAAACCCGATTGTGTTTGCTACCAAAGACCGGCACTTTGTCGAGCCTCGTATCGTTGTTGAAGTTGAATACGAGCGACTGTCGGAAGGCAAGCAACCCTCCTTTGGGACCTACTACTACCAAGGGACGAAGCGTTCCCGTGGCGTTCGGGTTCCGAAGTCAGGATACCGATTCTACCCTCAGTTGATTCAGACCCGTCGTATGGTTGGGCCTGCCGTCATTTCGGAGATTCGCCACGACAAGGACCCATCCGACACGTTTGACATTCGCTTGGAGCAAGCAGAAGGAGCAGGCGGGTTTGAGATGGGCCGAGCCCCCGTTCGCAAGAATCCTACTGAGGTGTATGGCTACCCCGGCTGGCTTCAGAGTGTCGCCAACTTCTTCCCCATCATTCCTTCGGTCGGGTCTTCCCTCGACCGTGTTCTCATCTTGGACGAATCCCTCAGCAAGATGAAGTTCTACCGTGCTCCGCAAGGGTTCCCGAGAGAGTCACCTTGGTTGATGCCAATGGAGGCCTACCGTAAGTTGTGGAACCTCAGCAAGCGTTCCGGTCGTCGCAAAGAGTTCGGCGGCTACGTCAAGGAAGGTGTAATCTACTACGGCTCGTCCCATTCCCTTGAAAGCATCAACATGTGGAATACAGAGGACACCCTCGGAGCCGATTTCATTTTCCACACCCACCCTCGTAATGACTACGCCCCTCCGCGATACCCTATCATTTCCGATGCTGACCTTGCCACCTCCATCACGAGCAAACTCGCATACGGTATTCCGTGGGAACTCATTGTTGCCCCACACGGCTTCCTGTTCTTCCGTCCGAAAGGTTTCCGAAAGGGTTCCTCCATCCTGAAGGCTGTCCAAGCCATGAAGAAGAGCAAGAATCAGAAGACTGCTGACATTGTCGTCAAGGAGTTGCGAAAGGAACAGGACCTTGTTTCAAAGTCCTACTACGCCGCACGGAAGACCGTCTTGAAGATGGAGTCAGCCGTCCGCAAGAAGCATGGATTCGTGAGCGAACACCCATGGTGGTATGAGCAAGCCCTCATCGATGAGATGAACAAGAACGGAGTGAGCAACACGCACTATGAGGCGATTTACGTTCCTCTCTACGTGATGGGTCCGAACTTTCGTAAGCGAAGATACGAGTCAATCAAGTCCAATCCTTCGACGGGATATTTCGGTGTAGCAACCAAGCGACCTACCTTCGGAGCAGGGGTCATTGGTCCCGAAGGCGAGCCCATGCCCGACACCATTTCCTTTGACCGTGAGTTCTCAGATGCGATTGCCCGCGGACGACGAGCGGACCCCGACGAAAAAGGGCACAAGTTGTATCCCGGTTTCAAGTTCCGAGGTGGCGACGGCTATGCCTTCGTCCTCGGGCTTCCCATCAGCATGCAACGGGATTTCACCGACATGTATGGTGGACCCGGTGCTTCGAGCGTGGCTATGCTTCGCTCAGACGACGGAAACATTCGTGCAACGACTGAACAATTCAATCGAGCATATCGAGCGTTCGACCCACAGCAGGGTGCCAACGACATGTCTGTCATCATCGCCGCATCAATGGAGATGCCTCCCATCGAAGACCCCGAGAGTTCCTCTCCTCCTCCGACTCTGTATGATGAAGGAAAGAACGCCGGAAAACTCGTGACTGAGATGAAAGGGGCCCTCCGAGGCACAAACTTCACCGGGAACCAAGCAGAGAAGTTGGCGCACCTACGGACGCTGTATGAGGGCCTTGGCGTTCAAACCAACCCGCCTACCGACATCGAAGAGTGGGACATGCGGGTTTCGGACTACCGCCGCGACCACGCAGATTACCAGCGAGACCCGACTCAGCAATCATGGGCGGAGTTTGCCCTCGGCATGTATCCTGAGTGGGAGTTGCCCCTCTTGGAGAAGGGTCGCCTCCTCATGGAAGCCATCGAAGCGTATTCCCTATCTGACGAAGAAGAGGCAGTTATCCGACAGGAATACTCAACTATGAGCCTTGACCTCGCGAATCCATTGGGGAACCTCCTCGCGGGCCTCGATTCCGACGAGGAGGATGAAGACGACGAGGAGGAAGACGAATATGACGAGGTTGAATGAGTTCGTCATCGCCAACTCCTACGGCTTTCCGAAAGAAGGAGAATTGGTCGACGGCCATCGTGTCACCGCCTCGGGCGTGGACATTGAATCCGGCCGATGGTTCGTCATCTTCGACGGTGCTGTCGAGAAGGCAACGGTTCAGAAAGCACTCAAGCCCGCACTTGGGCACACGAAGTATTTCACCGCCCACGGTAGCGTGTATGAGGTTGCGACGAGCAAGAAGGTGAAGATGGAGACACCTCGCACGAATCCTACGGGAGCCACGCAGACCGTCGTGAGTGGCGGGATTACGGCTACGCATGTCCGAAAGAATCCCGTCAGCGTTTCTGAGTTCCGCTCCGAAATGCGTGACATGTTCGTCAGCGACCCTCGTCGTGACTTCAAGGTCATTGATTCTCCAAAAGTTCTCATTTGTCTCTTACCGTGGTGAATCCTACGGGTGGGTCAAGGGCGGCAAAATCTACCACCGTCGTGGCTCTCTCATCATGCCCAAGTTGAAGGTCAATCGTGCGGTTGAAGGTTCAACGGTCTTCTACCACACTCATCCGTCGAAAGACGAACCTTCTCTGTCGAGTGCTGATGACTATCAATTCTACCTCGACCTCGCTTTCGCATTCGGCATTAAGCACTTCTACACGGTCATGGAGAACCGCATCGACCACTTCCAATTCACCGTCAAGAAGTCCAACGAAGAGGACTACCTGAAGATGGACGAGGACAAGTTGCTCGATGACATCAACAGCATCATCGATGGTGCAGAGGCAGACATCAGCAAGAAGCACAAAGGCGACAAGAACCTCCCTGACGAAGAGTTCTATTCCAAGATGACTGCTGAGACGGTCAAGCGTTTCAACAATCGATTCAAGGATTACGTCACGGTCAAGTATAGTGGGCATGCCCGTCCGGGCATTGTTCGGGATAACCCGAGTGATGCCGGGTTTCGTCACAACCCACCCATCCGCATCTCCCACATCCACAAAGCCTCCCAACTCGAAGAACTCCGAGATACCACCAACAACTTCGAACACTACGGAGCCAACGAATACGGACACTCCCACTACGTCTATTGGTGGGTCGACCACCACTTCTCCCTGACACCGCTACATCCTCACGGCCGGCTGTTCAAGTTGAAGGATTTGGGACTCACCGATGAGACTCGCCGTAAGTTGCGAGACTACATGAGTGAGGAAGTTGCACCGGGTTATTCGCACCTCGACATCCTCCTGCTTCTGGCACTCTACCACGACGTGGGCAAGGTGCGAGAGCAACAAAGCGACCTTCACCACTCGGTTATCGCTTCGGAGATGTTCCAAAACGAAATTGGGCCCGAATTGGGACTTCCACCGGAAATCACCGATGTGTGTGCTCTCCTGATGCTGACTGACTGTGGTCGTCGCGATATTACGCCGGAAGCGTTCATCACGCAGGCGGGAGATTACCTCCCCATCGCATACATGTTGCAGATGGCCGACATGCTCGCCCACCACCCGTTCATGTTCTCTTCCCGTGCCTCCGAAGCCAAAAAGGAAGGACTCATCGACAAAGCGAATGTCGAGGAATACAAGAAGAAGATTGCCCGCGACCACTTTTCCAACATTGCACGCTTCCTTGATGAACGTGTGAAGGTCAACCCTCCTCCCACCGTCTCCTACATCGTCGCTACCGGTTCTTACGAAACCGCCATCGATGGCGACATTGCGGACGAGTTCTTCGGAGAAGATTGGGAGAACCCGAAAGCGTCCCCGATGTATTACAACGGTCAGTTGCGTCTCCGAGACCCTGAGTCGGGACTCACCTTCGCGGTCGACGTGAAGAACGGGAACTTCCGGATGTATCTCCGCGAAGACGCATTTTCTCCCGATGACGAGTATGGTCTCGCTCGAGCGAAGGATATCTACACCCGTGTGGGGAAAATCCTGAGTGAATTTACGCCCGGTATTCGCTTGGAAGATATTCCTGAGCCTGATATCCTTGTCAACCCTCGTCACTCGAAGAATGTCCACGTCATCACCATCAGCGGTCCTTCCGGCGTCGGAAAGTCAACCATTGCTCGCACCCTCGCCGTAGAACTCGACGCGGCGCTCGTTCCAACGGTGACGACTCGACCCCGCCGACCACGAGAGAAGTTGGACGGCGACCGTGTGTTTGTTTCCACGACGAAGTTCAAGGAAATGATTGACGCTGGCGACTTCGTTGAGTGGAAGCGTCTGAAGAACGGCCACTATTACGGTCGTCAAATCAGCGACTTCTCCAAGCCGATTGCCATCGTCGATGTGAGCCTGAAAGGGATGCAGAAATACCGAAACGCATTCCCGAACACGACGACCATCTTCCTTGACCCCGATGTCACCCCCGACCAACTTGCAAAGCGCATCCTGAAGCGCGGAGGCATGACAAAGGAAGAAGCCAAGGCCCGTGCCCGAATTGCCTCCAAGCAGATTGCCGACGCTCACGAGATGGACTTCGACATGTATGTGACCACGAAGACGGGTAAGTTCGAGGAGGTCGCCAAGCAGATTGCGAACGACATCGTGTTGGTAAATCCCCGTTATTGGACCGCGGACAGGGCCAAAGCACAAAGCATTCGTCAAACGATGATGTTTGGAAAACCCCCAACCACAAGATTTGACCCAATGCCTCCATTTCCTCCAACGCTCGACACCTTCGAGCCGGAATACGTCTTTGGAAGGAACTCCAAGGTTCTCACCGACTTGGGAGCCAACGGCGAACCAAAGGTATCGGTTGCACACCGTGATGATGAATGGATTGTGGTCCGGATTAACGCCCACTACCCGCTCGCTTCATACAGCAACCTATTCCGTGACCCTTCGCATTACCTGAGCACGGCCTTGGTCGGCAGTAGGATGAGTCAAGAAGAGAGGAAGCGAACCGGTTCCGCTCAGTCATATCAAAAAGACCTACCCATCTACTTCATCGGTAAAGCGAATTACGTTTGGCCGACGATGGACGAACACGCAGACGGATATGGCCTCATTGGTCCGAGGACCAAGAATCACTACCCCGCAGGAGAATTCCGAAACGGGCGCAACGCCGAAGTTGGAGTCAAAGGAAACTTCGACAAGATTGGTCGAAACATCCCCGAGAGGCTATACGGAATTCTCGAAGATGTCGCCCGTAGGTTCAACGACAAAGAACTCGCTCGTCACGTTCAACACCTACGAACCGAAACTCCTGAGTATAGGGCCGCCAACGGGATGGACAGAAAGGGGTTTGTCCGCAAAAAAGGTAGTCCGGAAAACCAAGGGTTTGACCCCGTAGACTCTCCTCCGGCCCCCGATTGGGCCGCTCTCGCTGAAGAGAAGAGGCGTATTGCGGCCGAGGAAGAGGAGAGGATTCGACAGCAAGAGCAGGCTCAAAAATTCATGGAGAGCCATTCTCGTTTTGATGAAAAACGGGGCGTGTGGGTCCGTGACCCTCCGAAACCCAAACCTCGAAGGCAATACGTCATCCCCATGGAAGAACGGCGATGGGCTCGGTCCAAGCAACGTAGCGGCCTTGTGTGGACCGACCAAGGGTGGGTGCCGAGGAAAGAAGTTGATTCAGACCCTCGCTACAACGCACCTCTCTATGAGCGTTCTTTCAGGGATGTCCCATCCCGCCTGTATCACGGAACATCTGCTCGCGCTGTTGACTCCATCTTTGCTTCAGGTCAACTGAACACATCCAACAGCGCCTTCATGGGAGAAGGGGTGTATCTCACGCCATCGGGAAAACTCGCAAAGGCCTACGCAGAACGCGCGGCAGGATTGAGGAAGCAAGATGCTCGCATTCTCGAAATCAACATCGAGGGCTTGGAAAGAGACAACCGACACCTCGTCATGCGCTACCAAAAGGCAAAGCACACCTCTGTTCTTGACGAGCCTGCACACATCTACACAGTTGATACGCCGATTCCAATTGCATACATCAAACAGGTGTGGACTCCCGGCGGGGCAATTCCATCCCCACTACCCGTTGCGAAGGCAAACCCCAAGTCCCGACAGGAATGGTTCGAGGATTGGGCGAAACTCATCAACATGAAGAACAAGGAACTCGAAGCGTTCCTTGAGTCCCCACTCGGCAAGAAGGCGGGCTTGTCTGCATCGGAAGCCAAGGCACAAGGCATCCACTCCGGTCGTGTAAGCGGGAAAGCCATCTTGCGGATGAGGAAGAAGATTGGCCTCGGTGGCCCCAAGGACTACATCAAAGGCCCTGTTCACGCGAAGGCCGTCTTCCAAAAAGCAAAGCGAGTGTGGAACGACAACGATTGGGAATGGTGCGCTCGACAGGTTCGCTTCAACAAGCGATTCATGGGCGATTGGATGGGTAAGCGCAAAGGCCCGCTTGTCCGCGACGGTCAACCTACCCGCCGTCTTCTCGCGTTGTGGGTGTGGGGCTTTGACCCATGGCGATATGCTCGCAAGGTCGAGAAGCGCAAGACGATGCCAAAGTGTCCGAAGGTCCCATGGATTGGAATGACCGAGAAGCGCATGTATGGTGTGCAAAAGAACGAGGTTCGCATGAACCCCCAAACCAGCCTCCCGGGGTTGGGAGAACCAACCGAGGACCCTGCCGAAATTGCACCCCACCTCGATTGGCCAATGTGGAGTGCCCCTGTGTGGACCCCTCGCAATCTGATTCCTGATGACGCTGTCCTTATCCGTCCACAGTTAGGTGAACCATACTACCACATCCGGAAAGAGGACCTTGATGCACTCCTTACGAGTCAGGAATATCTTCAAGCCCAAGAAGCCCACCGACAGCGAGTTCTCCGTGAAGCACAGGAACGACGGCAGGAACTCGAACGGCAAGGCCAGCAATTCATCGACGACTACCGCACGAACCCTCCATGGATTCACGTCGGTGCCGTCCTCATCTACAAGGGCAAGCACCGAACGTGGGACAACGGCAGGGAAGGTATCGAAGCAGGAGACATTGTCAAGGTCACACAAATGGGGAATTTAGAGGACCCTCAACAGGGCGCTTTGTCATATGTTCGCATCGAGCCGGTGAAATCATTCATCATGACCCGTCCCAAAG